>Ga0209443_1000755_pt1 | contig 21469 bp, 17 predicted proteins | sample LauGreBMM110DCMD_2_FD_187571 | JGI IMG/M metagenome (GOLD analysis project Ga0209443, IMG submission 187571) | Freshwater lake microbial communities from Lake Michigan, USA - Su13.BD.MM110.DCMD (SPAdes) (version 2) | ecosystem: Environmental > Aquatic > Freshwater > Lake | place: Lake Michigan... | reverse complement strand
GGGGAAAATATTCAAGGAACAAACGCGGTAGCAATTGGAGAAGCAGCAGGGCAAGGAGGTACAGTTACACAAGGGCAAGGAATAAACGCGGTAGCAATTGGTATTCAAGCAGGACAAACACTACAAGGACGGGATGCGATAGCAATTGGTTCACTCGCAGGTTCAGGTACACAAGGAACAGACGCGATAGCAATTGGTTTAAATGCAGGTAATTTTATACAAGGAACAAGCGCGATAGCAATTGGGGTTCAAGCAGGGGATATTAACCAAGGTTCGGGTGCGGTAGCAATTGGTTCAGTCGCAGGGCAAGGTACTCAAAAAGCAAATGCAGTAGCAATTGGTTCAAGCGCGGGGCAAAATATTCAAGGAACAAACGCGATAGCAATTGGATTAGAAGCAGGTCAAGGTACAACTACACAAGGGCAAGGACAGAATGCGGTAGCAATTGGATTACAAGCAGGTCAAGGTACACAAGGTTCGGGTGCGGTAGCAATTGGATCAAGCGCAGGGCAAAATACTCAAGGAGTAAATGCGATAGCAATTGGTTCAAACGCAGGGCAAAATACTCAAGGAACAAGCGCGGTAGCAATTGGTCCAAACGCAGGGCAAAATACTCAAGGAGTAAATGCGATAGCAATTGGTTCAAACGCAGGGCTAAATATTCAAAGTTCAAACGCGATAGCAATTGGTTTAAACGCAGGGCAAAATACTCAACGTTCGGGCGCAGTAGCAATTGGTTCAAATGCAGGGTGCACAGGACAAGGTTCAAACGCGGTAGCAATTGGTGTAAACTCAGGGTCCACAGGGCAAGGACAAAATGCGATAGCAATTGGATTAAACGCAGGGTTCACAAAACAAAGTACGGGTGGGGTAGCAATTGGATTTCAAGCAGGGCAAAGTACACAAGGAGAAAATGCGATAGCAATTGGTGTAAACGCAGGGCAAACACAACAAGGATTCAATGCTGTAGCAATTGGTTCAAGCGCAGGGCAAGATACTCAAGGTACGGGTGGGGTAGCAATTGGATTACAAGCAGGTCAAACAGATCAAGGAGACAATGCAATAGCAATTGGTATAAAAGCAGGGCGAGGTACTCAAGGTTCGGGTGCGATAGCAATTGGATATCTAGCAGGGGAAACAGGACAAACCGCAAATACAGTTGTTATTTCAGCATTAGGAACAATTGTAACAGGAGCTACAGCAAATGCAACATATATTGCGCCATTAAGACTACTCACTACAGGAACAACATTTAGATTGATGTTATATAACACCGGTACACAAGAAGTAGCGTACAGTAGTGCTAATTCCAGTTTTAACAAAACATTTATAATAGATCATCCAATAAATAAAGATAAATATTTAGTTCATTGTTGCTTAGAAGGTCCAGAAAGTGGTGTATATTATAGAGGAAAAGGAGAAATAATAAATAATGAATCTATAATAATTCAACTTCCAGAATATGTAAATAAGTTAGCAAGAGATTTTACAATTCAATTAACTCAAATTTATTGTGGAAGAGAAACAACACAACTTTATACATCAGAAGTGGAAGACAATAGTTTTAAAGTTTATGGAGAGAATTGTAAATTTTATTGGTTAGTTCAAGGAAAGCGTTGTGATATAGAAGTTGAACCATATAAATCAAATGTAAATGTTAAAGGGAATGGACCTTATAAATGGATTTAATTTGTTATAAAATTTGTAAAAATAATTAAATGTAATATTTTTACAAATTAGTTTTATTATAATTAATAATAAAATAGTCTGTATTTTGAATGCTTGTATTTATGGCTTCATAAAGTAAGTCATTATAATCAGTAATCATGTGATTTTTAACTCCAAAATTAACTCCGTTTTTATACATAATAACTTTAGGTGTTTTATCTTTCCAAATAAAATAATTATTCCAATAAATAGGGTTGTTATTTATGATATTATAATATTTCATTCTATTATCACTATTAGGTTCAAAATAATTATCAATTATAGAATTATATTTGGGTAAAAAATATATTTCACATTTTTCTATATTTGACCAAATAATATATCTATGATGTATATATCCAGCGTAATTAATGCTTTTATCTTGAGCGTCGACCCCTTTAGTTACTTCAATTAATGGTGAAGGTGTTTCAATATATCCAGAAGTTGCTATTCTTATTATTTCGTTCATACAAAAATCAGGATTTTGAATATCTTCTAATGTATGTCTGGAATATACAAAATCCATAGACCCATCTTCAAATGGTAATTTATTAGTATCTATATCTAATTCAATAAAATCCTTTATTTTTTCATTAAATCCTATCGTTTTGGTTGAGAGTGAAAATGGAATATATCCAGGACCAATTTCTAATATATTTTGAAATTTATGTTCTAGACAAAATGATTCAATATTACTAACAATTTGTGTTATAGGTCCCCAATAAAAATTAATGACTTTGTTATGATTAATAGTTAAATTCATTAATAATAACAATATTATATTTTTATATTGATTTTATAAAACTAATATTATATTTTTTCTAAAAATATGCGATAACCAATATTTAATAGTTTATATTGTTCTTTAAATGCTTTTAAAAAATAATTAACTGCTTCAAAAGGGCTATTTAATATATTTTCGTCTTTTTTATATAAATAATCATCAATAACAATTATTCCTCCTTTTTCTAAAATATTCCAAGACATGACCAAGTCTGTATAACAATCTAATAACAAATGACTTCCATCAATATAAATAAAATTAAATTGAACATTATTTTTAATGAATTCGATTAATTTGTCAGTTGAACTACTTTTTATTCCAAATATTCTATTACTAAGTCCTTGATTATGAATATTATTGTAAAATGATTTTTCTATTTGTAAATTATCTATTTGTGTTAATAATTCATTCTCTTCATAACTTTGCCATTTATCTAATCCATAACCAATTGAATTAGGTATTAATTTAATAATGTTAATTAGTGAAATGCCAGTATATGTTCCAATTTCTAAAATTTTAGTGTCCTTATTATCAATATGATTAATATTAAAATATTCAATCATTTTTAGAAATATATTTTTTGATCCTTCTGGTAAATCATTAGTCCAATTATACATTCCTTTATATTCAATATTATGTTTTAAAATATATTCATTTAACAATTTATTTGCTTGATTATTCCAAGATAGATTTAAAGCCCAATTATAATTATTCTCAATGTGTTCTTTATAAAAATCAGTATTCATATTGGTATCGTCAGTATCGGTAGTTAATAATTCTTTAATATGTTTTAATGTTTTTTCTTGCCATTCTTTAGTAGTAGGATCTCCTTCTATAATTATTCCTCTATTTCCAACAGTGTTTTTAAGTGCTGCCAAATTATTAGTTATAGCAAGTGTTTTAGATTTGGCGGCTTCAAGTGCTGTTAAACAAAAGGTTTCCATAAAAGTACAAGGGTACAACCAATATTGTGATGTTTTCCAAGCTTCTGCTATTTCTTTTTTTGAAACCCAACCATAATAGTGTATTCCAATATTTCTTTCTAAGTATGAATACAATAATTGTTTAATTTTTAACATTTTATCAGGTTCGACTCGGTTAGACCATTCATTTTCAATATTAGAATAAATATGCAATGTAGATTTAGGTTGAAAGTTATATATTTCTGGCCACATTTGTAATAATTCTAAAAGTCCTCTATTAGGGTAAGATGAATAAATAAATTTATATTTTTGTTTAAATTGATTAATATCGTTATTTTGAATATTAGGAAATCCGTCTGCGCTATCATCAATTCCATAATAAAATGGAACAATTATATGTTTTAATGTAGGAAATATATTTGATAAATATTCTGAATGCCATTCAGAAAGACAAAAAATATTTTTTAATTTGGGGTTTATGGGTATTACATTGCCGCTTGGTGTTAAATCATGAACAACAAAATATACATTTTCTACAAATCCACTAAATGTTACGGGTAAATATTCAGAAAACCGACTGATGATGCAAGTATGTATATAATTATTATTAATAAATTCATAATATTTATTTAAATGTTGATAATTAACCCCTTCAAAATTTTCATCCTTTTCTTCAGGTGTATTGCAAAAGACAATAATTTTGTCAAAAAAATTATTTTGTTTAATATATCTTGCCATTTCTATAATATATGTTTCTGAACCTCCAACCCCACTCGTTAAAATATTAGAACCAGTCCAAGGATAAAATCCGCCATCAGCAACAAAACATAAAATAGGTTTATTGGGTATTTTAGGAATTTTAGGTCCTGAATAAATATTTAATTTTTTATAAATATTATGCCATGATAATATTTCTTGATAGTCTTCAGAAGTATCATTATTATGTTGTAAATATAATTCTGCTGAAAGAAGTCCTAATTTATAATCATTTAAACAATAACAAATTTTACATAAAAATTTGGGTAAAAAATGAAAACTTAATGTAGGTTTAAGAGAATATTGGCAATGAATTGGAAATCCAATTTCAAATGCTTTTTTAAAATATATATATGCTTTATTGTAATTATTTTCTAAATAATAATGAATGCCAATAAAATATAATGATTCTGGTCTGGTTTCATCAATTTTTAATGCATTATTATACATTTTTTCACATTCATCCCAAGGTTTATTTAATTTAAAATTAGCGATTCGCGCTGCTTCAAAAGCAGCGTCAACTCTTTCTTGAATAAATCCTGAATTACTAAATTCATATCTTTTCATAAAATAAAAAAACGCTTTTTCATAATCTTCTAATTGATTATATGTTTGTCCTAAATAATAATAAGAGCGAGGATTATTTGGGTCTTCATCAATTTCTTCAAATAATAATTTTAAATCTAATTGTTTTCTATCCATTGTTCTTGTATTCATGTAATCATATCTTTCATCAAATATATATGCTCTATTTTCAGGAATTACAATATTAGTGTTATTTTGTTCATCAATTACTTCGTGAATTTTATAAATATATTTAAGACCAGAATTGCTTTTAGTTATACGATTTGAACCATATTTAGTATCATCACTATGAATAAACAATGTAAATGAATTTGAATATTGGTCTGAGCGAACTTCATTTAAAAAATTGCGTAAATTTCCTTTAAGAATATAAGTATCATCTAACATTAAATTAAATTTACATTTTGTTCCAGCTAATTCAAGTAATTTATTACGACTATCTTTAAAATTGATAAATGGTTCTTGATATAGATTTCCATTTTTTTTGCCAACCAATAAATTATTTATTATTTCAATTGTATTGTCAGTGCTTCCTGTATCTAATATAGTCCAACTATCAATTAAATTTAAATTTACAGTTAACATTTGTTCAAATTGAGGACCTCCGTTTTTTACCATTATACACAAATTAATTAAATTATCAAAAATTAAAATATTATTTTCTGTAATATAATTGTGGAATATTTTTGTAAATAGAGCATTTTTTTTTAAACCAACATATACATAATATTCTGAATATTGTAAACTATATTTTGTTAAATAATTTGATTGTAATTTATGTTTGGTGATAAAAATGCATTGTGTAATATCATGGAATAAAAGATGTTCTTGTGAAATATTTAAAGAAATATTATTTATCCCTGAAAAATTATTTTCTGAATCACAAATAAATAATCTATTTTGATTTTTCTTTAAAATTAAAGAATTAATATTATTTTTTATGTTAGTTATATGTGCTATATCATATTGACAAATGTAAATTATTGTAAATTCTGTTGTTAAATTAATTGGAATAAATCCTCCGTGTGTAGTATCATATGAAATAAATTTCACATCTTCATCAAAACATTCTTTAACTTTTTTAATTAACCCAATAATTCTTTCAAATATTCCAAGGTCATCATATAATTTTAAATAATTATATTCTTTATGATTAATTTTTTTAAATTCATTGTTTTTGATATTATAATTAAGTTTTTCAATATTTATTATCATTAATTAATTATTTAGCGTGATTTATTTAAATTAATATTTATTAATATATATTATATATGTCTAATAGTTATTCAAATTATTTAGGGTCTAAAGGTTGTTGTAATTACAACGGAGCTAGAAGTCAAGGGCCTCCTGGGGTGCCAGGAAAAGGCGGGGCGATAGGACCAATTGGATTTACAGGAGCAACAGGATCTGGATCAACTGGAGCAACTGGAGCAACTGGAGCACAAGGTATTCAGGGAGAAACAGGAGAAACAGGAGAAACAGGAGACACGGGACCACAAGGGGCCACGGGACCACAAGGGGCCACAGGCGCAACAGGAACTGTAGGAGTAAATGGCACTATATGGGCTCAGGCATTAAATTGGAATGACCTAACAAATACATGGCAAATTACTGGAAATACTTCATTAGCATTTGCAAATTATGCCGGTCAAACACAACAAGGAGACAATGCGATAGCGATTGGGGTTCAAGCAGGGCAAGTTACTCAAGGTTCGGGTGCGGTAGCAATTGGAATTCGAACAGGGGAAACACAACAAGGAACAAACGCGATAGCAATTGGGGTTCAAGCAGGGCAAGGCGCACAAAGTTCGGGCGCGGTAGCAATTGGTTTACATGCTGGTCGATTTACACAAGGAAGAAACGCGATAGCAATTGGTGTAAATGCAGGGGAATCACAACAAGGTTCGGGTGCGGTAGCAATTGGGAAACAAGCAGGTAATTTTGAACAAGGAACAAACGCGATAGCAATTGGTGTAAATGCAGGGGAAACAGGACAATCCGCAAATTCAATTGTTATTTCAGCATTAGGAACAAGTGTAACAGGAGCTACAGCAGGTACATATATTGCTCCAATTAGATCTGATCCGTTAGCGTCCCCGAACCTTATATATAATACCACTACAAGTGAAATAACATATAATTCATCTTCAATTAAGTATAAAAAAAATATTATAAATTTAGAACAAGATACATCAAAATTGTATAATATTACAGCGAGGGAATATGATGCAAAAGCAGACAATAAACATTATATAGGCTACATTGCAGAAGAATTAAATTCAATAGATTCAAATTTCACTTGGAAAAATGCGGATGGTTCCCCAGAAGGTATTGAATGGTTTAATCTATTAATTTATGCGATTGAAGAAATAAAAAGTATTAAGAATCGTATTGAAATACTTGAAAATAAATAATAATTGCTCTTAATTTTAATGCTTGCATTTATATCTTAATGAAGTAAGTCATTATAATAATTGATAATGCGATGTTTATAACTTGATTTTTATATATAATTAATTCGTTTGCGAATAGTATTATTATCGTTGTTATTATTAATATTTAAATCCATTAATAATAACAATATTATATTTTTTCTGAAATATGTGATATCAAATATCAAATATTGAATAGTTTATAATTTGGTTTAAATGCTTTTAAATATGTTTAAATAAAATTATTTATAATTATAAAATAATTAAGCATAATTTATTTAAATGTATATATATAATGGCATTTACAAGATTTCATGATGACCCGGCAAGAATAATAAAACAACTTCAGCAACAAACAGACCAAGAAAGGTGGTATTTAGATGTTCCTGGAAATGGCGACAAACCTTGTTTTATATTAGACCCTCAAATAATTCCTCAAAAATGGGGAGGTAATTTATGGACACATAGTACAGACATTCAAAGTTCTCTTTTAGGAATAGATAGGCAATTAAATAGAGATTGTATAAATAAAGATAAATATAAGCGTCAAACGGTATATGCTTCTCCAATAGATTATCCGGTATGTGATAAATTTTTAACTACCGATCAAGGTAGAGCAATAATGCCGGCGTGGACGGCAAGAGATTTACAACAAAATCATGCATATATTTTGCCAAAAAATCCACAATTAAATACCGAAATGCCTTTTAAAAACTATACAAACACAAGAATTTTAGAAAAAGATAATTTTATAAAAGAACTTCATGGAAATAGTCAATGCTATACATTACCAACAGATGTATATAAATAAAATAGTGTATAAAAGTTGTTTAAATAGTAATTTAAATGTATTTTCTCATTTAAAATGCCAATTCTAATAGGCAAACATAAGAAAAAATTGTGAAATCAACCGTTGGGTTTTCACCTACGACGGTATAACTTTTTTATCTTCCTTGTTTTTTAAAATTAGTCAAAAGTACATTTAGGAATAATTAAATTCTAAATAGTATATATAAAAATGGAGGAGCACTGGATGATGATACTACATTCGATAATAATTGGAATTATACTATGCGTATTTATGATATTCGGATTAGGACAACAAAATGAGGTTGCTGAACGTAGAAGTATTTTGATAGCATCGTTTGTATTAATATATATGATATTATTCGGTCACAGATTACCGGGGAAGTTAAATAAAATTTAGATAAATGTTATGTCGATTTAAATACCTCATGGTCTAAAATACAATAATAATTATACATATTAATATACAATATATAATATGTATATTAATTGTAATACATATTTAACTAATTACTTTCTAGTAAAATGAGAAAAGGTTTAAAGACCTTTAAAGACATTTAAGGACCTTTAAGGACCTTTAAATAATAAAATGTATATCAAGTTTATATTTTAATACTTTTTTTAAAGACTATATATATATATAATATGGAATTAGCAATACCATTAGTAGCATTAGGTGGAATGTATATTATTTCAAATCAAACAAAATCAAAAGAAAACTTTAACAATATGGGAATTAAATCTAACTTACAAGAAAAAACATCAGAATCTAGATTTAGTAATTATTTGCCAAATACAAATATTCCTCCCCAAAATTATCCTATTATGAATAATAAGGAACTAATTGATAATGTTGAAGAATATCCTAATCCTAACGTGGCAACTGACAAATATTTTAATCAAAATATGTATGAAGAAAAAGAAAGAGCAGGAGTTCCGGTTAGCAACAATATCCAAGAATTTTATTCTTTAAGCGGTGATTATATGTCAACAAAAATGTTTAAACATAATAATATGGTTCCGTTTAATGGTGGTAAGCCAAAAGGTCAAATTTATAATAATAATAATGCTGAAACAATTTTAGATAATTATGTAGGTAGTGGTTCTCAAGTTATAAAAAAAATAGAACAAGCGCCTTTGTTTAAACCTCAAGAAAATGTTCAATGGACATATGGTATGCCAGACATGAGTGATTTTTATCAATCTAGACAAAATCCAGTAAATAAAAATAATATGGTTAAACCATTTGAATCAATTCGCGTAGGTCCTGGTTTGGATAAAGGATATAGTGCTGATGGAAGTAATGGTTTTAATTCTGGAATGGAAGTCCGTGATAAATGGTTACCAAAAACAGTAGATGAACTTCGTATAGCAACAAATCCAAAACAAGAATACGACCTTAATGGATTACAAGGTCCTGCACAATCTGTTATAAAAAATATTGGCATTGAAGGAAAAGTTGAAAAATATAGACCAGATACATTTTTTATTAATACTCAAGACCGTTGGTTAACTACAACTGGAGCAGAAAAAGCAGGACAATTAGTTCCGAATTATATTGTAAAACCATCTACAAGAAATGAAACAACAACATATCAACACGGAACTCCAAATAGCGTTATAAAAACAGCAAGTTATGTTCCTACTCGTCATGAAGAAACCAAAAGAATTCAATTAGAAGGATTTGATATAGGACATTCAGTGGCGACAGGAACAGCTCCATTACAAAATAAATCATCAGAAAAAAGTCATAATAGTCATACAAATTATGAAAATAATCGCTCAATAAATAAACAACCACAATCTTTTGGTTCAGGATTTTCTAGTGCTATTGGAGCAGTTATTAGTCCAATTATGGATATATTAAAACCATCAAGAAAAGAAGAATATTCTTGTAATATGCGCATATATGGTAATATGAGTGGTCAAGTTTCAGAAAACTATGTATTAACTCCAGGAGATATTACAAATACAACAATAAAGGAAACTACTCTTTATCAACCAAATGGATACATTAATAGTCAAAAAGATAATGCAGGTTATTTAGTAAATGATCAAAATCCAATAACAAATCAAAGAGATACTATGAATCATGAAACTTTTATGGGAATGTCATCTAACCACGGAAATCGTCAATATGACGCTGTTTATCGTCAAACTAACAATCAAGTAAAAGAAAAAACTGTAGTAGGTCGTACAAATCAAGGAAATTCAAAACATTTTAATTCTCAAATGAATGTAACAATGTCAAAATTAGATTCTGATAGAGAAAATAACAGGTTATGGGCTCCGCAAAATATAATAAATTCGGGTCCTTCTGTACAAACATATGGAAAAATAAATACACCACAATACTATGATAATTGTCAAGGTTGTGAACGGATTGCGCCTGATATTTTAAACGCATTTAAAGAAAATCCGTATACTCATAGTTTGTCTAGTGCGGTCTAAATAATATGTTATTTAATGACTTTTATTAATATATTTCTCTTAACTTTCTAGAAATAACTCTTAAAAAATTGTAATAACTGAGCTTCTATATCTTTAGTATAAGATATATTTTTTGTTACTAAAGAATAAATATCCGTCCATGTGTTGTTACCGCTCCTTCCTAACCAACTTTCACAGATAAATCTATCATTTTCTACCATATTAATAGGAATTTCAATAGGATTGCAAGAAATTAAATAACTTCCTCTTGCCCACCAAAAATTAAACCATATCCAACCTTCTTGAGCAGGAAAACTGCCCGCTTTTTGTATTTCTTGAAAATTGTTAAAAATAAATAAAGTAGTATCCCAATTTAATAATGTACTCCTAGTCAATAAGATTTCTATCATAGTTCTATTTTGACTTGGGTTATTATTAATCATGCCTTTGCTATGTAAATAAATAAATATTTTATTTGGGTTTAATAAAGCTAATTCTCTAATTTTAATAAAAGCAGAAAACTCATATGTATTTTCATAAACTTCTGTAATGTCAATAGTATCATTAATAATAGATTGTATTAATAATTTGGCCTCTTGTATTTCACAAGGGGTTCCTGATAATACAGCGTGCAGTTTACTCATTTTTAAAATACCACTGTAATAAATATCTCTTATTTGTCCAGCTATAATATTTTTCCATTTTTGTCCATCATACAAAAACGCATAATAAAGTATATATATAGGTTTGTCATTAATCATATTAACATCATCATCGTCATCATTAATGTAAGTATTTAAATTATGTTTGTTATTTAAAAAGTGACAAATTGCATTATCCTTGGTACACATTTCTATTGTATTAAATACATCTGTATTGGATAGAATATATTTTTTCCAATTAAAATTATCTGGTAAAACACAATATTTTCTATTTTCAAATCTTCCAGACTTTAAATAATGATTTTCTAGTAATTGTTTATTATGTCCAAACGCATTAAATAAATCATTATAATAGTTTGAATAAAACATGTGGTCAAATTTCTCTGGTAAATCGTCCATATTAAATAATTATTTATTTGTATTTAAATAATTATTACAATAAATTAAATTAATACGTAATATTAGAATATAAAAATACTTTTTTTATATTAATTAGCATTTAAATGTCATTAAATATTCATCAAAATATAAAAGAAAAATTAAAATACTTTTATTCAATTCATAAGATACCAAATATAATTTTTAATGGTCCTAGTGGTTCTGGGAAAAGTACTATTGTGAATGAATTTATTTCATTAATTTATGATGAAAACAAAGAAAAAATAAAAGATTTGGTAATGTATGTTAATTGTGCTCATGGAAAGGGAATTAAATTTATTAGGGAGGATTTAAAATTTTTTGCAAAAACTCATATTCATTCAAATGGAGGAGATACTTTTAAAAGTATAGTGTTATTTAATGGTGATAAACTAACAATGGACGCCCAATCAGCCTTACGAAGATGTATTGAATTATTTAGTCATAATACCCGTTTTTTTATAATTGTTGAGGATAAATATAAATTATTAAAACCAATTTTATCACGATTTTGTGAAATTTATATTTCTGAACCAGAAAATAAAGGTAAAATAATAAATTTGTATAAATATAATTTAGAAGAAACTTTTAAACTAACAAATATAAAAAACCAAAGAGGCGATTGGTTAAAAAAAGAAATTCAAAAATCAATAATTGCAACAATGAAACACGAAGATTTACAAATATTTGTGACAAAATTATATGAAAAGGCGTATAGTTCAATAGATATAATAAAATTAATTGAAGATGGATATTTTTCAATAGAACAAGATAAAAGATACGAATTATTAATAGCTTTTAACAAAATAAAAAAAGAAATTAGAAATGAAAAAATATTATTAATATTTGTAATAAATTTTACTTTTTTAGATAACAAATTATCTCTTGAAAATGTTACTTTTATATAATTTATAAAATATAATTTAGTAAATTTAATTAGTTTAAATAATAAAAATATTTAATCAAATATGTTTATTATGGATGATTTTAATGTTAGTTCGTTACATGAATCAAAAAATGAGTGGGGTGCTCGTTTACTGACAATTTTAACTCCTTTAATTATTGAAGGGTTTAAATCTATATTTGATGAATCATATAAACTTTGCAAAGATAATGATGAAACCGGTAAATATTTAATGACATTTCAAAATTTAATTTCAAGAATTCCAAAATGGAATGTAAGTATTATTGAAACAGAAAAAAAAAGAATTATTGATAAAAGTGGGTGCTCATATTTAGAAGAATTAGTAACTTGTATTCATATAATTCAACTTAAATTATTAACAGCAATGCGTGTTGGTAAAAAACAAAAGAAAATTGATATTAATATCCCAAAATTAGATGATTTTATTCATAAATGTTATATCAATGTAGCTAGAAAAATTTATAAAAATGTGTATTTATTTGAATTAAATTGTTCTTCTTTACAAATTCAAAAACATAACAGAGAATTGGAAATAATTGTTCAAGAATGTATTTTAAATGCAGTAAGAGATAGTATTCCAATTGAAAGTATTTTAAGGGCATATATGGATGAAACGGTTGAAGAAGAAGTAGTTGAAGAAATAAAGGAACAAATTATTGAACCTCCAGTTAATACTGAACCCCAAACAATATTTGAAGGAAAAGATGAAAATGTTAGTTTAAAATTTAATGATGTTGATTCAGTTATGTTAAAAAATGGAAAAGAAGAACTAATTAATGCTCCAAAAACAATTGAAAGACTTGAAGAAATAAGTACATTAAGAAATATACAAAGAAAAATAGACGAAGAGGAAAATGACGATAAACTTAAAATTTCAAATGAAGAAATGTCATTAGATGTTTTAGACATTCAGATAATGGGTCAACCGGAAGTAAATTTAAATACAGATATTGTGTTAGATGATATTGAAATTTTAACTTAAATATGTGATATTGATATTTAAAAATGTTTATGCGTTATTTAAAATTAAGAAAACTAAAAATATATTGTAATATGAATAATATATTTTTAGTAGCTGGAATTATATCTGTAATTTTTTTAATTGCTAAATTTTTAGAAATGAGATATATTAATAACGAACCAAAACCTTTAAAATTGTTAATTAGAGATTCTTTGTTAGTTTATGTTAGTGTTGTAATTGGTAGTTTTATATTAGAACAGTTAAAACCAGTAATTAACGACATAGTTATTCATGAAACTCCATTAGCTTTTACAGATAATCCTCCTTTTTAACGCCCAGTCCACACTTTAACGCCCAGTCCACACTTTAACAACTAATTTTACAAGTTTTCCTCGTTTCAAATCATTGCTATAATCATCATAATTATAAGTAAACGCATTAGGAAACTTAAAAATATTTCCAAAAAGTGATTGAATTTTAAGTAATTTTGGATATTCTTCACAAAAAAGTAGTCCTAAAATTCTTTCTAAAGAACAACGATCTGTTCTATTGTAAATTGAATGTGCTAAATTAGTAATGTTATATTTATGTTGTAACATTTCTAAAAAATCTAATTTTATATAACACTGACATCCAAAACATATATTAAAGTTCTCATTTGTATCTGTAAATTTAAAATGAATAACATTTTCTTCTTTTTTATTAATTTTTCTAATTAAATTATGTTTATTTGATAATGCAGATGCTATACGCACTATATTATATTGATTTTCATTATCATATTTACAATGCCAAAATGGTAGTACTGACATTTTAAATTTGGAAAAATCTATTCTTTTGTGAATAAATAAACTATCGTGTATAATTATAGCATTTTTAAACCATTTATATTTTAAATAATAAATATAAGGCAGTAATTCGCCTCGTCCTGGATATTCTGATTGAATTATTGTTAAATTAGTATATTCAAAATCAGGTTTAACAAATTCTACATTACTATTATCATCAATAATTATAATTTGTTTAAACGGATAAAATGTTCTAATTAGTTTAACACATTGGTTCCAGTATAAATTTGTTTTTTCTGAATTAACATGTCTTGTAATAATAAATCCATAGTTTGACATAAGATTTATTATAATAAGAGATAATAATTGTCTAAATATAACAAGGTAAGTCATCAATATTAATAATAATTTCATTTTTAACAATATGTTTGTTTAAAACTAAAAATTTGCTAAATTCTTTGCGTTCTAATTGTGCTTGAGGAGTATGATTGTGAACACATCGCGCAATCATTTTATATAATTTAAAATCAGGATAACGTTCAACTCCATTATTTTTATATAAAACGTTAATTCCATTATCATCAATGCACCATTCAACTATTAATTTAACTAAAGGAGAACATTCATTTAAATTTTTAATTGTATCAAAATTATCAACAATATAATCAAAAATAGAGCATGCTAATCTACATAAATCAAAACTAAAATTAGGTTCTAGTCGAGGTTTTTTATCATTAACATATGGTTCAGTATTATATTGTGTAGCGGCATCTCCGCCAAGTTGAAAACTATCACTACAAAATAATTTTCCATTTAATTTATATATAGCTCGTCCAAAATCAATTAATTTATATATTTTTCCAAATGTTGGAACCTTATATGTTTTTTTCTTATAAGTATAATAGATAAATTTTTTGTTAGTTGGAATGTACATAATATTATTAGTATGAAGATCATTATGAGTAAATGAAAACATTTTTTGATAAGTAATTAACATCATTATAATTTGCATTAATGCCGAAAACCATTCTTCCTCATTTAAATTTTCGTTAATAATTAAATCATCAAATGTATTTTCACAATTTTCGGTACATATAACTTGAACTGGAAATTTGGGAAATGTGAGCATTATAGTTTCTTCTTCTTCATCCTCATCCTCATCCTCATCCTCATCCTCATCCTCATCCTCATCCTCATCCTCATCCTCATCATCATCCGCATCTTCCTTATGCTCTTCGTCTTCTTCTTTTTCTTCATTATTATTATTTTTAAAAGTATTAGTATTATCATCTTCTGTGCCTTCGGCATCATCCAAATCATTATCATTAGTATGAGATGATCTGGATGAACAAGTAGACCCAGATTTAAGAGTGTTAGATTTATGTTGATTAGAAACATCAAAACAATTAGAATCGGTAATATCAATTAAGTCAATACCAATTGTTTTAATATCTTCAAGAGATAATGTGTCGCAAAAAATATTTTCAAATATATTATCATCAATAGATTGAACAGATAATACAGATTTTAAACTGGATGAAATTTTTAAAGGTTGTAATTTGTTAACTTCATCATGAGTAATTAAATGAGAGTAATCTTCAACTTTAAATAATTTATTTTGTTGTTTATTAAAAAAATCAGATTTAACTAAATAATCTAGGTCATCGATAATATTAATATTATAATCATTTTTAATAGCTAAGAAAGAACCATAATAATCAAGACCGTGTATAAATTTATGTTCATGTAAAATTTTGCTTGTTAAAAATGAAAAAAATCCATCAATAAATGAAGAATTATTATAGTCGTTAATTTTAGGATGAACTTTACTATTTTTGTCAAATGATGGTAAATTAAATAATTGAGTATCATTATAATTATATTTTCCAACTAAATATTTGAACGGGTCCAACAATGGCGCCATTTTAATAAAAACTTTTTGTGTAGCAGACATATCATCGTCCTCAGAAATATGTTTAAGTTTGCAAGTAAATATATGTTCACTATCCTCATTTTTATTTTGTAAATCTTTAATATCAGATATAGCCCATTGATGATTTAAATTAATAGAATTCCAATTAGTAGAATTTAATGAAAAAAATCTATCATAAATGGGTATATAATTTTGAGCATCTGTAAGATTAATTTTCTTGTTAGTTTGAAACTTGTTAAACAAGTTAATATTCTTTCTCTTTTGGTAATTTACTGAAAGCGTCATTTGTCAATAAAAATATTAAATTAAATTATATTTAACTTATTATTTGAGAATATCCTTAATATTTACAAATAATTTATAAAATTCGTTAATATAAAATGTTTTATATGTCTAATATAAATATATGAATTTAGAGTTAAAAAGATTTGATATGAAAAATATTACTTTTAAGCCAAATGAATCCAAAGGTCCAGTTATAGTATTAATAGGAAGGCGTGATACCGGTAAATCTTTTTTAGTCAGAGATTTGCTCTATTATCATCAGGATATTCCTATTGGAACAGTCATTTCGGGAACAGAAGAAGGCAACGGATTTTACGGAAAAATGGTGCCAAAATTGTTTATTCATAATGAATACAATACTGCAATTATTGAAAATATTTTAAAAAGACAAAGAGGTGTTTTAAAACAAATTAGAAAAGAAATAGAAACATTTAGACGAAGCACTATTGACCCAAGAACATTTGTAATTTTAGATGATTGTCTTTATGATAATACATGGGCTAGGGATAAAATGATGCGTCTCCTCTTTATGAATGGTAGACACTGGAAGGTCATGTTACTCATCACAATGCAATATCCTTTAGGCATACCTCCTACGCTCAGAACTAACATTGATTATGTATTTATTTTAAGAGAACCATATATTGCTAATAGAAAGCGTATTTATGAGAATTACGCTGGTATGTTTCCTACATTTGAATCGTTTTGTCAGGTGATGGATCAATGTACTGAGAATTTTGAGTGCTTGGTTATAAATAATAACTCAAAATCTAATAAATTACAAGATCAAGTATTTTGGTACAAGGCAGATGAGCATAATGATTTTAGATTAGGATCAAAGGAATTTTGGGAATTATCTAAACAAATCAACGATGATGAAGATGATGGAGAACAATATGACCCAAATAATGTGAAAAAACGCGGTCAAGGACCTAAAATAGCGGTAAAAAAGAGCAAATGGTAATAAAATTATAAATATGTACATAAAATATATTGCTTTTGTTGCAACAAAAGGTATGGACAACCTTGTTACACCCTTTTTAAAGTTTCTTATATAAAATATACACATAAAATAAAGATTTATACATTAGTCTCGCTTATCGTTCAGGTTAAGCAAAACATGCACACTAAAGAAGGTAACAAAAATAACATATGTAACAGGCATTTAAGTTGCTTATTATTATTCAAAGCAACAAACAATATAAAGACATATTCATATAATAGAATATAAAATGAGCATAGACATAGTCAATCTTATTGAGAACAATCCAATTACTAAATTCTCCGGTAATTATCAAAGTAAATTAGTTGAAAAAGTAAAAAATAATTTTACTAATTATGAACAACAATTATTTTTGTCGAGTTTTTATTGTTACTTAAAATATGATTCAACAAATGATTTTGTAATTGAACTAGATAATGTATGGCAGTGGTTAGGGTTTTCTACTAAACAAAAAGCAAAGAATTTATTAGAAAAAAATTTTGTTATTAATAAAGATTATGAATTATTGCTTTGCCAACCAGCAAAGCAGGATATCCGTATACATGGAGGTCATAATAAAGAAATTTTTATGTTAAACATTGAAACCTTTAAAAAATTTTGTTTAAAATCTGAAACAAAAAAAGCAGATGAGGTTCACGATTATTTTATTAAACTTGAAAAAATTATGATTGAAATAACAAAAGAAGAATGTGAAGAATTAAAAACACAATTAGAAAATCATAAAAAAGAAATTATTGAAATTAGTTTAGAAGCTGAGAAGGAAAAACAAAATGCAATTGAACAAACATTAATAAATCAATTTCCAGCAAACACAGAATGTATATATTTTGGAACAATTAATAATAGTAATGAAGCAAATGAAAAATTAATTAAATTCGGACATACAAATAATTTATCCAATAGAATTATTGATCATCATAAGCATTATGATAATTTTACATTAGTAGAAGCATTTAAAGTACAAAATAAAGTAGAAATAGAAAATTTAATTAAAACCCATCCTATAATAAAAAAACAAATAAGAAATATTCTATTAAATGAAAAAAATAAAACAGAAATTATAGCATACAATACTACTAATTTTACTATTAGTCAACTAACAAAATATATAAAAGATATTATTCATTCTAAAACATACAGCATAGATAATTTTAATAAATTATTAAAACAAAATGAAGAGTTATTGAGTGAAAACGAAGAATTAAAAAATCAGTTAAAAATATGTAATGAAAGTATTAGAATTCAATCAGTTCAGATTAATGAATTAAACGAAAAATTAAAAACACAAAAGAACGCACTTCAATTATTTGAAACAGAAAATGTATCTGTTTATCAAAACCCTTTATTGAATGAACATGAACAAACTAGCAAATTTAATGAGTTTATAAATACGATGTGCATTGTTCGCTCGGATGTTGAAGAATCGTCTACAAATATGGAAGGAGCATATCGTATTTGGAATAAGATAAAACCTAAAAAAGATACTTTTCACGCATTTAAAACTTACTTAGATACTAGATTTAAACCATCAAGAATTTCAAATCAAAATAAAAATCAAGTGGTTCATGGTTACATTGGTGTAAAATTAATACAAACTGAGTATAAAAAACGTTATACAAATAATGATGTAGAAATATTTTTATTTCAAGTATGTAAATTTAGTCCTAGTGGAAAAATATTGAATGCAACATTACTTTCAGAATATCAACGATGGAAACAACAAATGAATAAATCAATAGATAATGATGATTTAAATAAAATAAAAGAATATTTAAATGCGTGTGAATATGCGTTAAAGTCAACAGTTTGGACAGAACAAGGTTCAAACGAAGGTTATTATGGAATTTCATTAAAAGTAGATGAATATAAACATAAAACTACTTCATCTACTGGTAAAAAAGTTGAAAAAATAGAATTAAAAAGTGAACAAGTGCTATCTTCATGGGATACAATTGCAAAGGCAGCGGAAGATGAAAATATATCAGCTGCCAAAATGTCAAGAAGTATTAAAAATAAAACAATTTTTAATAATGATTACTATTATAAAGTTAAATAAAATATAAATTTTTAATATTTTATTTAAAGTTGAAATACTTATCTTATTTTGCAGATAATAGTTCATTTAGATAACGAATTTGTCTAGAACCATCAAATTCAAATGCGTCTGGGTAAATGGCGTGTATAAAAAAATAAAATGATGCGGATAATGACATAAAACAATATGACATGGAGTGTAAAAAATGTTCTCCATATCCCATATTTAGTTGCTCTAAATGTTTAAACATAATATATAATAGTATTTTAATTTAAAGAGTTTACGCATCATAAGTCTCATATGATTTTATCATAAATAGTTTCTTTAAATAGTTTCTTTAAATATTTATATAATATATATATGAAATTACTTATTATTCAAACTTCGCCAACTCATACCGCAAGTACATTATTAGTAAATGCTATATATGGATTAATTCCTGAATTATATAATAAAAAAATAATAGGACCTTGGGATCATAATTTTGAAAGTTATTTTGAAACTTATTTTGAAAATATTATTGCTATTAAGTGTCATGATACTAATATAGACGAATTAATAAAGAAATATAATAACAAATATAAATTAGTATTCATTTGTTCACAAAGACCATTAATGAATAAATTTATAGACGAAAAATATAATTATTATAATAATGTTGTTATATTTAATTTTTATGAATTAAATGAAAGAAAAAATTACACATTAACACAAATAGTAGATAATATTTATAATAAAGTAAAACCCGTTTTACCTAATGTAGAATTAAATAAAACAACATGTCTTGAAAGAATTAAATTAATGAACATTAGATATGAAGAAATAAAAAATAAGTCTTTTAGTTATATAGATGATTTTTTTGAAATACATGGGTCACACCGTAACAGAAAATAAAACGCAACTTTAATACTTATGTGAAAAATGCTGTATATATAAGTATTTATTAAATTAAAAAAATTGAATTGTAATATATAATATTATAATGCATATACAAAATTGAATTGTTAAAATGAATACATATTACGGAAAAAACAGAGCAAATATTTTACAAAAATATCACGCCAATTTTATAAAAATGATAGAATATCAGCTCTCCTATTATTACACCAATAGATTAGAAAGAATACAATATCAACTGAAATATCATAACGAAAATTATATTACCTACTTAACCTATCAAAAAAGTTACTATGAGAAAAATAAGGAAAGATTATTAGCAGACAGGGCAAAGCAAGTTCTATGTTCTTGTGGAAAAAAAATTTTAAAGGGAAATTTTACTACACATCAAAAAACAAATTTACATAAAAAATTAGTTAATATTCAAAATAAAAATAATAACATCAATTCAAAAATTAATTTTATTATTGAAAATGCAGATGGCACAACAACACATATATAAAGTTGGACCCTTATTTATAAAAAATATTCATATTATCAAGCAAATAAAGACCGCATAAAAGAAAAATTCGTGGCGATTGAATTTAGATGCCTCTATATAAATAAAGGGATCTCAACCATTATAAAACCAATTTTCATAAAAATTTTATAACACAAATAAATAATTGTTAAAAAGTTCTAATATTATTACATTTTTTGTTCTAATTTTAGAACTTTAAAACCCAACATATTAAATACTTAAATAAATATTTTAGTATCAATATTAAAACTGTTTCCTGTTGATAATTGTGGTATTTGTGTATACTGAGAGTTTGTAAGCAATTTGCGCATATTTTGTATTAATTCTCTCCAAGATAATTTGGGTTTACTATTAACAGATTCAATAAATGCCCATGTCATAGCACCCTGTGATGTATTATTAATAAAAGCATCCGCGCTTGTTTGGTTATCTGTACATCCACTTATCATTATAACATTTCCGAGAGTATCTGATGCCTTATTATTTTCTGTATAATTATCATAATTTAAACTATCTAAATATTGATATTTAAGGTCTAAAACAGTACCACTATTACAACAATCAAATAACGCAAATAGTGTGACATTTGGTTTTAAATATGTTTGAATAACTGTTTTTA
>Ga0209443_1000754_pt1 | contig 21499 bp, 10 predicted proteins | sample LauGreBMM110DCMD_2_FD_187571 | JGI IMG/M metagenome (GOLD analysis project Ga0209443, IMG submission 187571) | Freshwater lake microbial communities from Lake Michigan, USA - Su13.BD.MM110.DCMD (SPAdes) (version 2) | ecosystem: Environmental > Aquatic > Freshwater > Lake | place: Lake Michigan... | reverse complement strand
TCTTGGTTAGTTTAAGTTCTTCCATGATGGCTAAGGAGAAAAAGGCCGAGGTATATGCGCAAGTGATTGGAAACCAAGGTCTAAATGCGGCGCCTACTGCTGAATGAATTGTTTTGCCAACAATCCCTCCATAGGCTTGTCGGTCAGAACCTTGGTATTGATTTTTCATGCACCAAGTTAATGATTTTCGAGCCATGTCAACATATTTTTTCTCCCCACTAGCCGCATATAATTGGTATAATAAATAACTCCATAATGCAGTTCCTTTTTCGCTGATGCCCACTTTTTCTATCGGCTCATCCGTGATAAAGTTCCAATGACCATCCGGTTTTTGCCAAGCTTGCATGCGATCAGCCATTTTTTTAGCTAAATCTAGGTAGGGTCCTTTCGGGTTGTTTCGATGAGCGGCTAATAATCCCTCCATCGCCCAACCAAGTCCTCGCGTCATTTTTATAGTCGGCTGAACTCCCGTTTTTTGATGCCATCCACGTTCCCATAAACCATCCGGTCGACTTAATTTTTTCAAATGTTCTTGAATGTATTGCTCAGTCATTTTGAAATACTTAGGGTCCTTCGTGATGGCGTATAAATTAGCAATGCCTTCAGATCCAAAACCCGATTCGTCAATGGTATGCTCTGAAAACTTTTGTTCATCTACATAATAATCTTGTGGGATAAGCCCATATTGGGTCATTAAGCGGTCCGTAGTTTCAGCTAATAATTTCGCGGCATCTAAATATTTTTTATTTCCTGTTTCCTTATACAATGGAATCCAAGCCCAACCGGAAAAGAAATTCGCATCCGAGGTACTATAACATTGTTGGTACCCGAAATCTGGCAAAATAATATCTCTTCTCCAGCGGGAAAGTGGCACACCAAACATAGGATGAGTGACATCCATGATTCGCGAATTTATGGCCGACTGGCCTATTTTTTCTGCTGCTGACAATAGCCCTGCTTTGGAGGTAGAAATAGGTAATTCAGCTATTTTTCGGGCATTTAAAAGTACTTTTACTGCGGGACCAGAGCCCCAAATCCAATGGTTTGATCGGTAACTCTGTGCATCTAAATCATAAAATAAATTGAGACTTCCGTAGGTAAGGCTACTCGGATTGTTGTTTTGTGAGCGAAGGAGGTAGTCAATGGATTTTGAAAGTGCTAATTTCAGATTTTTCTGAGTGAAGCTACTATTTATAAGCTCCGGTCTTACGATGGTTTTTGTAGACCAATTTATCTTATGTTTGATTGTTTTCGATACCCCATTTTCTATGTAATGCACCGTAATGGTACCTTTCCAGTCTTCACTTAAAGGAGTAAAATGATAGTTTAGGGATCCATTTAAAGGCTGAACTATTTGTTGGATATAAAAATCTTTAATTTGGCGTGCACGTGGTTCAATATAGAGTGAATTTTCCCAGTCTTCCAATCGGTCTGCTTCGAAGTTCAATTTCTTTTTATTAGGTTCAGACTTTTTGTAAAAATGCTGATTCCAAGCGGAAACAGTGGCTATTGAGTCAAGAATAATATGCCCTTTCATGCCTGGATTTCGAACAATGTCAACCACAGGGTACCAAATTTGCTTGTTTGGTATGGGATTAGGTAATACCGTTTGTGGCTCAGGATGTTCGGTGGAGATATCTGTGATCTTCGTTATTCGACTATTTCGATCACTTCTTATTTGAATTTTTACGTCTTGTACTTTCGGATTTAAGTTGGCATGAAACATAATTCCAGCTCCGTCCGGACTCCAAGAAACCTCATGTCGATTCGCTTGTGCAAACAATATTTCAGAAGACAATAGCAATAAACTGATGAATAAAGATCTCATTTTTTATTTTTTTGACGTACCAATGCTTCTAAAAAATAGTAATCGGCATACACGATAGGTGCATCTATTTCAAATCCATTTGGTAAACCGCCCGTGCTGTGATTTAAAAGAAATCCATGGGACGAAGATGCCACGGGGGCTAAATAGTCCGTAGAACTAAGGCTCGCTAAGATCTTATCGGCAAATCCTTGGTAATAGGTTTTTTTGTAGGGTTGGAGATTTGCCAATTCATACAAAGCGGAGGCAGTTATGGCCGCGGCGGAGGCATCTCTAGGTACATGAGGTATTTTAGGATCATCAAAATCCCAATAAGGAACAAGGTCTGAAGGTAATCTAGGATGATTTAAGATGTATTGAGCGATGTTTTCAGCTAAATTCAAATATTGTTTTTTCCCAGTTTCACGATAACATACCGCATAACCATACAAAGCCCATGCCTGGCCCCGAGCCCATGCAGATGCATGTGCGTAGCCTTGATGCGTATTTTTTTTCACCACCGCACCCGTTTTTACGTCATAGTCTAACACGTGGTAAGAACTAAAGTCGGGCCTAAAATGATTTTTCATCGTCGTATTTGCATGCGAATCGGCTACTTTATAAAAAGCAGAATCTTTGGTTTCCTTAAATGCCCAAAACAATAATTCCAAGTTCATCATGTTGTCGATGATCACCGGGTTGTCCCATTTATCCCGACTATGATCCCAAGAGCGAATAACTCCTGTTGTGGGATTAAATCTTTTTATGTTGGTTCTGGCTGATTGGATTAAGATATCACGATAGTTGGAATTGTTTGTCAACCGAAGTCCACTTCCAAAACTAGTGAACATCTTAAATCCCATATCATGAGTTCCAGCATTCATTTTTTCTTTTTCAAGCGGCAACGTGTAGTTTTCTGCTTGGGCTGCCCACTTTTTATTCCCTGTTAATTCATATAAATACCATAATCCTCCAGGAAAAAAACCTGAACACCAGTCTTTTGACGCGACTAAAATTAATGAATCGTGGCGCACGGTTCTCGGGCTCACTTTATCACTATTTCTTGAGGCAACTCGAGACGACTCTCTCAGGGCATAATCCATTTGGGATTCTATTTTTGAGATCAGGCTGGCTTGTTGGGCCGCGCTGGAAAAACATAAAAGAGTTAAAATAGCAATGTATTTTTTCATGTTATCTGGATTGATTTTGGGTTTTCAATAGGTTGGTTAAAATTTCTTGATGTTGTTTTAAAACGCTAGAATATTCAGATTTTGATGCTAGATTTTCTTTTTCGAGCGGATCTTTTTTATAGTCATAAAGTTCTATGCCGATTATTGGATTATCGGGAGTGATTTTGGAGGTATGAAACTCTCCCTTAAACCAGGTAACCATTCTAAATTGTTCTGACCTAATGGCATAGCCCATGGCTTTATCGTTCATGCGCGGATATTGGCTTTGTGCGAAATTCTTAACTTTCAGGCTAGGATTTTTCATGGCAGGAACTAAGCTTTTTCCTGCTAAGCCATTGGGGATTTGGAGTCCTGCCAATTCAGCCAACGTAGGGAATACGTCGACAAACTCAGAAATTCCTTTTGCTTGTTGGCTCCCTTTGAAACCTGGCGCGGAGAAAATTAAGGGAGCTCTTGTGGCCTGTTCAAAATTGCTATGTTTCGCCCACATCGTATGGTCACCTAAATGCCAGCCGTGGTCTCCCCATAGGACGATAATGGTGTTTTTGTCTAAGCCCTGTTCTTTTAGTGATTGCACGATTAAACCTACTTGGGCATCTGTATAACTGACACTTGCATAATAACCGTGTAAAAGTAATCGTTGTAATTCATCTGATTTAGGTGAATAGCCGGTGGGCATCCGCTCGCCAGAAGGTAAAATATATTGATTGACTAACTCGTTTGATGCTTGGAATGCAAACTCAGGGGTACCTGTTGATAGTGCCTGAAAGGCCGCTAATTTAAGGGAAGCCCGGTCATATAAATCCCAGTATTTTTTAGGAGCTACAAATGGTAAGTGAGGCTTTGTTAGGCCTAAGGCCATAAAAAACGGGGTGCCTTCTGATTTTAATTTTTTAATTTGTTGAATTGCTTTTTGGGTATTTGCTCCATCGATATAAGCGTCATCGGGAACGTCGATCGCTTCATAAAGTGGTCGGCGACCATTTTCAACAAAGTCTTCTAGTTCTTTTCCTTTTAATCCATTTTTTATTCCTTCCTCACGGAAACTACCAATCAATCGAATAAGTTCTTGTGATTGATAATAGTTGTTGAAAGGCTTATTGAAACCTTTGGCAAAATCATCTTTTTCTAGTTTTAAGTAGGGGATAGACCAAGAGGCCTCATCTGAATTTTTGTCGACAGACCTTGAGTCAAACACTTTACCAATCCCTGATGTGGTGTAACCTTGTTGGCGGAAATACTGAGGCAAAGTCAATATGTTAGGTACTTTGTCTCTAATTAGTGTTTTTAAATCCCAAATCTGTGTATAATCTGGCCTCTGTCCTGTAAGTAAACTAGCTCTCGTGGGAGCACATACGGCTTGTTGGCAGTAATTGGATAAAAAGACTGTACCCGATAAAGCCAACTTATCAATATTGGGCGAATGTACTTGGGTCTCCCCATAACAACCTAGCATAGGCTTAAGGTCGTCAATGGCTATGAAAAGCACGTTGGGTTTAGATTTATTTTGTGCAAACGCAGAGAGTGCAATGAATTGCAAAATCGCAAAGTAGAAGGTTGCTTTTTTCATAGGTTTGGAGAATACAATCATCATGCGTCTAAATTAAAAATAACTCCCCAATTAATGAGGAGTTATTTTAAAAATTAATAAGAAAAATTATTATTTGATGGAAGGGTTGTTCACCAATTCCACATCAGGAAGATATAAAGTAAATCGAGCAATGCTGCCTCCTGTAGGAGTTTTTCCAGCAGCTTTCGCTACGGCATCAGCGCGTCCTGTTCTTACCATATCCCACCATCTTTTACACTCATAGATAAATTCATATCCTCTTTCTTGGAAAATCAAATCGTCAAAAGCTGTTTTTGATAATCCTGCAGGAAAGTCAGCTAAAGTACTTGACTTAGCTAAATCTACCCCATATCCTCTTCTGCGAACTTGGTTTACTGCATCATAAGCTGCTTGCGTAGGACCATTTAATTGGTTTTCACATTCTGCTAAAATTAAATAGGCCTCAGCAAAACGATATAAGTAATAATCATTTCCAGCAGCCGTTTCTTCTGGCGCTGCACCATCTCTGAATTTACCAAACATAAAGGAAGCTTGTGGAATTAAATTGGCTCTTACTTTCACACCTTTAAGGGTAATGGTATCGATCAAATTCCAATTTCTACGTAGATCTTTTCTGTCCCAATCTTTAATTAAAGGAGCATTTCTACACATTAACGCGGAGATTCCACGAGCGGCCAAACCCGCATCTAAAGCACGTCCTTCAAAAGCATAAGTTGGCAAAAATGAACCTAATGCTTTTTGCTGCGAAAATTTGATCGCAAAAATTTCTTCAGAATTCGTTGGCGTAGATGGCGAGTATAAAGTCTCTAACGATTTCACTAGGTCATAGCCATACGTTGCTTTATTGTCGATTACCTCTTTCGCTTTTAAACGTGCATTGGTATAATCTTTATTCCATAGATAAATATCGGCAAGCATCATTTTTGCACTTCCTTTCGTCGCTCTACCTGTATTCGCCTCAGGGACTTTATTAGGTAAATTAGCTTCACAAAAGGCTAAGTCTTTGGTGATTTGATCGATGACCGTCTTGGAACTTGTTAATGGCAAGGCGGTTCCATCAGAATTTTCGATCGGCGATAAACGCAAGGGTACGTCGCCATGCATACGGGTCAACCACCAATAGCATAAGGCACGGACAAAATAAGCCTCAGCTTTATAAGGTGCTTTGATGTTTTCAGCAAGTGATTTATCATCATCAATCGCTTTAATGATCAAATTTGATTTTCCAATGGCTTCATAAAAGGTAGTCCATCTGGCCGCATTATCATTTCTTTGAGGCTCAAAATTATAGTTCATATAATTGGTTCCACCTCCAGCAGGCAATTGGCAGTACTCAGCTAAACCCTCAATATCTCTTGTTAAAGTAGATTCCCAGAGACGACCACGAGAACGGGAAAGTGGCTCATAAGCCCCGATGACAAACGCATCCAAAAGTGGCTTGCTTAATGTTGAAATTTGATATCGAGCCGGAGGAATTTCTTCTAAAAACTTCTCGCAGCTTGTAAGCGATCCCATCATGAGGATCATTAAAATCGGAATTAATTGTATGTTTTTTATCTTTTTCATAACCTGAATCATTTAAAATTTTATAGAATTAAAAGTTGACGGTTAAACCTAATGTAACCGTTTTAGAACCTGGATATGCTCCACTGTCAACCCCTTGTTGGAGTGAGTTTCCACTAAATACATTCACCTCAGGATCATATCCTTTGTAATTGGTTATAGTAATTATATTATTACCTGATAGATAAATATTGGCAGACTTAATAAATTTAGTATCTCCCAGAGGCAAAGAATAATCAATACGAATATTACGTAAACGAATATAAGATCCATCCTCAATAAACAAATCAGATCTTCTGTGAATACTAGATGCTTTTGGCTTTGGATAGTATGTATAAATTTCAGCTGAACGATTATAAATTGGTGAAGGAGCAGCAGCTGTAAATAACATTTGATTATCAATGCTATTACCTTGAACACTAGACCAAGTCATCATGAAATTAAAGCGCTTATATTTTAAGCTTGTGTTTAAACCTATGATGGTCGATGGATATGGATTACCAATGTACTGATTGTCTCGTCCATCAATGATTCCATCTGCATTCACATCCATAAAAGCCATTTCTCCATCTGCAGCATACCCATTAAATTTAGGTCCGTAAAAAGAGGATAATGGATCACCAGGAGTAATTCTAGAGTTACCTGAACTAAACGGCAAATTGTTTTTAGTGGCAACTACCTTGTTCTTGTTGATGGAAAGGTTGGCGTCGATGGACCAACGAAGATCCTTGGTCGCGATTAGATCTGTGCCAATTTCCAATTCAAAGCCTTTGTTTTCTACCTCACCCACGTTGTCAATAATCGTGTTATATCCTGAAGATGGAGGCAATTGGACCGTAGCTAATAAAGACGTTGTGTTCTTTACATAATAATCTAAAGTCACTCGATATTTATCATTTAAGAATCCGAAATCTAAACCAGCATTTGTTTGAGTCGTTGTCTCCCAAGTCAAATTGTCGTTTGGCAATGTAGGAGATAAACCTACCGCTAATCCAGATCCAGCTCCTTGAGCCGTATTAATTACGTTTCCGATCAATAATGATTGATAAGGTTGAATCGCAGGATTTCCAGATTGTCCCCAAGTAGCACGAACTTTAAGGTTAGAAATGGCCGTAACATTTTTCATGAAAGGCTCTTCAGATGCCTTCCAAGCCAAACCCAAGGAAGGGAAAATACCGTATTTCTTATTCTTGCTAAATACAGACGCGCCATCTCGACGAATACTAGCCGTAAATAAATAACGATCCTTAAAGTTTAAACGTACCCTTGAAAAACCTGAAACTAAGCGGTTGGTGATGATATCAGTAACCGGCTTTGAAACAGAACCTGCAGCGGCAAAGCTATAATTTCTCAAATCATCTGAAATGTATTTTGATCCTAACAAATTGATGATGTCTTGTTGGGCCGATTGGATAGAACCCCCAACAATACCTTCAAACTCTAAATCGCCAAACTTCTTTTTGTATTCCAAATAATCTTCAGCGACCACATTTAACGAGCTTGTGGTAGTTAATTGGCCTATACCCACCCCAGAACTTAATTGGGCTAACACAATTGGCCAATACAAATCCGCACGCGCAGAAAAATAATCACCTCCTAATCGGGTTGTGTTGACTAATCCCTCGGCTAATTTTATATTGAAATCCATACCCCCTTGAAAACGAACCACCGTGTTGCGATCTAAGGATTCCTTCGTAAATGCTAATGGATTTTCAACATCGATTCCACTGAAAGAGAAAGGTCTAGGATTTCCATACGTACCATCTGGATTATAAACAGGTACGGTAGGAGATGCTAATACCATGGCACCTACTCCATTTTTACCTTGATGGCGGGTTGGCGAATTATCTGTTGCAGAGAATCCATTAGCAACAGTTCTAGATACTGTCATATAGGTTCTTAAACTAATTCTTGAATTCAACTGAGAAGTTAAATTGAAACGCATGGATCCTCTATTGAAGTCAGATCCTTTGATAATTCCTGGCTGGTCTAAGTAGTTTCCTGAAACATAGTACTGTGTTTTATCATTACCACCTGAAAAGCTTAAGGTATGATTTTGCTGCAAGGCAGCGCGCAACACTTGGTCTTGCCAATCTGTTTCTGAATTTTTTGCATTGGTGACTTCTGCAGGTAGAACTAGGTTAGAATTCGAATAATATTGCTTAATAAAATCAAGCATTTGAACTCCATTCATTAAGTTCAATTTTCTTTGAATGATTTGATTGGTGTAAGTTGATTCATAAGTAACGCGACTCACGCCTGCTTTACCACTTTTAGTCGTAATTTGAACCACACCATTTGCTCCCCTTGAACCATAAATGGCCGTGGCAGATGCATCTTTTAATACTTCAATACTTTCGATATCACTTGCATTGAATGAAGACATTCCGTTCATCGCACGGTTGTCATTGTTGTACTGCGGAACTCCGTCAATCACAAAAAGTGGCTCATTTCCACCCGCGATGGAAGTTACTCCACGCACACGAATGGAAATACCAGCACCCGGTTGGCCAGAACTTTGTTGGACCTGAACTCCGGTCATTCTTCCTTGCATGGCAGATTCTACACTGACAACCGGCATTTCTTGAATCGTTGCTGATTTAATGGAAGAAGATGAACCTAAGAAGTCCTTCTTTTTTTGATTTCCGTAACCCGTCACGACAATTTCTTCCAAGGATTTAGCATCTACGGCTAATTGGATATTTAGAACAGATTGATTGGCAATTTTTACTTCTTGATACTTATAGCCTACAAAAGAGAAAACTAAAACGTCTCCAGGATTTACGTCAATGGAATATTTTCCATTAACATCTGAATTCGCTCCACTAGAAGTTCCTTTTTTGGCAATTGTAACTCCGGGCATTCCAACTCCGTTTTCATCTGTAACAGTTCCAGTTAGTTTGGAAGCTACAACTGCAGTGAGGTTCGTTGAACCAAGCGTGTAAAACAATGGCATGGCAAAGGCCATAGCTAATAGGATGCTCCATCGAGCTACCCTATATCTGATTGGGTAAGTTTTTTTCATCAAAAGTATTTTTAGGATTTAATTTATATCGGACAATTGATAATTGGTTTAATTAAAAAGTATCCTTAAATAATGATACTCATTTACCATTTCACTACCAAAGGAATTAACTATTTTTTTTCTGAAAAGGTTGCCGTAAACGTTTACAAGAAAAATCTTTGGGTGGATTTTATGTTTTAAACGTGAAAAAAACGTTTATTTTTAGGAGTATGGAATGAATTTATTTAAAAATAATGAATTGCACTATTCCCATAAAAAAAGGTGATGCGATTTTATGCGCACCACCTTTCTAGAAAAATTCTTGTTTATTTTTACTGTATCGTAAACTGATAATTTCCTTGTAATCCTTTTTCTTTCGACGTGAATATAATTCGTTGGACCGGTCTATTCGCCCACTTCGTTTTAAAACTTTTATACTCAGGTCCATCAGTGGAAGGAAGATCCACCGCCATGGTCCATTTTTTAGCATCATACGACAGCACATGTTTATCTCCCGTACTGGTTGTCAAGTTTAATTTCCCCGGTATAGAAGAATCGATGGTGCATAAAGTAATGAAGGCTTGTTGGACCGCTTGCTTATTTTCAGAAAGCTCAAACTGATCTTTGATTTCGACCTGTCCTTTCACTTTATTCAATTGCAAAGTTCTTTTCCATGATTTAATGCCCGCTTCCGCTGGATAGGCTTTCGCTAAATCTAAGGACATTCCCGCTGCTTTTTCATTCATGAAATTACTGACTGCGCTGGCTTCAAACTCCCGACCCGCTTTTTGGCCTACTCCATTAATGAAAGGTAAATTGTGGTACTCAGATTGAGTAAACCATAGGGAATAACGTTGTGCAGAAAAAGTTCTAGCCGTGTAGTTTCCTCGGCCTGCGTCGATAATAATAGGTTCACCTTTCGCATAATAGACAAAATCACCCACATCATTATGGTTGTGCGACTCGGCATTATGTCCACCATGTGCTGCAAAAAACAATTCTTTGTGCCTTGCAGTCACCACTTGGATGTCATTAAACCAATAGTCGCCAAGTTCTGGATGAGCTACTTTTTCTTTGGGCATGGAACTGAAAGCCATTAAATTCCAAAGATGACGATGTTTCTGGTATCCTGTCATGCTGATGGCTGGGTCAAAATTTTGTGTAGCCCAATGACCAAATGCCATGAGTGGAGCATCATTTAAAGCTTTTCCAAATCGGTATAACATGATGCCATCCGGTTTCAAGGTAGGATCTGCATCAGCAAAATTCACGAAGTAATCATTTGAAATATGCATTTTGTATACATAAGAGGCCATTTTCTGAATGAATGGCTCTTTGTAGATTTCGCATTTTTCGTTGGTCGCCGAAGCCAATACTTGGAGCGCGTCAAACGCACTCGCTCCCGCCGCAAACCAATAAGAGGGACCTTCATCACAACCCGCATCATCTCCTAACCCATTAAAGTATAGGTCTAAATAGTTCATGTGGGTGTACACATGTGAAAGCCGAGTGGCTTCATTTTTTTCCAAAAGTAAATTGGCCAACATCACATTTGAAATAATCCAAGGGTTCCAGTTATTTACTGAGCGGGTTTTACTAAGCCAACTATATCGATCTTGGTCTAAAATGGGTGTCAAGATTTTTTTGTTGACTTCAACGTAGATTCGTTTACGCAGAAGTTTAGAAATTTTATCCAATTTATCCCCTACAAAATAGTCGGTCAGCGCTAGGCCCACAGCAGTTTCTGCCCCAAATAAATCAACCGTTGGGTCTTCCGCATCCGGCATTCCACTTCTCGCTTTTTGTACCGACAAGTGAGCGGGAACTCCCCAATAGGTCTCCTCACAAATAGACCAGACATAATTCATGATTTTTTCAGTAAATCGGCCCTTGTCTTCGAGCGTCTCTGCGATTACGAGTTCCATCAGACTATTTCGTTTTCCGAACGATATTTTACCATGCTCTTCTCGATCACCCGATCGTACATATTCCATTAGAAGTGTAGCATCAATTACAGGAACGGGTTTGTTGAGTACTGATTCAGCTTTTTTAATGATTTGTTTTTGCTCATCTTCTGGAATGATATTAACCCATTCAGCCCGTGTTTTTGGATAAGGCTTGTAGTCTTTTTGTGAAATGAGCGCCTTTTGTACCATTTCTTTACTGAAGGCTTTAGCTAAAAAATTTCGAGGAGTTACTTGTGCTTCCGCAAAAGCAGAAATCAAAATTAGGCTTACATAGAGCAAGTGTTTTTTCATGAATTGGAGGTTTAGATTTAGCCTTTTGGGCTTAGTTTTATTTGCAATTTAACATTTCCTATTTGATTGGCTATCCTGACCATCAGCCTTTGCGTTCCCGTATTTAATTTTTCGGGTGCTGATTTTTTTGCTGATTCAATCGTGAATTTTGCTCCCGTAGGGCTAATGATTTCAACTTCTAAGGTTTTTGTTGTGATCGTTGCATTTCGGAGAATGGCTTTGCCGCTAGGCAATATCTCGATGGATTGATCGGTTGTCATTCCCCAGGCGACTTCTGTGGCCGACTTGATTACAAAATCATCTTCGATGACTACGTCTTTTCGGTTGTTGACTAGACTTATTTTTCTTGTGGATTTGCTTGAATAATCACGATATGCTTGGCTTAGATCTACGGTAGCAGATGGCTCAGAAACATTTAATGCGGTGCTAGAAAAGCTAGCTTTAGCTAATTCATATTGATTTTTATTGCCTAAAACAGGGACATTGTGGCTTAAGGATCCAAGTCTATAATAGGACCATCTTTTACCACCGACGCCCATCGTCCAATATCCGTCAAGGTTATAGTCGTCGGATCCCAGGTCTTTGGCCCAACGAACACCCCCTGCATCCAATTCGAAACTTCCTAGATCTAAATGTGAATGGGGGGAACTGTTTGTACCTGATTTGACCCCAATCCAAGTCGCAAATTTATCCGTCCAAGAACTTCGCATCATGACCAAATCATTTATTTCTCCTTTTAATATGTGGTCTAATGGTACAGCAGGTGTAGAATTACTTGGACTTCTGTACCAAACGACATGAAAGGGTTTGGCTAAAGCCGAGGTGGCCGACATATAGTTGTGCAAGTAATTTGAAATGTCTGTGTTTGAATACGTATTGGCCATAAAGAACATGGCAGCCGAGGTAGTACCTTTGCTATTTTCCCCCGAATCAGCAAAGTTAAAAATGTAATTCGTCGGTCCCGTCGTCAGCATAGGAGCAAAGCCTGTTTTCGAAAGACCTTCTGTTGTCTCTAAACTTTTCATGGTTCCTAAAGCTGTTTGTAAAGCGGACATCCCATAGGAAAGGTATTCAGTGGCATATGCCCAATATCCAGGCCCCTCATACCAAGAACCATCCGGGGCATAAAATTTATTTGAAAAAGGTAAATTAGCAATGACTTTTGGGATGTATTCGTCCGCATATTTAGGGTCGGTTTCGGCTATGGCTAATGAGGCAACGATCAATGCCCCATTGCAAACTTGGTTCCAATTATTATCCCCTTTGGCCCACCAAGCGGTTTCATAAATTTTTTTATACTCATCTAAGCCTTTTGTTTTTAGTCCATTTCGAATGAAAGTTCGGTCAGTCTCAGATATATAGGCGTACAGCCAATCATAGCCTATCGCAACGCCATTGGACATTTCAGCCACGTCTAAAAAATGAGATGGATTCCAATCTGAAAATTCACACACCGTTCTCATATTCGCTACAGCGGCATCGAGATACTTTTTATCTCCAGAAAAATGGTAGGCAAGAGCTAAATGTGAGATACGATTAAGTAATTCCCGGCTGACATCTAAAAGCCTTGGGCCTATTAATGTTCTTGTTAACGGAGCCCGAGTCACTATACTATTGGCGGACGCAATAACCGCCTTTATGTATTTGTCTAAAACAGGATCTGTCGACTGAAGTTTTTTTAATTCCGCAATTCGCTCATTGGTTAGCATGAGACGAGGATGTTCAGATTTTAATGTAGTTAATGAGGCGGGTAAGGGTATTTTAGTGATTTGAGCGATTGTTTCTTCTTTTTTACAAGCAAAAAGCAAATAAGTAAAGCTTAAAATGATTATAATTCGCATATTTTTTAGGTAAATTGGGTTGTTCTCTAGAATTGATTAAAGATAAAATGATTTTTTAATTAGTTCAATATTATATGGGGCAACAAATCAATTTAATTTTAAAATAACATCTGTTTCCAAGAAAAAATACATTTAATAATGCGCGAAATAATTTTAAATAACCTTCATGATGCTGCACAATTAGAAAAATTGTACCAATCAAATAGTTCAACTTTTAAAGAAACATTTCTTCTGCTTTATCCAGAAATACAAGATGAAAAACTAGCTCAATACTGGAATGCTCGCTTAGCCTATGATAAGTCTGAAATTTCATGGGGAAAAAAAAGTGATTGGATTTTTGTCATTGTTGCTTCTTTATTGGCAGGTTTAATCGCCAAAACACCTGCCTTTTTTAATATCAAACCCGAATTTTTCTATACACGTAACATTGGCTTTATCGTTTTCCCCGCATTAGCTAGCTATTTTATTTGGAAGCGTAATATCCCAATGCCTCGTATTTTATTCACATTAGCGGCTTTCATCATAGCGGCTGTTTACATAAATCTATTACCAGATTTACCCAACAATGACACTATCATTTTAGCCTGTTTGCATTTGCCATTTTTGTTATGGGCGCTATTGGGAATTAATTACGTTGGGCTTGATATACGAAACGATGAAAGCCGACTAGATTTTTTGCGATTCAATGGAGACTTCTTAATCCTAAGTGGAATTTTAGTGATCGTGGGCGGATTATTTACTGCGATTGTCATTGGCCTTTTTAAAGCAATTGGTATCAAAATCGAGGATTTTTATTTCGATTATTTAGCCGTTTTTGCTGGGGCGGCATTGCCTATTATGTCCACTTTCATTACTCAATCAAATCCTTCGCTGGTCAATAAAGTTTCCCCTGTCATCGCAAAAATTTGTAGCCCTATCGTTCTAATTATGCTATTAGTTTATTTAGGAGCCGTATTGTTTTCAGACAAGGACCCCTTTAATGATCGGAATTTCTTACTGGTTTTTAATCTATTGCTACTAGGTGTCATGGCCATCATCTTATTCTCTTTGGCTGAAACGTCTAAAGATTATGGGAACCCTTGGAGTCTCATTGTATTGTTCGCTCTTTCTGTTATCACGATGGTGGTCAATGGAATCGCATTGACTGCTATTCTATTTAGGATTTCAGAATGGGGTATTACGCCTAATCGGCTAGCCATTTTAGGGGCTAATTTTCTCATGCTGGCCAATTTAGTTTTGATCGCCTATCGACTGTTTAATCGAGTTATTAAGAAAGATGAAAAAAGTAGCGCGGAAAATGCAATTGCCAATTTCCTTCCAATCTATATCCTTTGGGCCATGTTGGTCGTTTTTGTTTTTCCTCTACTGTTCAACTTTAGGTAAATGGATGCTTGATTTTGCTAAAGGTTTAAATTAAAACTTCTCAACATGAAAATGACCAATTTTATTTTAACAGCATTGCTTTTCTCCATCGGATCGGTCATTTTGGGGCAAGAAATGCCAAATTCGATTCAATACAGGAAGCCCACCTCCTTATTTAATGGACAAAATTTAAAGGGCTGGTATACTTTTGTTCAGAAGAGAGGTAAAAATATAGACCCTCAACATGTATTTACCGTGGTAGACCAACAAATTAGAATTTCGGGTGAGGAGTGGGGTTGCATCACCACAAAAAAGCAATACGAGAATTATCGATTAGCCCTTGAATTTCGTTGGGGCGGAAAAACGGAAGGAAATAGAATAGATAAGGCGAGGGATTCGGGTTTACTTTTACATTCGAATGGAGCAGATGGTGGATCTTCTGGTATTTGGATGCATTCGATCGAGTGCCAAATCATAGAAGGCGGAACTGGGGATATTTTAGTGGTGGGAGATGGCTCGGATAATTTTAGCATTACAGCTTCAGTAGCAAAAGAAAAGCAAGCAGGTTCTTATCGATATCAAGAAGGGGGTGCGCCAGCTATTTTGAATAAAGGTCGGCTTAATTGGTATGGGCGGGATGAAAATTGGCAAGACGTCATCGGATTTAAAGGAAAACAAGACATCGAAAAACCGATGGGCGAATGGAACAAGCTAGAATGCATCGCTATTGGGAATGAGCTAATGGTTTACTTAAATGGGGTTTTGGTCAATCGGGCACGAGAGGTTCTGCCTTCTAAAGGTCAAATTCAGATTCAATCTGAGGGAGCTGAAATATATGTTCGAAATATTGAATTAACGAAACAAAAAAAATCCCGCAAGAATTAATTCGCGGGATTTTAAAATGTATCATGAGCAAATTACCAACCTGGGTTTTGCTTCATGCTTGGATTAAGAGCGATCTCATTGATCGGCAATGGCCACAAGTAATCTTTTGCTGCATTAAACTTACGGAAACTAGCCGCCTGAGTAATAATATAGTTGTCAGCCGTTGTATTTACCTTCACCGTAGTTCCAAATTCTTTAAAGAAAAAGTTTCCTAAAATTGGTTTTGGTAATTCAATTTCAGCTGTTTTCCAACGAATTAAATCCCAGTAACGGAAACCTTCTTGGGCTAATTCCACACGTCTTTCGCGTCTAATTTCATCACGCATCATTAAACCGTTCTTTGCCGCAAAAGCATTGTTTAATTCAGCCACACCCCCGCGCTTACGTAGGCGGTTGATGGTTAAATTCAAATCAGCGTCAGAAATACTTCCATCCAATTCAAATTTAGCCTCAGCATGAATTAATAATACTTCTGCATAACGGATTAAGTTACGGTCTATAAAAGATGCTTGGTTATTCCAGTCGACAATATTCCAATACTTACGGAAAGTAAATCCTGTCTTAGCGAAAACTAACGACGATACGTTGAAAACCGGATTCGTGAAAATATAAGAATCTCCCCTTTTTAAAACGTCATCACTTAAACGCGTATCTCGGTTCACAAATACATCGGTCGATAAAACCGGCTGCACATATAGAGGAGATTTTGTGATTGGCAATCCATCCTTCATTAGGTATGAATCTACCAATGCTTTCGTTGGACTTTTATTTCCATTTTCAAGGATACCTCTACAATAGGTGTGAGATGTTACTCGGTCTGTTAAGCTTACTCCGTATTGTTTTACCATTACGTTTTCTCTGTTGGCCCTACCTTCTCCCTCATATTGAAAAATATTAAAATAAGGACCAGCGTACAAATCATGTTGCTTGCTATCCATCACTGCTTTTGATGCAGCTACGGCCATGGTTAGATACTTTTTCGAATCACCATAGTTATGAAATTTAGCTCTAGTTCCCTCAAAAAGTGCCACACGTGCTTTGAATGCCAAAGCAGCTGTATTGGCAATACGACCATAATCAGTAGTTCCTAAGGCCGTTGGCGTAGGTAATTTTGCACCAGCAAAGTCTAAGTCCGCCATGATGAGTGTTAAGATTTCATCACGAGTTGCAGATCCTGCGGTTAATTCAGGAGAGTCATCGGTAAGTGTTTTAGTCACCAAAGGCACACTTCCATACCGCTGAAGCAAATTGAAATATCCCCAAGCTCTGAAGAATCGCGCTTCTGCTAAATAGCGATCTAATGTAGCCCCTACAATTCCTGTTTTAGGACCTTTCTCTAAGATATTATTGGCCGCACGGATCAACGTATACTGCGAGTTAAAATCAGCTGTTGCTGTAGCAGGAGCTAAGCGAGAACCATCACTGATGCTATTTGATGCTAAACCAAAAGCATCGTCAGACCAGTTATCTTCGGAACCAAAATCTGGTAAAAAGGTATATAGATAATTATTTGCCGTTTTTAAATCAGATTCTGAACGCCAAAACGTCGCATCTGAAATATTGGTTTCTGGTAACCTCTCTACTTCACATCCCGTGAAGAATAAAATGGAGGCGCTTATGGCTAAAATATTTTTTAATGAATTTTTCATTTCAATGTTATTTAAATGTCTATAGATTAAAACGAAAGATTTACACCCACAGAAGCTGTTGAGAAATACGGATAATCATTGTCCGCATTATTCGCTGATTCTGGATCAAACAAGGTTCCAAATTTACCCATCGCTGAAACAGTCAAGATATCTTGTCCTGATACATAAACACGTGCTTTCGAAACGCCTATTTTCTTCGTTAATACCTTTGGCAAGGTATATCCTACCTGTATGTTTTTTAAACGAGCATATTGACCATTAAATGCCCATTTGTCTGAAGTTCCAAAATTATGCGTGGCTCCTATAAAAGGACGAGGGAACAAAGCATTTGGGTTTTCAGGAGTCCAATAGTCACTATGGATACCCATCGCTTGTTTCCATGTAACCAAAAGTGGTCCAACGGATTCTGATCCCGCTAAGAATGTTCTTTTACCCACCCCTTGAATAAAGGCAGAAAAATCAAATCCATGTGTCTCAAAGCCTAGATTAAATCCAAAAAGATAGCGAGGTGCTGATGAACCTAATAAAAGTAAATCACCATAGTCGGCTTTACTTCCTTTTCCGACGGTGATTAGCTTGTCGCCATTTTGGTCTACATATTTGATGTCTCCAGCTCCAGTACGGTTATCTTGAAAGGCTGAAGCCTTTACCTCATCTGCTGAGGAGAAATATCCTGCCGTTTGATATCCCCAAATTGTGTTAAGTGGATAACCTTCAATCAAACTATTATTTCCTCTAGCCACCACGATTCGGTTTGAAAAGGCAACTAATTCATTTTGATTGTCTGAGAAGTTACCGCCAATATTGTAGCTGAAATTATCGCCAATTTTTCCACGGTATTTAACCTCTAATTCCCATCCCCAAGATTTCAACTCTCCATTGTTTTTACGTGGAGTAGCGATACCGATGATGGCAGGAAGTTGTTGAGGTGTCAACATATTCTTATTTGATTTCACATAGTAATCACCACTCACTTGTAATTTATTTTTCATTAAACCAATGTCAAAACCCCCGTTGGTTGTTTCGATGGTTTCCCAAGAAAGATTCGTGCTTGGTAATGAACCTTGGAAAATAAATGAAGTTCTAGAGTCTCCTAATACCAAGTTAGATCCACGATTCAATTGATTTACGTAATCGTAGTTACCTAAGGTACTTCCCAATGCACCCCCTAATCTACCCCATGAACCTCGTAATTTAAATTCAGAGATAAATTGTAAAGATTCACTCATCCATGACTCACGGTGTAAGTTCCAACCTGCCGAAACAGAGGGGAAAATTTTAATACGCCCATCCTCAGCTAATTTCGAACTTTCATCTTGACGCATAGTACCTTCTAACAAATACTTATCATCATAATTATAGTTGAAACGCCCAAAAACAGATTGAAATGCGTAGGTGGCAATTGACTCTGAATTGGTTTTCGTTTTATCATCACCTAAGTTCAAGGTAGGCAAGTCATTACTCACCATGTTACTTGCCCCAGCAATGGTATTGACATAGCGGAAATCTTCCCACTGATATCCTAATAATGCACCAAATGTGTGCTTATTGATTTTCAAATCGTAATTAGCTAAAAATTGTAAGTTTAAATTCTTAGTTACTTCGTTTGAAATCGAATAGGAGTTTACTTGGTTTACATAACGATTTACAGCAAAGCGACCCCATAATGGCACGGTTCTATTAAAGATATACCGATCACCACGGCGGTATTGTGTACCGGCAACGGATCTTAACGTTAATCCTTTAACCAAATTTTCTAGTTTGAAAGTAAAGGTTCCGTCGAAGAAATTACGACTTCTATTATCGTATCCTCCCTCTGCTAAGTTGGCATACGTCGTTGCTCCCGAACCCGCTCCATTATATTGTCCTTTTGGAGTAAAAAATGGAGTTCTAGTTCTTAAACGATAAATATCATAGATCAAACCTTGACCACTCGCTCCTCTAGAGCTTTGCTCCGTGAGTTCATTGGTATAGGCAATTCTTGTATCTAAGGATAGCTTGTTGGTCAATTTAGCGCCCAAATTTACGCGCAAATTGTAGCGGGTCAATTGGTCTGGACCCACCTTAAACAATCCTTTTTTGTTGTAATATCCTCCTGAAATCAAGAAGTTAAGCTTATCCGTTCCACCTCTTGCCGAAATGTTATGCATTTGCATAGAGGTATAAGTCTTCAAAATTTGTTGGGATAGTGGTTCTTGATTGAAAAATAACCATTGCGTCGTATCCGCTGGATTAACTAAATAGGGAACATTATTTCTAATTTGCTCTAAGTCAAAATCAGAATACTCGGGTCCTGAACCCGAATTCTTACGCGCTAAATTAGAGAAGTTAGCCTCTTCTAATAAGGTCATTCTATCTGGAATATTAGCTGCCCAATCGGCGCCCGACATACCTGAATAGTCAAAAGTTACTTTGCCATTCTTTCCTTTTTTAGAAGTAATTAAGATAACACCCCCAGCAGCCTGAGCTCCATAAATAGCCGCCGCAGCCGCATCTTTTAGAATACTAATGCTCTCGATGTCATTTTGATTCATTGTTTGTAAGGTAATCGAAGGAACGGTTACCCCATCTAAAATAATCAAAGGGTCAACAGATCCATTCGCAGTAGTTGCCCCACGAATCTGAATTCCTAAGCCTTCATTACCTGGCTGGCCATTGGTTCTAGTGACAATTAATCCAGGTGAAGTTCCTTGTAAGGCTGATTGTAAACTAGTAGTAGGTCTATTCTCAATCATTTTTGAATCGACTGTGGATACAGCACCCGTCATATTGACTTTTTTCTGTACACCATAACCTACCACAACCACTTCTTCAAGGCTCTCGGCATTTTCCTCTAAAGAGATTTCCACGACCGATTTATTCCCAACACCTACTTCTTGGGTTTCAAAACCAATGGAGCTTACACGTAAAACCGTCTTGGAGTCTACGCCTCCAAGGCTGAATTTTCCATTTCCATCACTAGTAGTACCTTTTGTAGGCGTACCTTTTACCGAAATAGCGACACCGGGAACTCCGTCCCCTTTTGTGTCTTTCACATTTCCTGTAATTGTTTTTGTTTGTGCAATGGCTGTGCTTGAGAAGATGAGCCAACAAACGAAAATCCAAAGGCTGTTTTGCCAGGACTTTCCTTTTGAGTAAATTTTTGTCATATTTAGATTGTAAATTGTTATTTTAAAGGTTGTAAAATTAGCATTTTTCTTTCAAAATTTATAATATATTATTCCACTCATTTTAAATTCGATCCTATATCTTTACGATTCAATCCAATAGAACTATGAAAAAAATCCAACTCATTATTTTATTTATGTGCATCGCTTGGAGTTCTTTAGCCCAAAATGCATACAACATTATCCCTTTGCCTAAATCTTTAAAACCTGCTGAGGGTACATTTACGATCAAGAAAGGAATTTCAGTGTACATAAATTCAGATGAATTTAGTCCATCGGCTAATTTGTTAGCCTTGCAAATTAAAAATGTTTCAGGTCTAACAGCTTCTGTTAAAATGGCTAAAACTGCTTCTTCAGGAATAGTATTTAGCAAAGATGATGCATTAGGAGATGAGGCCTATCGCTTGCTAGTGACATCCAAAAAAGTGGAAATTCAAGCAAAAACTGGGCAAGGTGCTTTTTATGGTTTACAGACTTTACTCCAATTGATGCCTGCGCCTATTTACGGGAATGAGTTGTCGGCGGTTGCTTTGACAGTCCCTAATTGTTTGATCGAAGATGCTCCACGTTTTAGCTACCGCGGTTTGATGTTAGACGTAGGCCGTTATTTTTTCTCAGTGGATGCGGTAAAGCGCTACATTGATTTGATGGCTATTTATAAATTAAATACGTTTCATTGGCATTTGACTGAAGATCAGGGCTGGCGCATTGAAATAAAAAAATATCCTTTGTTGACCTCTATATCGTCGGTGCGGAAGGAAAGTATGTTGGGCCATTACCGGGACCAAAAATATGACGGTAAGCCACATGGCGGATTTTATACACAAGAGCAAATTAAGGAAGTAGTTGCTTATGCCACTTCCAAATACATTCAGGTAATCCCTGAAATTGAAATGCCAGGTCATTCGACGGCTGTATTGGCAGCCTATCCGCAATTGGGTTCCAATGGGGATAAAATATTACAAGTGAAAACGAAATGGGGCGTGGCTGAAGACGTCTTGTTTCCACGTGAAGAAACTTTTACTTTTTTAGAAGATGTGCTGACTGAAGTGATGGCCTTATTTCCTGGTCAATATATTCACATTGGAGGGGATGAATGTCCAAAAACCCAATGGAAGGAAAGTCGTTTTTGCCAAGATTTAATTAAAAAATTAGGCCTGAAGGATGAAAATGAATTACAAAGTTATTTCATTCGTCGGATCGATA
>Ga0209443_1000753_pt1 | contig 21516 bp, 11 predicted proteins | sample LauGreBMM110DCMD_2_FD_187571 | JGI IMG/M metagenome (GOLD analysis project Ga0209443, IMG submission 187571) | Freshwater lake microbial communities from Lake Michigan, USA - Su13.BD.MM110.DCMD (SPAdes) (version 2) | ecosystem: Environmental > Aquatic > Freshwater > Lake | place: Lake Michigan... | reverse complement strand
AAAGTTTTCAATTCCTGTTCCATTTTCCATTATAACGGGTGCAAAATCGTGCCAACTATGTACAAATGTTTTATTATTATCAACATTTTGTATTATTAAATTGTAAGGATTGAAAATAGATGGATAATTGTTTATGTAACCTGTAGTATCAAACCCGTATTTCTCCGCCATTTGATCCATATGCACATACTCAACATCAATGTCTTTTAATGTTTTTAAATAATTAAAAAACTTTTCATAAAATACACCCACATACCAATTATGACTAATAATATGGTAAGAAACAATTAGTTTCATTTAATATGTTAATTTAAAATGTTAATTTAAAATTGCAATAATATCGCCGCCAGTTCTATCAATATATTCTGTGTATCCGTGTTGTTTTAAAAATGTATCATCATAATCATCGTACGCTAAATTAACATATTCATATCTAATTATTTTCGGTTTAATAACATCAAAAGGAAAGGCTTTAATAATTGTAAAATCGTGTCCTTCCGCATCAATCTGTAATAAATCTATATTTTTTATATTATAATTCTTAATTATTGTTTCAGGACAAACGATTTCGACTTCGACCGGAATTGGTTCAATACAAAACATGACTTTTGCTTTTAACTCATTTAAAGTAAAATGAGGTGTTGTTGTACCACAAAACAATTTCCCCCTACCGTCATAATTTGATACTGCAGCGTTAACAAATGTTAAATTTTCATAACCATTGTAGTTTTTAATTAACTCATCAAAAGCATCTTTTCCTGGCTCAAATAGTATACCAGTCCAATTGTTTTTTTTAATTAAATTATGTATTGGGTCATCGGATATACCGTCATTAGCACCTATTTGCAAAAAGAAAATATTTTTAGTATTGTCCAATAATTCATTAAATTCACTGTTGTTTATATCTAACATATTAATAAGACATTTTTTGTTTACAAACCCATACTACTTTATCAAAAATATCTTTATTATAATGTACTAAATTATTGTCTTTTGATACCTGTTCAATATGTTTTTCATCTATCTCACACCAATCCCAAATTTTATCCATGTAATTTTCTTTAAAATTTTCATCAGTGTCAACATAATCATGTGCCATAATAAAATCACCAACCTTTATAAAAGGAGCAATCATATTAAACTCGCCTATTTTATAACCCCCATCACATAATACTAAAGTCGTTCCTTCCTCTTGAATAAATGGGACTATTTTTTCTGGTTTTTCTAAATTAAAATATGAATGGTCAAATATGTTTTCAATATTTATTTCAATGTTTTCTTTTCTAATATCATTATACCATTGACACTCGATCACCTCAAACGATTTTATTGGTGTGTCTTGTAGGCCAATTTCATTTAATGTATCTCTAATAAACAATGTTAATCCTCCACCAGCGGTCCCGATTTCTAAAACTCTTTTTGGTTTTATTTCTGTTAGAAATGTTTTAAACGCATCAAACGCGTCGTTATGTTGTTGTGCCGTAAATCCTTTATAGGATGTGTGTCCTGTTATTGTACTCATATTTTTAATTTAACCAATCATTTAATTTTAATAATTCAAATGTTATTTTTTCTTTTTGTTCTCCTAATATATTTTCATCCGCCCACCTTAATTGATTTTTTGAAATGAATTGTAAAAATTCCTCATCATCAATTACCTCGTTATATCTTTGAATATATAAATCGGCAACTCCTTTGTCTCCATTTTTATCATAGGCCACATATGCATGTTCTCTCGGTATTGATATATAATGGTGATTTGGTAATAATGGATTATGTGTTGTGTCTTTATATTCAATTCTAATATATGGTAACCCTAAAGTTAGATATTCAATATCTCTATAACAAAACTCACCTGGGTGATCATAAGGAGTATTATATTTATCCAAATCTAAATAATATGATAATCCAACTTTACTGCTAATTAATCGTTCCAAATATAATTCGTGCGGTATTGGATCAACTGGTTGCATATACCCATTGTTATCAATAATCCTAATCATTTTTCTATATGCGTCAATACCACTACCTAACCAAAAAATCTTTTTTTCATATGTTTCAATTTCATTTCTTTTATTTCTGTATAGTTCATAATCAAATTCTTCGCAAGGTAAGAAAATCCAAGGTTTTATTTTATACAGATGATTAATTGCATTCTCCTTTTTCATCCAATGATAGATATTATGCCAATTGAAATGACATAATAAAACACCAGTACAGGTATCTGATTTAGCAATGTGTGAAATATAATTATTAAAATATTCCGTAAATGAAAATGCTTTTAATTCACCAGATTCTAAATTTTCAATAACATAATCAACATCTGAAAGTGGCGGGTTAAGACCATAATAACAACCAACACTTTTTGTTAAGTTGATGTGGCCAGTAAAAGTGTTACCATCTTTATTATAATTTATAACTTCAACGTCAAAAAATCTCATTAAATATGAGTCAAATTTTTTGAAAAACGGTAAATGTGCTCTTCCCCACATTTCATTTTCAAATCTGTGTATTCTTATTTTTTTCATATTATTAATCATAGAACGGTGTAATTTTAATTTTATTTATTTTAGAAAAAATTAAAAAATTTGATGAACGATTCCATTCTGATATATGTGATATATCGATAGAATCTGATAAGGTTAACATATCAAAAACGGTATATTTTGTCCTTCTAAATGATTCCGAGGAGGACAACCCTAATTTATCTCCTCTTCCTGTACAGTGATTTCCAAAAACATCTTCATATGGGATATCATAAGTAACAACTTTAACAGTATCAATTTTTTTAATTTTATTTTTAATTTTTGCACTATTAGAACAAACAAAAATTTTATCATTTGATAATATAATTTCTTTTATTATACTTTCATATTTAACAAGTAATTCACTTTCATCATTGTAATCTTCTGTCCTAAAAAATATTGATTTATATGGGATGTTTAACCCATATTCTATTTTAGTATCATCATATTCTTTATAAATTTTATCAGTAAATATTTTAATATCGTGTGGGGTTTTATCTTGTTCTTGTGGGTATATTGTTAACCAATCCCATTTAAAATTGTTAGGGTCGGAGATAAATAAATCCCACCAATGTTGGCCGGCACCAGCACCACCTAACGTAAAAACTCTTGTTAAATCTTGATATACGTTTTGATTTATTGGGACATCCACTATTTTAATACTATCAAATATATCAAAAATATTTTTATTAAACATATCAAAGAAATTTTCAGCGTAGATGTATTGATTATTATTAATGTTTAGAATTAACTCAACACTGTATCCAAAATTTTTAAGAGTTTTAACAGTATCCAAATATTCGTAAATACCAACAATAAAGTCCCCAAGACCTGATGTAAAATTATGTTGTATTAGAGCTCTCATGTATTATAAATTACCAGTTATTCTTTCGCACCAGCCCTTGGATTCTGAATGAGGCCATACAACCCAATATGATGGCAATTCGTCAGTATTAAATTCTCTCCACACTTTGCAATAGCCGTCAGTGTCTTCCCAAAAACCAGCAATTTCATTGCGGTCAGCATCTTTTCTGTACATTGTGTTGTCGTCTTTATCATGAAACGCCACAACCCAATAGTCATAATCCTTTTCTGTCACTTGTGAATATCCTATATCAATGCAATGCTTAAACCGATTGTTTAGCGATGACTCAAATAGCGCATCAGTTGAGTACATTGGGTTTGGTGCCGGTAGATTTTCCAGTGTATAGTTTTGTACAGCCCGGCGCTTAAACGATAGGCCTGCATATTTTTCATAATCTCGCAATGTTCGAACATTACCAAACCCATAAATTCCAAAATCGACATCCTGCGTTTCATTGTCCATGCCAAACAATTTTCGATTTTTTAAATGAGATGCAGAATTATGCGCATTCCAATCTTTATAATCATCCCACTGTTTTGTCCGCCCTCTCCGCGTATATTCATGCCAGGCAATAATTTTATTTGGGTGAAATAAATCATAGCCCTTTGTAAATGCTCTCACTGCAATTGAAATTTCTTCTCCATGAAAATAATAATCAGGGTCGTGTTGTACCTCTTTGCAGAATATTCCATCAGTAAAACAAAAGTGAGCTGAATAAAATCTAGACGGCAGCGGCGTTTTTAATTCTTCCTTCGACATTGATGATGGAAGAAAGAATATTGCGCCCTCGGGAATAAACCGGTCGAAGTTCATTTTCCATGGTGTTTGCTCTCGCCCGGCTGGATCATTTTCTGGGTCATAACTTGGGATGTAGGCAGTAAGCAGCGGTTTTGCATAGCCGCTCTGCTTTAGACCCTCAAGCATATCAATTGCAATTTCGTCCCAGTTTTCAGCAAACCTATGATGACTATCGAGTTGCAGAGTATACTTTTCATCAGCATACTCTTGTTGGATCTTGTTGCGAACCCAACATGCCCCCTTACTTTCGAGATAAGGAATGTCTAAAATTGTAAATCTCTTATCAGAGAAAAACTTCTTTGGCAGAGTTTCTTCCGGGCTGTGCTGCCAACCAATGCAAAACCGCAAATTCTTCGGGTATTTTGCTTTAGCAATACAGTCTTTAATTGTTGGAACGAGCTCGGGATCACGATATGCGGCAATTTGGATAAATATTGTATTCATAATATAGATGTCAATCTACAGTTATTTATAAAGAATATTGTCCATATCATATAAATAACTATATGCCTGATATAAAATTTTCACAATTGGCGGTAGCGACAGATGTTAGCAGTGCAGACTTAATACCAATTATTGATGCTTCAAATCCGTTAATGTCTGAGGACGGATCTAATGCTACGATTAGTGTTGGCAATTTATCTCAATCTATTCTTAATAGTATTGCGCCTGGTACTTTAAATTCCAGTGTAATAGCGCCTAATCCCACATTTACTGGAAATATAAATCTGTCGTCTTCTACGACTATAGGCGCTATATCCTCCGAGGAAATTTCTTATTTAAACGGTCTGCGAAGCAATCTACAAACGCAATTAGACGAAAATACTCTATCTATTGGAACTGTTACGACTGCTGCGGTTGCTTCAGCAAATATTGATGGGGTCCCACCAAATCGCGTTCTTAATTTAGTCTTGCCGAATGCTGCAGTGCCGGCTTTAACTATAGTTCCACGAACTGCAAGTTTTACACTCTCAGATTCTGAAACTAATCGCGTTATAACTGTAGATTCTAGTACTGACGTTACCGTCACAATTCCAGAAAATTTATCTGCTGGATTTAGTTGTATGTTTATTCAACTTGGCGCTGGGACGGTATCGTTTGCTGCAGACAGCGGTGTAAATTTAATATCATTTGGTGGACTGGCAAAAACCGCTGGCCCTGGCGCGCCAGCATCAATTATACACTTAGGCAACAGTTCTTATAATTTATCTGGCAATTTGACAACATGATTATTTTACCGCAGCTTCATTCAACCTTTTCTAGTGGTGACGAGCTAAAATTTCAAGCTTTGTTTGCCGCAGGCAATACAAGCTCAAATATTGGCCCTACACCCATTTATTCACGTGCGAGTGAAGGCACTTATTTTCATAATAGAATGGAAGCGCGTTATGTCTATAACGGCACGCCAGTCACTGTGCTTCTGGATCAAGACACTCTAGTTACAGCCTCACCAATTAATGCTGGTCCGGTTCCAAGTAGCTCAGTCAGAAAGCGAATGAGCTGGGCTGGGTTATCGGCAGCATATCCAAATGATATAACTAGAGTTGTGTTTGAGACGTATGACCCTACAGCGTCATATTTTAATTTGGAATATGTCTGGCGTATATATCATGGCACAGACCCAAATCCAGTTGCGGAATCCTCAAAGACTTTATCATATTTGCCAGCCGCCACCGATACGCTGCAGTGGGCGCCCGAAAGTGCACAGGTAACAAACTCATCAACTGGAGCAATTTTAAGGGCACAGACAAATGAACCTCGGTTTCAGGGAGGGGTATCACATAGCATAAATTCTAATCAAGAGATTGTAAGTGAGATTAGACCTCAAGGCATTTTAGTTGAGCCAGCACGAGAGAATTTTGTGCAGTGGAGCTCTCCCACATACGCTGATTTGACTCGGCCGGCATGGGCAACTCGGTCGGCTGCTTCGACCGAGTCAACAAGATGGGCGCGGCCTGACGGCACCACTATTACTACAGCACTGTCTATGTCTGGCCCAGGCCATACAAGTGAACCAGCAATTGTAATTACAACTCTTCCAGGCACAGACTCAAATAAAACACTCGCGGTAGACACAATGACAGCAGTGCCAAATGGCACTCATACATTCTCCTTTTTCTTAAAACCACACGAAGCCAATGACGACGAATGGCGCTGGCTTCGTGTAAGGTTTGCTAATGCAAATTCTCCCAACAATAACATAACTGCATGGGTTTCCATAAACAGCGCTGATGTTACTGCATACACCACCGTTGAAGGCATTGCCGAGAGTAATGGCAGCCTTGCGACAGAAGCTTCTATTGTAACTTATGCCTATAATGATTGGATTCGAGTTGCCGTCACTGGATCACTAGGCGGCAGCGCAAGTGAGTCGACCGATATTAGACTTTCTATTTCATCTGTAGATAACAATGGCAGCAATTTGCCAGATCCAGCTGGTGTAAGTTATTTATTTTGGGGCGCTCAATATGAAGTTGGCGCCTATGCATCATCATATATACCGACACGAGAAACAACAGCGACACGAAGCGCTGACTTTCTTAGTATATCAAATACAGACTTTCCTACAGTATTTAATCCCGCCAATTATACTGTTGCATGCAAATTTACTGAACCAAAAACAAAGTCAGTCTCGCACACCCCTACATATTTAAGTATTGAAACGGCGCCGGTGCAAGACATCACAAACATTGTTGGCCGTGTGTTTAAAACTAGGCTTGTGCCTGGAGCTGCGCACCTTAATACAAATTGTTTGGAGTCTTGGGCGCCAACACCAGTCCCACCTCCAGTAGTTGACATTAACGAACCTAACAGCCCGTTTCGCGACGAGACTCCTATTGCATGTTGGGCTACTGAAACACGATCTGCATATCGCGGCAGTAAATTTATTGCTCTTATGGCGGTTCATGGTTGCGGACAAGAGCGCGGCAATGACGGCATTGAAAGAGTAGAGTTTATTGCCAATAACGGCGCCATAACAACTGTATATGAGGCCGAGTATGGCCCGAACGGGGTGCATGAATGGGGCACAGCGCTTCAACAGCATGCTACGGATGGTCCTATTGAAATACGAGCAATCATTTATCCATATGTCGGTAAATGTTTGGTACTTCAGGGCGGGTTTGACTTATACACTCAAAGCGGTCATACCGGCCCAAATATTTCATATAACCCCAACGTTGAAAACGAGAATTTATTGAGCGATGAATTTCCTTGCACGGGCGAACCCATCCCATCAGTCGGGTCTCAGCTTATACCAAACCGGGAGATGGATAGAAACACAAGTTTGATTGCATGGTCAAACGGTTTAGGGTCATACACAAGACCCTCGCGCTATGTTTCGCTCACTGGAAATGATGACACTGGCACTGGCACGTTAACCTCGCCATATCGTACTATTCAAAAAGCGCTATTAGCAGATTCCGGCTCACTTGATTTTGTTAACATTTACCTAGGATCTGGGACACATCAGTATGCTAGACAAACACCGCTTAACGCTGCTGCCTACACAAACTCTAAGAGTTGGGTTACAATTCAGCCAGCTTCGGGCGCCAGCAATGTCGTCATTGGCGGCAACACCTCGGGTATTACAGTATATTCTCGCGAGAAATTTATACGGTTTAGAAACATTATATTTGACTATACAACAGATGCTGCTCCCACAATAATTGGAGATCCCGATGCCATGAGGCCAAGAATTTGGTTTGACTCATGTATTATTCGCGGGCCTGGCACGTCTAGTGGAAATTTAGGATTTTCACACTATTTTCGAAATATCGATTTTGTTGCAATTACTGGCAGGCAAATCCCCTTTATTGGAGTGCGCCGAGCAGAATGGTTAAATTGGAATGAGGGCCCCACTGGTGCAAGTATAGCATCTACTATTTTAGTAAACAATATTTCCGGCGACGTGTTTACTAACGTTAGATATATTAGAAATTTTCGGGTTATAGACATGAAAAAGGACGCCAATCTACCAGTGCCTGTCCTCTTCAATAGAAAAATAGACGCGTATAACAACGTTCATCGGCGTGACTCGCGAATTATGATGGACGGCACGGTCTCTCAAAGCATGGATGGCCTCGTACTCGCAGCCACCAGCAGTGTTGCAAACGAACCAGCCGCGTTATACAATCAAGCTATTGTAAACGTAGTTATAAATTTACCCGGGCATCGCTCGGATTGTCTTATAGACCGCCCATTTAGAAATATATTATTTTGGCATGTTGATTTACAAACCCAAAATTTTAAATATGATAACCAAATTTTGGCGAGTGACACATTTTTTAGACCAGGACAAACCGCTTTACCACTTTCAAAAACTCTTGGCGTCTTCGGGTGTATTATGCCTGGCATTTTATCACAAAATACGACAGCCTCTTCAGTATGGGATGCATATGGCATAACTCCTATTCCAGTAGTATCTAGATCTCAGGCTGGAATTCAATCTTTTGTGAGCAGTAGTTTTTCATTTGACAGCAACCAGTTTAGCGGCCCGCTGGCATATGGACTAAATGCAATTCAACAAGACTGTAATATAGATTGTTCAATCGGCAATATTGTGCCGACCGCGGCAAGTCAGCTGTCTAAAATGACAATTGGCTGGGATTTAAATCAAAAAACACGGGATACTGGTTCAATAATATCTAATACTTCTGGCGCATTCAATACTACAATAGAAATCCCAATTGCCGCAACAGGGACTGAATATATTCAATTACAAAGAGTCACGAAGGAGGAGGTTGGCTCGCGACCAGCGGGTTTACATTTGAATATTCGGCAGTACGGAACTACTGAAACATTAAATTTTCAGGGAGCAAATCTATGGCCGGATTTTGGCCTTGAGTATGACACTGATAATGTTTATGGTTATAACAATTACCGCCCACTATGCGGCACAACTAATGTTGCATTTACCAATTCTGATAACAACATTAAAATAGCTGTAAACTCTTCGCAACTCGGGGATCAGCACGGTTATAATTATCAACGAAGCGCAATTAGCACTAAAAACATATTAAAATTTAATCATGGAACTTTTGACAGCATAAAAATATATGGGTCTGTTGCTAATGATAGCAGACTCTCTAATTTATCAGTCTTAAGCGCAAATGATGATTATCAGTGTTATGCGCCACAAAAACGAGTTGTGCCAAGCTTGCCATCCCTGTTTCCGACGCCAACACTGACCGCCACTACAACCATGACGCCGTCAATTACGCCGTCAATTACGCCGTCGCACACAGCCACACCTTCATATTCTCGTACGCCACTGCCGACTCTATCAGCAACTCGCACGCCGACACCAACCGCGACCAGGACGGCGGATCCGACATCAACTCCCTTACCAACTCGCTCGACAACTCCGACCGCTACGTGCACGCCAACTGTCACGCGCACCCCAAGCGGCACGCCAACCCGCACCCCAAGCGGCACGCCAACCCGCACCCCAAGCGGCACGCCGTTGCCTACAGTTCCAGCTGCATTCCAGCTTGGTTGGGCCCAGCCACGCAGCGCTTCGCTGCTATATCTAAATGAAATTGGAGATAAAATAGTCAGTACTTCCGGCACTCTTCTTGCAGCTAGACGTTTTGGTAATGCTGAGCATGTAATTGTTAATGGCGTTACATTTGTTGGCTCAGAGCAAGCAAATGGACAGGGACGCCCTGTCACACTCTCCAACGCAATTAGTTATGAACCTTCATCGTTAGTAAGCGCCGAGGCTATAGACCTTTACAGCAGCCGAGTAGAACTTCAAGATCAAGAAGTATATCAGAGCATTGACGGCTTAACTATTGGTAAGTTATATATGTTTCAGCTTTTTGCCGGTGATGAAAGCCCTGAGGATCGTGTGCTAGTGAGCGGCACGGCAGCACAAGGCGACACTCTAACATTAACCGCCCCATTTGGAAAAATCTTTTCATCAGTTGTTTTTGCTAGTTATGGAACTCCCACAGCGGGAGAGAGTGGTGAATATGTACTCGGTCCCTGTCATGCAAGCAATTCAACGGCTGTAGTTGCTTCTAGAATAAGCAGTGCAATATCTGGAAGTCAGATTGCCTCTTCCTCAATGGTTGTGTCCGGTGCTGGGTTGGCCGAAGTAAATGGAACATACATCTATAACGGATTAGTGCTGCTGGGTGGAAATTATACAAAACAATGGAAGTTGGATAATGGCTGGCCGTCCATACCTACTGCTCCAAAAGCAACTATTTCATTTGTTGGCAGCGTTGGATCATGGAGCATCTATTATAATGACGTTCCAAAATATATTTCAGCAGTCGTTAAATATACCGACCGACCAAACCCAGAAGCGGCAACCTACATTGCTTATGGGGGATCAGCCAATCCTGCGCCAACTGTTGTAGGAGGGCCCTCCCCCGCAACAACAATATCTATTTTAGCGGCAGATCATATATTTGAGGCAGGTGCCGCGGCTAATTGTCCAGCGACTGGGAAAAAACTATCAGTTACTCTAGCGTGCATGCCAGCGCCCCCTTGGTCTAGCACTCCATACGAATACATAAAACGTTATCAAAATACAACAGTGTTGGGAAAATCATCCGGCACAATTTCACTGCAGCGGGCGTTTTCTAGAAAATTTTACTTTCGCGCAGAGTCGACAAGCGTGCCGATATCATTTATACGAGCTGACACGCAAGGCAATGGAAGTTCCCTGCCGGGAGGGCTTACTGGTCAAATACAGGCATATCAGGTTAGAGAAGTAGCATACAACGATCCTGCAGTAACACCTACGCCAACACCTACTGTATCACTTACTGCATCACGCACGCCGTCACTTACCCCATCACAAACGCGCACGCCAAGCGGCACACCAACTGTCACACCAACTGTCACACGCACGCCAAGCGGCACTCCAACACGCACGCCAAGCGGCACGCCAACACCAACTCGCACGCGAACACCACTGCCTACTGTTCCGGCTACAGTTACACTCGGCTGGGCAGATGCGATACATTATCCAGACGAAGAGGGAGACACTATAGTAAGTAATAATGGCAGACTTGTAGTCGCTAGGCGGTTTGGCAATGTTAGTGAGGTAAATGTAAACGGTGTTATATTCACTGGCTCGTTGCAGGCGCCAATGTCATACCCATCAAGTATCCCGGGTGCACCGGACAATATTGTCAATGTCGGCATCCCAGGCACCATTGGCCAAGACTTTTTCTTAAATCGTGGAAATATGGGCGTTACTGCTGTGGCGCTATACAGCAGTCGAGTAAATGGAATACAAAGAGAAGATTCGAGGTATGGCATACCATACCCGTACAGCATATGTAACTTAACTATCGGTAAGGTTTATATGTTTCAGATTTTTGGTGGTGACTCACGCCCCGAGAATATTGGTCGACTACACGTTATAAAATTGTGGAATGGTCTCGACAATTCACCAATTTATTCTAGCGGGAAAATTTATGGAGACTGGCCATTTTCGAAAAAGGCCTACTTTAGAGCAGAGACGACATGCATGTTTATTAGTTTTGGCGGCGATGAAGCTTCCACTGGACAACTTTGCGCATATCAACTCAGAGAAATTGAATCCTCTGACCCGCCTCCATCACCCACACCAACCCCGTCCTTTACGCCTACTGTTAGTTACAGCAGAACGCCGACCGTGACGCCTACTATACCATTAACCCCGTCGCACACTGCCACTAGCACAGCTACACCAACAACTACGCTATCGATGTACGCCTCGCCGACTCCAACGCTGTCACTTACACCATCAATTACGCCTACCCCTACAAATTATCCAACATATGGTCCAGGCGAAGAATATGAGATGGACCCGACTGATTTAGAATGGGTAGGCTATGCTGAATATCGACAACCCGAACCCGAATTTTAGATTTACGATAAGGCCATCAATATACGGCGACCAATAATTATAGCAAACATTCTAACATATAAATATTACCATGGCAGCAAGACCAAAAAGCTATGATGAAATGCTTATAGAAGTGACTTTTAGTCCATACCCTTATATTTGGTGGTCTCAGAACTGGACAGGCAATACATTGTTCGGATACAATACATTAGTTAATGTTATGGCTAGTGGGTCGACTCGGCCTGGAGATCATTTGGCCGCTCTCCAGCCACCATCTGGCGATCAGTCACCTGGTGGTGATGCGCGTTTCAGCGGTGGTGGTGCGTCAGCTAAAAATAAGTGTATAGGCGCAATAAAGGATCAGGCGCTCCGACTCCTCAGACGAGAAAAGAGTCATCCAATCGTTGGAGCGCGATCATCGGTAAAATGTATAGACCTGGTGTCTGGAAGCCAGCGAATGGAGCGAAATAGTTGCGGGAATCTCGAATATATACCTGTGACTCCAGAAAAACTCCGTGAGCTGCCAAACGACGTGGCCAGGGCGACTTGGGCAGTGTATCCCGAAATGGAAATGGATATGGCCTCGACCGAGGAACAAATCATTTATTATACTGATAGCGATGGCGAAGAACAGGTGAGCACGGTAATACCTCCAATAAAAGTCAATAATGCAATCTTTACAATATATGCCGGCTCCCTAAACACTCAACAACCCCCAGACAACTACTCTCGTAGGATTCCTCAAGTATATAAAACCTCCCGCTCTGATGAAAACCCTTTGTGGCAGCAAGGTCATCATATTACAAATATTAAAATTAAGTATAAGGGCAAGACGTGGAATAGCAATGGGGGTTGGGGTGGGACTAAATCAGACGGCAAGAAGCATCTGATCCAGCTTCAACATATCAGTACTGACGTGATGAAAAATGATGGCACCTATCAACCGTATCACTGCAGCTGCAACCTCACTGGTACCGCCGTACTTGACATTGAGGTTTTTAGAACACGATTTGATGATCGCGGGAACGAGAAGCTTCAACTCGACACGGACACGGTGTTTAAACCGTTTCAGCGGTCTATGTACAGACCGATCGGTCTCGATCCAGAACGCGAGATCGATTGGCCAATGCCGTCTCCTTGGCGGACGTTATGCTGGGAGCAGGATTGGGAGTCGCCAACAGACGACCATCTTGATCTGAGCGACATCGAAGCCTTGCGAACTTACAACAGCTGTGCAGCAGCAGACTTTATTGATGTGTCTATGGCCATTCGCACAAATACCGGCTGTGATTTCCTCATTGACGCGTCCGAGACATCTGTGCAAGAGCCTGGCGTTTCAGCCGGACCCGCAACGCTTACTCGACGTTACAAATGTGAGGGAAGGGTGGAAGAGGGCGGCGAGGTGTATGATGAAGGAACCTACACCGCCAAGTGGGGACCGGTTGGGACCGGCTGGAACGCCGCTGATTTTGATCGCGTCGAGACGGTGTGTGACCCCGGCCTTGACGTCATGGCGTGGCTTGGCGAAGGCACAAACCCGTTTGATCCTGCAACCATCCCTCATAACGAAATGTGGAATAAACTAAACGGTAAGGCATTTGATGAGTCAGTTCAAATTTTAACAACCACAAACAAATCATCATATCGCTGGTTTAACTCGGAGGCTTATTCTCAAACGGTCTTGGATGTACGGAGTATGATGTCCCGGCCGGTTTCTGATGGCATATACCGGCGAGATGGTAACCTAACTTATAGAAGAATTCGGTATGCAATAGGACTTCCAAAGGTGTGGGATCAGGAAGGGAATGCAGACATGGTGGTGCCAATACAAGCCAACTGGCTTGAGGTTACTGCAACTTTGGAATTCTGGAATAGGCAGCAAGAACTATACCCCAGCGTATATTATCCACCTCCTTCAATTGAAGCCGCCTACAGCGGTGTCGGCCTGATCAATATTAAGCCAAGGAGTTGGCAGTATGATGGCGGCGGCAAGACAGATAGCGGGTGGATTGACTTGCCTGCACCCAATCTTGCCGCGGTCACGGGAATCGGGGCCACGAATGCGGGGGCTAGGATATTTACTGTTCAAACTCGCGTGGTAAATTTAACTTACGATCGTATTGGTAATTATTGTCCAAACGGAGTCGGTGAAAAGCCCGACCAATCTAGTATCAAGGACAGCGATATAGAAACGAGAATTCCAGATAATATACCGGGCAGCAAACAAAAAGGAACACAAACTAGTTTCAATCAACCGAAAGAGTCTACATATGATCGCATCAGCGAGTATTACACTGATCGCTCCGACAAGCCGGGAGGTGATGAGCCGAATTATCCAAACTCAAGTTTTGCATATTATTCAAATGAGGATCTTGAGACACATTTTCCGCCACAAAATACTGGGGAAACATATGAATCTTATAGAGATACTGACGGTGCGGTTGCGGACAGCAGCAAAACCCTAAAGCCGAAACTACGAGTTTAAAGATTTTTAATTATAAATATCATTATGCCTACAGTAAAAATTTCGCAGTTTGACACTATTCTTGCAACAGACGTTACCGTTGACGATCTTATACAAATTATAGACGTTGGTGCAGCCACAGCAGCTTCGCCGGGCGGAATAAATAAAAAAATAACAACTCTTGGCCTTGCAAACGGCCTTGCTGCCATACAGACAACAATTCCCACCGCTATTCAAGCTGCGTTGGACGGCAAGCAAGCAGTTACAGCTGTCAGTGCCCCAATATTCAACATTGCCGGGCCAGTTGACGTTGCATCAACTGCCAATAATTCAGCTTACTTAACAACCGGACTCTCTACTGGCGCCACCATCGATGGTGTGACACTCGCCACGGGCAACCGAGTATTGCTAAAAAATCAAAGCATTGCCTCGCAAAATGGCATTTGGATTGTAAATGGATCAGCCGCTGCAACACGTGCAACGGATTTTGATTCGGTCACTGATATATCAAATGGTTATGTTCTGGTAAAAAACGGAACGACTAATGCTGGAACAAGCTGGGTGTGTAACCCGATCCTTACCGTCGGCGATAGCCCTATAGTCTTTAAACAATTTAGTCTCTATAACGCAACTTCGCTCATCACACTCGGTCTGGAAAACGTAAACAACACGAGTGACGTTGCAAAACCGCTTTCAACGGCCGCAACGGCTGCACTATCTGGGAAACAAAATACAATTACTGGCGCGGCATCAACCGTGCTTACGACTAATTTACTAGTCAATGCGGTATTAATATCGGATGCCAGCGGGAAAATAGCAAGTTCTGGTGTGGGTAGCACTAAATTAGGATATTTAGGGGCCGTAACTAGCGACGTTCAAGCGCAATTAGATCTCAAAGCGCCACTGGCTAGCCCTACTTTTACAGGAACAGTATCTTTACCAGCTGACACTAAAGTCGCTGGCTCTCCAATAGCGGTAATTCCCGCAGGCGCTGTTATGTCATTTGCTATGAATGCTGCGCCAATTGGTTGGCTGCCGTGCGATGGCAAGGCAGTGGCGCGTGCCGCGCCATACAATTTGCTCTTTGCTGCGATTAACACTCTATATGGCAGCGGTGACGGGTCTACTACCTTTAATCTTCCCGACCTTCGTGGGTATTTTATACGTGGTGCTGGGTTTAGCCCTGGTGTGACTGCTGGCGCATTTGGTGCAAAACAAGCGACGTCGAATGCTGCACACACTCACTCAATAACTGATAATGGTCACATCCACGGAGCGAGTCAGGGCTCGCATGCTCACTCAATATATGATCCTGGACACTTCCACTATGTTCAGGATAGCGATAATGGTGGCACTGGAGGGTCTTTTGGATTTAACGGAAGGCCTCAATCCCCGACCTCTGGTGCGGACCCGGCTACAACGGGAAGCGCTACTGGCATAGGGATTAATGCCGCCAGCGCGGGCGCAATAACAATTGGTAGTGCCGGGACCAACATATCAATTGTATCTTCGGGCGACACTGAATCACGACCACATAACATTGCAATGTTGTATTGCATCAAATATTAATATAAATACTGTTATGCCAGTTAAGATTACATCTCTCGCGAATCTCCAAAACGTAGAAGCAACCGACTATTTTCAGATAATTGACCGAAGTGACACTAGTATGGGCCCACTTGGCTCAAATAAAAAAATTGAGGCGGGGGTTTTTGCAAATGAAATGTTACGTCTAAGCACTGTTATTCCAGCAGTAGTACAAACGTCACTAATTGGAAAGGCAAATCTGGCAAGTCCAACATTTATTGGATCGGTAGTTTTGCCTGCAGCTACTACAATTGGCCTTATTAGTCCTAACGAACTTGCAGCGTTAAATAACATTAATACAAATCAAACTATACAGGCACAGTTAGATTTGAAGATGCCGGCAAGTGCTACCACTTTTACTGACAACGCAACAATAAACGGAAGCTTTACCGTGTCGCAGTCAGCCGGCAGCGCAAACATAAACGTAAATGGTGCGGCAACTGTAAACTCATCTTTAAATATAACTGCAGGAGTAGTGCCAGCTGCAATAAATGTTCGGCTAACCGCAGCTGGCAATAACATAGGCGGCAACTTGGGCACCTTTTCAAATCACCCACTTACGTTTTCAACCGACAGCACGGAAAAAATGCGAATCACAGCTGCTGGTTTTGTTGGCATTAATCAAGCTGTCCCCACAGCACAACTTGATGTAGGTGGAAATATAAAGGCATCTGTTTTTATTGGAAATTTAACTGGGAACGTAAACGGAAATCTTAATGGCATTGCGGCGTCGGCTACAACCGCAGCGGCTTGTACTGGAAACTCCGCCACTGCTACCACAGCAGTCACGGCTACAACTGCTGTGACCTGTACAGGAAACTCCGCTACTGCTACACGTGCAGCGACAACATCTTTTCGTAGTGCAACTGGCACAACTGAATCAACGATTGGTGTAACTCTCACAAATCACCCCGATGCTTATTTGTATAGCAACAGCAGCAGTTGGGGTCTTACTTCGGAGGCGGGAGGGACACTCTGCGACTATACCCGAGCCAACGGCAGAAACACATTTTATGGCGCAGCGAAAAGCATAATGGAGGGCAGCGATCGCTGGCCAATGACCTTTAACTGGGCTGCTCAACCGGCCGGCAATCCAGAATATGTTTGGGGCAGCAGTAACGGCACTGACCATTATGTTTGGGATCCCGGAGATTTTAGAGTTGCATTTGCCACAGACGCTACAAATGCGGTTAACGCCACAACCGCTGCTGCCTGCAGTGGTAATTCTGCAACTGCAACTCGTGCATCAAACGGTCCTGGTGCTGGCGCTACGTTTACATGTGACCAATCTGGCGACGTGTCAAAAATAGCTGTTCGCGGCTTTGGTTTTAATGCAGGAGCTGGCATTGCTTTTACAAAGGCGACATTTGAAGCTGCAACGGCTTTGCGCTTTGCAAATGAAACCGGTGCGGTAAATGGCAGTATTGTAATTAACTCGGATGGTGGAATAAGTGTTAACGGAACATCGGACTATAGACTTAAAAAGAATTTGGTTCCAGTTTCAAATGGACTCTTAAAGGTAAACCAACTAAAACCAACGAATTTTAGCTGGATTTCTGGAAATCCACCAATGGATGGATTTATTGCTCACGAAGTAGCGAATGTTGTTTCTAATGCTGTCACTGGAGAAAAAGACGCGGTTGACGAGGACGGAAAACCAGTATATCAACAAATAGATCAAACAAAACTGATTCCAATTATGGTTGCTGCAATACAAGAGTTGTCGGCAAGGCTAGCAGCATTGGAAAATAAGTAATTTGCAGAGCGCGGGCCCAAGTGCGCGGCAATACAAAAATTTCGTATAAATACATTAAATAATATCAAGTATGGCAGCAATCGTAACAGACACTTTTCGTAGAAATAACGCACGATCTTTTATATCTGATATATTAGATGTTGACAATAACTATTATGTTGGCATTGGCAAATCTGATAAATGGATAGATGATGAAGAGATATTGGACGTAGTCAACATACCTGTGCCACATGGTGTGCCTTCCGATGACACAACTATAAAATCAAATCTAGTAACTCTAATTAAAGTTACTGACAAAAATGCAAAGATTGTAATACCGCATGTCAAATGGCAAGTTGGCAAATATTATAAAGCATACAATCCTACCGATCCTCAGTGTTTTTATCCTGAAACCACGGGCGCCCGTGAAATTAACCCATGCTATGCAGTTGTAAAAAGTAGAATTTATTTGTGTCTGCAAAGACCGCTAAATTCAACAACGGGTGACCCTATGACAGCAAGCAAAGAGCCGTCGCAAAATGATTATATCGCCTTTGACAATGGCGACGGTTATGTTTGGATACTAGTTGACAATCTTTCAACTACAGCCGCAACCATAGTTACAGAACAATTTATTAGTTTAAACCTGCCTGGGACAGCAGCTGCAGACAATGCAGACAACATTCGTCAGGAGGGCGGTGGAATTATTTACGGCTTTACTGTAACTTCGGGCGGCACTGGTTATGCAAACGAGTTTGAAATAACCTTTGTTGGAACATACGAGAGTGGTGATTCAGGTGAGATCGTGTGCCGCGCAAAGGCCGGTGGTGGTGAGCTACAATCAGTCATGTTGCCGGTCGACCACAGCTTCACCAATCCAGGGTCAAAGGGATTTGTTGATGGCTATTTTAAGACGCCGACTCTAGGAAGTGGCGCTGTAATAGTTCCGCATATAGCACCGTTGCAAGGTTTTGCTGCTGCCCCAGAAGAAATATTACCAGCTTGGTTTGCTGCCATAGCTGTCGATTTAAAGGATGATGTAAGTACGGACGGGTTTTATATTTCGTATCGACAAATTAGTGTTTTAAGGAACGTCGAGGCAACTATACCGACTGGTCCAGTCGATACTTTAAAGGCGGTTTCTTATCTTGTGTTAGAAACGTCGCCAGACACAATACCAATAACCGGTGACATTATTACATTTGGCGATGGAATACGCGCATATATTGATACATATTCCCCGGTTAGAGACCCTATTACGTCAGTCATCGAGCATAGACTGTATTTTCATCAAAATTATGTGACTGGATTTGGCGCTATTGCAGCCAACGGCACGTTTACTGACTCAAGAGCAGAAACACGAGAATACAAAAGTATAGTCTCTGGTGAATATGTCGCAAATAGCGGTCAAGTGGTATTTACTGAAAATCGCAAACCGATTAATCGTCAAGCTGGGCAAACCGAAGAACTCAAGATTATTATACAATTCTAATGTCTATTACATCATATAATACAACCTATTACGACGATTATGAATTATCTGGAAACAGTGATAAGAATTATCTTCGAGTATTATTTAAACCTGGATATAGTGTACAGGTAAGAGAAATCAATCAACTTCAAACTGCTCTACAAGATCAGATTAGCAGGTTGGGTTCTAGTATTTGGAAGCCCGACACTGCAATAATTGGTGGAAAAACATCATATCTTCCGCAACTGTACTCTATAACACTTGATCTCTCGGCGTATGAGCTCAACATTCCAGTTTTGCAAAAACCTGACAAACCTGACATTGCCGCGGCGGTAAAAACAATTAAATATAGCGGAAATGGACTTCTTGGAGGCGTGATTGGCTATAAAGCTATAAATACAGACAAATATATATTTTATTTTCAATATACAAATACTGGCAATACAGGTGAAATAGCCTTTGATTCAACTGGCCCCGAGTTCGATATCCGGTATGAATTGATTCTCAATACCACGGATGAAGCTGGAGAGGCACTGACGGTCAGCAATCTGACTGTAGATGCTCTAGGCTTTGGCGCAGCTCTTATATCGGAATCTGGAGTGTTTTACACGAAGGGCTCGTTTGTCGCTGTCCCAGAGCAAAAATATTTTATTGATAAAATCGCTGCTGATGAAGTTCTTTCTGGGTATGCGGTATTAAAAATTGAAGAAAAAATAATCTCATATTTTAATGACGGCAGTCTACTCGATAATGCAAGTGGCGCGCCAAACTACAGCGCACCAGGCGCTGATCGTTACACTATTGATTTAACACTTGGCTGGATTACAGCTGAGGCCTATGAAGATGAAGCGAGCACCGACTCATATATAAAACTTCTCTTGTTAAACTATTCTCGCCCAATTGAGATTGTTGACGATTCTGAGTATACCGCAATTAACGATATACTGGCAAAACGCACAAGTGAAGAGTCTGGAAACTATACAGTAAATCCATTTGTAATAAACACAAGTGAAACATTTGACGGCGATAAATTGCCAGTTAATTGTGTAGTAGTTGGCCGAAAGTATAGAATCCAAAATACTGGAAACACCATTGGCACTCCGACAAAATGGGTCGCACTTGGCGCGTCATCTCCAGTAAACGTTGGAGATGAATTTATCGCGAAGCTCCCGCCGGGCGACGGCACTGATGGAACTGCGGATGTCCGTGGTGGCGGGACTGTATTTGATATTTCATACCAATATGGAGTCTATTCTGCTGACGAGCTTGATCAAATCGGTTATGATATTACATCAACTGCTAAAAAACTCGAAGCCATCGAAGGCGCTCGATCGCAATACAGTGTGACGCTCGACCCATCAGTTGCCTATGTAGACGGCTATCGTATAGCACTTGAATCCAGTTTAAATCTAACTACTAAAAAGGCTAGAGAGAGTGCTGAATTTGAAATTTCGACAAGCGCAAACATTGGCAGCTATTTTGAAGGCACATATAGACTTAGAAACGGTACCGCGTCTGTTTTACCACCTATATCAAATACTACTACAACATATGATCTGTATTCATATGACAATGCTAGTGCAACACCAGAGACTTTTACTGGTACTAAAGAACTGATTGGTACGTGCCGTATAAAGGCATTTGAATCTGCTGGCGGAGATAAATATCGCTGTTATGTGTATGACATAAAGTTTAATTCTGTTGCGCCCACCACCGGGGCCGACTGGCAGGTTCGAAGATTTGATAATATAGATCAAATAGAAGGAAGCAACTTTTTGTTTAACGTTACAAGTGCGGAGCTCTTACAGAGCACGTCTGACACTGCTATTTTCCCTTTACCATATCCTCAGGCAATTAGCGCTACAGATATAAAATTTTATGTTCAGAAATATTTTAACGGCACCACTAGCACTGGCACCATAACACAAACCTTAGAGACTGGCCAACAATTTTCCGATGCGTCTGACATTATTTTAACTGTTAATGGTGTTGTCACGACTAGCTTTACATCAACACTGTCTAACAATGCCCTAACTTTAACTATATCTTTACCTGGATCTTCACCCCCAACTGCGGAGTCAAAGCTATATTCACTTATTGCTAAAATTGCTGTAAATAATGGCGTAGGGCTAGCTCGAGTTGCTAAAAGCAAAGAGGAAAACTATCAAAACTTTTACGCTGTCGAGGGCGGTTCAGACAAAATATTTACACTTCAGGACACT
>Ga0209443_1000752_pt1 | contig 21579 bp, 17 predicted proteins | sample LauGreBMM110DCMD_2_FD_187571 | JGI IMG/M metagenome (GOLD analysis project Ga0209443, IMG submission 187571) | Freshwater lake microbial communities from Lake Michigan, USA - Su13.BD.MM110.DCMD (SPAdes) (version 2) | ecosystem: Environmental > Aquatic > Freshwater > Lake | place: Lake Michigan... | reverse complement strand
TTAAGAAAAACAAAAATCGACTTCAATGCTCCGAAAGAAGTTGAGTTAGATAAGTAATTTTAACACCCACGTACCTATCATATGAAAAAAACATCAAAAGAACAATCAGAAGCTTGGCGCAAAGACCCAAATAATTGGAAATGTGGCGTATTTTATTTCAATCCAGAAGACGAAAGATTATTACCCCCAAAAAGACTGGGTTGGACAGGTTGGACCACTAACTTTGCCAATTCAAAATCTGTTGCATTATTAATTGCTATTGTTTTTTTAATCGTATTTTTTATGGCATTTTTACCCAAAAATTGGATTATTTAATACACACTTTCTTTAAATCTTCAACATTTCCGTTGAAAACATTCACATCTACCAATTCTTTAACGCCATGAAGTTTGGCTTTTTCCGAAAATTGCCACATCAAATAATCATCTTCAATTTTTTCTTTCCAAGGATTATAATTGGCTATCCAAAATTTATAATTTGGAAAATCATCTTGTAAAAAATCTTCAAAATATTTTTCACCCGTATATATTATCGGTTTCACTCCATACTTTTTTTCTACTAGTGTTAACCAATTTTGTAAACCTTCTTTTAGTTTGTCCATCGATTGCCCTTTAGGCATTTTTTCGATATCTAAAATTGGTGGTAAATGTCCTTTGCGTAGTTTGACATTCTTGATAAAATTATTGGCTTGATCGGTTGAATTTTCATCAGGGCGGTAATAATGATAAGCGCCTTGGATATAGACGGAAGCCGTTAAATTCTTCCAATTTTTCTTGAATTTTAAATCGACTTTATTACTTCCAGCAGTAGCGCGAACGATAATGAATTTAATTTCAAATTGTTCCTCAATTGCCTCAAGATTTTCCCAATCAATTGTTCCTTGGTATTGAGAAATATCAATTCCAAAAATTTTACCTTCATGATTGGCTACAATATCATTAATGCGCTTGTCTTCTAATTTTCTCTGATTTGCAGTTAATTCGGTGTTTTTGGTTTTAAATCCTAAATAAAATAAAATGCCATCTTTTTTCTGATACAGGAAAACAATCGTAAATAACAACAAAAAAAGTCCAAGAATCCTTTTGAAAGATTTCGGACTAATTAAAGTTTGTTTTTTTCTTTTAGAAGTATATTTTCTTCTGGTTGCCATCAAACTTTCTTACCAATCATATTATTCACAACCGATAAAACCACATATAGTAAAATGATAATTGGAATGGCAATGAATTCTAAAATCGCAATTAAAATAAACGAAATAATCATAAACACTACTTGCATTTTATATTTTTCCCAGCTGAAACTTTTTACTTTTAAAGAAAATAAAGGAATTTCTGCATTTAATAAATAGGAACTTAAAACCGTAACTCCAACTAATACGAACGGATTACTCAAAAAATCAACCAACCAATCAAATTCCGAATGAAACTGAATCATTGGAATACTCATAATTAATAAAGCATTTGCTGGTGTTGGCAAACCAATAAACGAATCCGTTTGGCGCGTATCTACATTAAATTTAGCCAATCTAAAACAAGACGCTAAAGTGATTAAAAATCCTAAATACGGCACAAAACCCATATAATAAGTATCTTCTGTTAAGTAATATTGCGACTGATTTTCCTGAATATCACTTAACATTTTATACATTACCAAACCAGGCACAACGCCACTTGTAACCATATCTGCTAATGAATCTAATTGTAAGCCAATTGGACTTTGAACTTTCCATATTCTAGCAAAGAAACCATCCCAAAAATCAAAGAAAATTCCCAAACAAACCAATGAAAAAGCTTCATTATAATTTCCGTTAAACGCATGAATTAAAGCAAATAATCCAGCGAGTAAATTCAATAAAGTAATTGCGTTTGGAATATGTTTTTTTATGCTCATTGAGTTAAAATTTTCTATTATATCATTAATCTAAAGCAAATGTAAACAATAAAACAAAAGAATTTGAGTTTATTAGGTAAGAAATTAAGATATTTGTAGCTAGATTAAATTTGATTTGAACTCGCCACAAACAACAAGTTTGTTGTAAAACAAACACCTATATAAAAAAGCGATAACATTTATGACCGCTAAAAATTATATTTTGCATAAATGAAAAAAATAATAGTATTTATCATGCTAATGACTTCAACGTCATTTTTTGCGCAAACTATTCGTAAATATTCCAATGAATTTTTAAATATTGGAGTAGATGCGGCAGCGTTAGGAATGAGTAATGCGGTTACAGCACAAACTTCAGATGTAAATTCAGGATATTGGAATCCTGCTGGGATTTTACAATTGGAAGACAAGCAAATTGCGCTTATGCATGCCAATTATTTTGCAAATATTGCACAATATGATTACGCTGGTTTTGCTATGCCTATTGACGACCGAAGCGCTTGGGGAATTTCATTAATACGTTTTGGGGTAGACGATATTTTAAATACCACGCAATTGATTGACAGTCAAGGAAATATTGATTACAACAGAATTTCGCTTTTTTCTACTGCAGATTATGGTGTGACATTTTCTTATGCACGAAAATTACCAGTTGAAGGATTTAATTATGGCGTAAATGCAAAAGTAATTAGAAGAATTATTGGAGATTTTGCTTCATCTTGGGGATTTGGTTTTGACATAGGTTTACAATTTCAAAATAAAAATGATTGGAAATTTGGTTTAATGTTAAGAGACATCACTACGACATACAACACTTGGACCATCAACGAAGAGGAATACGAAAAAATAAAAAATGCGGTTCCAGGTGAAAATCAGGAATTGCCTGAAACTAGTGAAATCACTTTGCCAAAAGCGCAATTTGGATTGTCGAAAAAATTCGAATTTCATTACGATTACACTTTAACAACAGCGGCCAATTTAAATATGGAATTTACCCAAACAAACGACATCATTTCTACAAGTGCGATGAGTATTAGCCCAGCAATTGGTTTAGAATTTGGCTATATTGATTTGGCTTTTTTACGTGCCGGTGTCGGGAATTTTCAACAAATTACACAAATTGACAATACAAATAAAGTGAGTTTTCAACCAAATATTGGTTTGGGGTTTAAATACAAAGGAATTCAAGTAGATTATGCCTTGACCGATTTAGGAAATCAAAGCGCGGCATTATATTCTAATGTGTTTTCTGTAAAAGTGGATTTAGGAATTTTTAGAAGATAATTTTTGAAAATATAGAAAATAGATATTAGACTTTTATTAGTCGTCAAAAAACACATATAATATGCTAAAAAAATTACTTTTCTTATTACTTCCTATTATTGGTTTTTCTCAAAACGTAATTTTATCGGACAATGCGAAAGTCAGTATTTTAACTTGCGGAACAGCGCCAGTTTCTTACGCCATGTATGGTCATACTGGAATTAGAATTACAGATTTTGTAAACCAAATTGATGTAGTATACAACTATGGTGCGTTTGATTTTACAACGCCAAATTTTATGATGAAATTCGTGAAAGGCGATTTGAAATATTTTGTAACTAATGAAAATTACTACGATTTTGAGTACAATTACAAATTAGACGGCAGAAGTATTTTATCACAAGAATTAAATTTAACTTCAGCACAAAAGCAACAACTTTTAAATGAACTCAACACCAGTCTGACTTCAGATGAACGTTTTTATACCTATAAATTTATTGATAAAAATTGTACGACTATGGTTGTAGATAAAATTAATAAAATTTTAGGCGAAGAAATTGTAAAACAACCAAAATCAGAACAAAGTTACCGGGAAATTTTATATCCATATATGTCGGATTTTTATATGAAATTAGGCATTCAAATTATTTTTGGGACAAAAGTTGACCAACCTGCAACACGTTTATTTTTGCCTTTAGAATTGGAAAAAGCATTAAATACAGCTTCTCAAAACGGAAAAAAAATCGCAAAACCTACCAAAATTTTAAATATAGAAACCATCACAACGCCATTTTCTTATATAAATTCTATTTATTCTTTATTGTTAGCGATTGTAATTTTGATTGTAATAAACAAAAAAGGTATTCAAATTACCTATTTTGTTTTTGCAGGATTGTTAGGTTTATTTTTCAGTTTAGTGGGATTGTTTTCTCTACACGAAGAAATTTTATGGAATTACAATATCATGTTATTTAATCCGCTATTGTTAATATTTGCTTTTTTCTATTGGAAAAATAATAGTCGGAAAACGCTTTTATTTGGACAAATTTGCATTGCTTTTATGCTAGTTTTTTTGGCTTATATCCTAAACAAAGTGCAACTTCTCATTGTATTGCCAATTGTAATTTTGCATTTGTTTTGGATGATTAAAATTGTAATATTCGAGAAAAGAAATAGTAAAAAATAATTTTTTTACAAAAAAAAACTCCAAGCCGAAACTTGGAGTTTTCATATTTATTAAAAACCTAACTACGCTTTTCCAGCAGCAATTAAATTTAATGCCGAACCAGCTACAAACCAACCAATTTGGCTTTCATTATAGGTATGATTGGCTAAAATAATGTCTTTTGTTCCATCTGCGTGAGCAAACTCTAATGTTAAAGGTTTGCCTGGCGCAAATTCAGTTAAATCTAAGAAATTGATGGTATCGTCTTCTTTAATTTTATCGTAATCTGTTTCATTTGCAAAGGTTAAACCTAACATACCTTGCTTTTTCAAATTCGTTTCGTGAATACGAGCAAATGATTTTACTAAAACTGCAGTAACGCCTAAAAATCTTGGTTCCATTGCAGCATGCTCGCGTGAAGAACCTTCACCGTAATTATGATCACCAACAACAATTGAAGGAATTCCAGCAGATTTATAAGCTCTAGCTACAGCTGGAACTTCAGCATATGAGCCATTTAATTGATTTTTAACCGAATTAGCTTTACCATTAAAGGCATTTTCTGCACCAATTAACATATTGTTAGAAATGTTATCTAAATGTCCGCGGAAACGTAACCATGGTCCGGCCATAGAAATATGATCTGTTGTACATTTTCCAAATGCTTTGATTAATAACTTCGCATCTGTAATGTTTTTTCCATCCCAAGCGGTAAAAGGCGCTAATAATTGTAACCTATCAGAAGTTACAGAAACCACAACTTCTACAGAAGAACCATCTTCAGCCGGAGCTTGAAAACCTGCATCTTCTACAGCAAAACCTTTAGTTGGTAATTCGTCACCAACAGGAGGATTAAATTTTATGGCTTCACCTTTATCATTTAATAAAGTATCTGTTAAAGGATTAAAATCCAAACGACCTGAAATGGCTAACGCAGCTACCATTTCTGGAGAAGTTACAAAAGCATGAGTATTCGGATTTCCGTCGGCTCTTTTAGAAAAGTTACGATTGAATGAATGTACAATAGTATTTTTCTCCCCTTTATCAGCTCCTGCTCTGTCCCATTGACCAATACAAGGTCCGCAAGCGTTTGTAAATACTTTAGTACCCATTTTTTCGAAAGTAGCAATAATGCCGTCTCTTTCAATGGTATATCTAATTTGTTCCGAACCTGGGTTGATACCAAATTCTGCTTTTGGAGTAATTCCATGAGCCACTGCTTGTTCTACAATAGAGGCTGCTCTAGACATATCTTCATAAGAAGAATTTGTACATGAACCAATTAAACCCCATTCTACTTTCAATGGCCATCCATTTTGTGCGGCTACTTCTTTCATTTTAGAAACTGGCGTTCCTCTATCTGGTGTAAAAGGACCGTTGATATGTGGCTCTAATTCAGACAAGTTAATTTCAATTAATTGATCGAAATATTGCTCTGGATTGGCATACACTTCGGCATCTCCAGTCAAATAATCAGCAACTTTATCGGCAGCATCAACCACATCTTGGCGTCCTGTTGCAGCTAAATATCTTCGCATTGAATCATCGTATCCAAAAGTTGAAGTAGTTGCTCCAATTTCTGCACCCATGTTACAAATTGTTCCTTTACCTGTGCAAGACATTGAAGTTGCGCCTTCGCCAAAATATTCAACTACTGCACCTGTTCCGCCTTTTACAGTTAAAATATCTGCAACTTTAAGAATAACATCTTTGGCTGATAACCAGCCGTTTAATTTGCCCGTTAATTTTACGCCAATTAATTTCGGAAATTTTAATTCCCAAGACATGCCCGACATGACATCAACGGCATCGGCTCCACCAACACCAATTGCTAACATACCTAAACCACCAGCATTAACTGTATGAGAATCGGTACCAATCATCATTCCGCCAGGAAACGCATAATTTTCTAAAACAATTTGGTGAATAATTCCTGAACCTGGTTTCCAAAATCCAATTCCATATTTATTTGAAACAGATGAAAGAAAATCGAAAACTTCCTTTGATTGTGTGTTTGCGAAAGCTAAATCTGTAGCAGCTCCACTTTTGGCTTGAATTAAGTGGTCGCAGTGAACCGTTGTTGGGACTGCTACGGTTTTCTTACCTGCATGCATAAATTGTAACAAAGCCATTTGTGCAGTTGCGTCTTGGCAAGCAACTCTATCTGGGGCAAAATCTACATAATCTGCTGCTCTTTTAAAGGTTGAGGTAGGATTTTTTTTCCATAAATGAGAATATAATATCTTTTCTGTTAAAGTAAGTGGACGACCAACTAACTCACGTGCTTTATCCACTCGAACAGCGATGTTTTCATATACTTTTTCAATCATTTTAATGTCGTATGCCATACTATAATTTTATTATTTGATTGTATTATTTTTTATTTGTGATGCAAATTTAACCAATTCTTTTTAGATTAAAAAATTTATAAAAAAAAAACGATATTATTGGAATTATTATATGTGTTTATTCTATTTTAATGATTTTAATTCAAAAATTCAACAGAAAAGAGGTGATTATTTAAGAATTCTTAATTTAAGTAAATCAAACTGCGAATTTCTAAAAAAAAGTGGTGTATTTTATCAAATTAATAAAATGCACTGCTTTTAAAATAGTTTTTTAATGATGTCTTCTTCAGAAATACCTTCGGCATCCGCTTTGTAGTTTTTTACAATTCTGTGACGTAAAATTCCGAAAGCTACCACTTGTATATCCTCTATATCTGGAGAGAATTTTCCATTAATAACTGCATTTGTTTTTGCTGCTAAAATTAAATTTTGAGAAGCACGAGGACCAGCACCCCAATCTAAGTAATTTTTAACAAAATCTGGTGCTAACGGATTATTTGGGCGCGTTTTTGAAACCAGCGTTACCGCATATTCAATTACATTATCTGTAACTGGAATTTTTCGAATTAGGTTTTGATAAGCAATAATTTCTTCTGCAGAAAACAGTGGATTTATAGTTGTTTTAATATCTGAAGTTGTTGCTTTTACCACTTGAACTTCTTCTTCAAACGTAGGATAATCTAAATTTATAGCAAACATAAAACGATCTAATTGTGCTTCAGGTAAAGGATAAGTTCCTTCTTGCTCAATAGGGTTTTGAGTTGCCAATACAAAAAAGGGTAAATCTAATTTAAAACTTTGCCCCGCCACAGTAACCGATTTTTCTTGCATTGCTTCCAATAAAGCGGCTTGTGTTTTTGGTGGCGTTCTGTTAATTTCATCCGCCAAAATAATATTAGAAAAAATAGGTCCTTTTATGAATTTAAAATTTCGTGTTTCGTCCAATATTTCACTTCCTAAAATATCGGAAGGCATTAAATCTGGTGTAAATTGAATACGTTTAAAATGCAACCCTAATGCTTCAGAAATAGTGTTTACCATTAAGGTTTTTGCTAAACCTGGTACGCCAATTAATAAAGCATGACCGCCAGAAAAAAGACTCAAAACAATCTGATTGACTACATCATCTTGACCTACAATAACTTTAGCAATTTCTTGTTTCAATTGCTTTTGTTTGCTTACTAATTTTTCAATTGCTGCTACGTCTGACATCTTTTAGGGAAAAGGGTTTTGAGTAAAAGGTATAGGGTAAATGGCTATTTTTTTAACCAATTATTTTCAAAAGTACACTCTTTATAATCGTTACTTATTTTTATATAATTTTTTTCAATTTTTTCGGCCATCCATTTTCCGATTTCTTGGAATTGTTTATCAGAAAGTGCTAATTCTTTAATTTTGATATAATCTGTACCAAAATCTGCTTTGTGTTCCTCTGTTTTTTTATTTACTTTAAGGATTTTAAAGAATTTTGTTCCTTGTCTTTCTTGATCTAAAATTACTTTAGACATTTCAGCTTGCAAAATTCCATTAACCTGATTGTACAAAGCTGGATCTAATTTTGAGATTTCAAAACGAGGTTCTGAAGAACGCGGATTTAATAAAAGTCCACCGTTATTTTTTGTGTCTTTATCATCTGAAGAAGCTTTTGCAGCGTCTTCAAAGGTAATTTCTCCTTTTTCAATTTTTTCACGGATTCCATCAATTTTTTCTGAAGCTTCTTTCATGGCTTTAGAGGTAACTTTTGGACTTACTAAAATATGTCTTAACTCGATATCTTGACCAATAATTTTTTCTACAAAAATAATATGAAAACCAAATTCTGTTTCAAAAGGTTCTGAGATTTCACCTTCATTTAAACGAAAAGCCACATCTTTAAATTCTTTTACAAACTGTGTTTTTTTATTCATTTTATAATATCCACCATTGGAGCTTGAACCTGGATCTTCAGAATAAATTACAGCTTTACTGTAAAAACTTCCACCGTTATTAATCACATCATTTCTAATTTCTTTTAATTTATCAATGGCTTTTTGCTTGTCTTCTTTAGAAATTATTGGTTTTACTACAATTTGAGACAATTCGATTTCTGCACCAATTGTTGGAACCTTATCTGCTGGAATCTTATTAAAAAACTGTTTTACTTCATCTGGTGTTACTGTAATTTCATCAACAATCTTACGTTGCATTTGAGAGGTCAACTTGTTTAATTTAATAATTTCGAAAAAATAACTTCTAAAATCTTCTTCATCTTTTTTCTTATAATATTCAAATAATTTTTCTTTAGAACCAATTTGTTCTACCATAGTATTCATTTGGCTATCCATAAAAGTATTCACTTCTTCATCTGTAACCACAATACTATCCTGAACAGCTTGATGGGCATATAATTTATCTTCTAATTGTTTTCCTAATAATTCACATCTTGTAATTTTTTCAGTATCTACACCTTGTGTTTTTAATTCTAAAAGCATTAAATCAATATCTGAATCTAATACTATATAATTTCCTACAACAGCAGCTACACCATCAACTTTTTGTTTCTTTTGTGCAAAAGTAATTACTGAAAACAATAAAAAAGCAAACGCTAAAAGATTGGTTTTATTTATAAATTTCGAAATCATTGGTTTTGTTGGCATCATTGGTTATTTCTGTTTTTATTATTTTAATTGCTGTTTTACATTTTCAAAAACAGCGGTATTGATATTTATTTTAAACTCTTTTTTTAACTCATCTACCCAAGTGGACTCTAAGTATTGTTGGTAATCGTTAATCACTTTACTTTTACAATCTTTAAGTGCTTTTGTTTCTGAAGGTTTTATATTTTTAACGTGTACAACGAAACTATAATTTGCATCTTTATACGTGTTATTTGCGCCCATTGATAAATTTGGAATTTTATCTAAAATATCATAATTTTTTTCAAATAAACCGGATTTTACCATGATGGCTACTTTATCATTTTTATTTAATTTTGATTTGATATACTCAATACCTTTCCCTTTTTGAAGCATTTTTTGAGCTGATTCAATCACATTTGCATCTGTTGAAGACAAAATATCTACATCAAATCTTTCTTTCCAATTGTATTTTGATACATTGGAATTATAGAAATTTTGAAGCCCAATAGTATCTGTCTTAGATTTGTCCCAAATTTCTTTTTCCATCAAATCAAATAATAACAAACCATCTCTGTATTCGTCCATTACATTTTTAAATTCGATGAATTCGTTTTCTAAATTATCAGTATAATACGCAATTAATTGTTCGTCTTTCCAAGATTCGAATAATTCAGCTACTAACTTTTTTACAGGTTTTGTACTAAGTTTATTTTTCTGTTGCGATTGAATGTAGCTAGCAAAAGAAGTTGTTGGTAACTTTTTATTTTTATCAATAATTAAAATCTCACCTTTTATTGAATGATCTTCTTTTGGAAGTTCCCACGTTTGACTATAAATTGCATCCGTAACCGTTTTTTCAATATTCTTGTATTCAGATTTATTGACTTCTTGAGCATATTTTATTTTCAATTTACTAGCCAAAGTGTTAGTAATAATTATGGAACGCTCGTCTCTTTTAATTTTATTTTCTAATTCAGATTTTGAATCAGTAAGCGATTTTACTGGGTGTTTTTCTATTAATTTTACAATATGCCATCCAAAACCAGATTCAAATGGTTGTGATATATCGCCTTTATTTTGCAATGAAAACGCGGCACTTTCAAAAGCTTCAGAACTCAATTGTCCTGTTCCAAAACGTTGTAAAACACCACCTTTAACCGCAGTTGATTTATCTTCAGAAAATTGACTTGCTAAAGCTTCAAAACTTTCTCCTTGTTTAATTTTTTTAGAAATATCATCAATGGTTTGTTTGGCTTTAAGTTTTGCGTCTTCTGAAGCGTCTGTTGGATTTAAAATCATAATATGGGCAACAGTTACTTCACCTTTATTGTCTCTTACATCAGTTACCATTATTAAATGATAGCCAAAACGCGTACGAACTGGGTTTGAAATTTGCCCTATTTGCGTCTTGTAAGCAGCAGATTCAAAAGGATACAACATTCTAAAAGCAGAAAAATATCCTAAGTTACCTTTATTTTCCGCAACAGATGGATCTTGAGAATTAGCCAAGGCAACTGTTTCAAAACTTTCCCCTTTTTCAATTTGTTTTTTTAAAGCAAGTGCTTTATTGTAAAAAGCCAATGTGTCAGCGCCTTTAACACTTTCATCAAATGAAAGCAAAATATGAGAAGCTTTTACTTCTTTTACACTTCTATTGTAAGCTTCTTCAATTAATTGATTAGTAACTTTTGAATCATTTAAATACGATTTAGAAAGTTGTATTCTATAGGAACTTAGTTCGTTTTGATAGTTTGAATTGTTTTGCAAGCCTAACTTGTATGCCTTATTTACTTTTAATTTATACCCAATAAATAATTCTAAATATTGATTTAAATCTTTCTGTGAATCATCTTTGACTAAATCTAAATTTTTAAGATAAATTCTTTTAAATTCATCAATTTTATATTCATTTGAATCAATAGTAAAAAGGACCTCTTTTGTTGTGTTTTGGGCAATTGAATTATAGCATATTGTTAAAAATAATACTAAATAAAAGTTTTGAATTTTCATTTTTTTAAATTGGTTTTATTTGCAATAAGCAAAAATAGGAAATGATTACAATTAAACAACTAATTGGAGATTTATTAACTAAATTTTTAGATTTTAGACCGTTGTATTGGCTGTTTTAATTCAAAAAAAATCTCAACTTAAACAATTGAGATTTTTTACTTTTATTTTCTATTTTCTCTTGCAATTAATGTGTTTTTCAAAAGCATTGCAATTGTCATAGGACCAACTCCGCCTGGAACTGGCGTAATAAATGATGCTTTTTTGGAAACATTTTCAAAATCAACGTCTCCAACAATTCTGTATCCTTTTTCAGTTGTTTCATCAATAACACGAGTAATACCAACATCAATTATAACAACATCATCTTTTACCATTTCTGCTTTTAAATAATTTGGCACACCAAGCGCAGAAATTATAATATCTGCCTGTGAAGTAATTTGCGTGATATTTTTAGTGTGAGTATGAGTAACCGTTACCGTTGAATTGCCAGGAAACCCTTTTCTTCCCATCAAAATACTCATGGGACGACCAACAATATGACTTCTTCCAATAACTACAGTGTGTTTTCCTTGCGTTTGAACTTTGTATCTTTCTAATAATTCTAAAATTCCAAATGGTGTTGCTGGAATAAATGTACTCATATCCAAGGCCATTTTTCCAAAATTTTCCGGATGAAAACCATCTACATCTTTTGAGGGATGAATGGCCATAATTATTTGCTGAGTATCAATTTGTTTTGGTAATGGCAATTGTACAATAAAACCATCAATATTTGGATCTTCGTTTAATTCAGTAATTTTTTTAAGTAATTCTGTTTCAGAAGTAGTACTAGGCATTTTTATCAATGTCGATTCAAAGCCCACTCGCTCGCAAGCTTTTACTTTACTACCCACATAAGTTAAACTTGCTCCATCATTTCCAACAATAATTGCAGCTAAATGAGGAGGTTTTTCACCATTTGCTTTAATTTTTGCTACTTCAGCAGCAATTTCCTCTTTAATTTCTTCAGAAACTTTTTTTCCGTCTAGTAGTTGCATGGTTTTTGTTTTAAAGTTTCAAAGTCAAATATTTTAATTAATTTTTAAAACATTCACCTTTACTATTTAGTTATTATTTTAATCCAGGCATCGAAGGCATTCCTTTCATTCCGCCCATCATTTGCATCATTTTTTTTCCGCCACCGCCTTGCATCATTTTCATCATTTTGCTCATTTGCTCGAATTGTTTCATCAGCTGATTGACATCTTCAATTTTTCTACCAGCACCTTTTGCAATTCTTGTTTTTCTTTTGACATCAATTATCGCTGGTTTACTTCTTTCTTTTGGTGTCATGGATTGGATAATGGCTTCTACATGTTTGAAAGCATCATCTTCAATTTCTACATCTTTTAAAGCTTTTCCAGCACCAGGAATCATTCCGACAAGGTCTTTCATGCTCCCCATTTTTTTAATTTGTTGTATTTGCGCTAAGAAATCATCAAAACCAAATTCGTTTTTTGCAATTTTTTTCTGAATTTTTCTGGCTTCTTCTTCATCATATTGTTCTTGGGCTCTTTCTACTAATGATACAACATCACCCATTCCTAAAATTCTTTCCGCCATACGAGAAGGATAGAACACATCAATAGCGTCCATTTTTTCTCCAGTACCAATGAATTTTATGGGTTTATTAACTACCGATTTAATTGAAATTGCGGCACCACCACGTGTATCTCCATCCAATTTGGTAAGAATTACACCATCAAAATTCAACCTATCGTTGAATGCTTTTGCTGTATTAACAGCATCTTGACCTGTCATTGCATCTACCACAAATAACGTTTCATGAGGTTGAATGGCTTTATGAACGTTTGCAATTTCGTTCATCATTTCTTCATCAACCGCTAAACGACCCGCGGTATCAATAATTACTACATTAAATCCGTTGGCTTTTGCATGTTTAATTGCATTTTCAGCAATTGAAACGGCATTTTTATTTTCTGGTTCAGAATATACTTCCACACCTATTTGTTCCCCCACAACGTGCAATTGATTAATTGCCGCAGGACGATAAATATCACAAGCTACTAAAAGTGGGGTTTTTGATTTTTTTGTTTTTAAAAAATTAGCAAGTTTACCAGAAAAAGTTGTTTTACCTGAACCTTGTAAACCAGACATTAAAATTACGGTCGGATTTCCAGACAAGTTAACACCTGCAACATCGCCACCCATTAATTCGGTCAATTCATCTTTAACTAATTTTACCAACAACTGACCTGGCTGTAATGTCGTTAACACATTTTCACCAATTGCTTTGTCTTTTACTCTTGTTGTAAAATCTTTAGCAATTTTAAAATTCACATCGGCATCTAACAACGCGCGTCGAACTTCTTTTAAAGTATCGGCTACATTTACATCCGTAATTTTCCCGTGTCCTTTTAGTATATGGAATGCTTTATCTAACTTATCGGTAAGATTATCAAACATAATAATTGAGCTTTTTAATGAAATGCAAATATAAGGTAAAGTTGTAAAGTAACAAAGTGAGCTACTTGCAAAATTTGGAATTTTAAAATAAAAAAACCGTTCAGAAAATTCGGAACGGTTGTTTAACTTGTTTTAAAACTTATTATTTTTTTGAACAACAAGATTTTTTCTCAGTTGAAGCACAAGATTTTTTATCGGTTGCTTTTTTATCTGTGCAAGATTTTTCGGTTTTTTCTTTTTTCTTTTCTTTTTCTTTAAAGTTTACTACAGAAGCAGAAGAAACCATAATTGCCATTAAGGCAACAATTGACAATACTTTTTTCATGATATTTATTTTTATTTGTTATACTTATTAACTTATATATTTCAAAAGTAATAATTTTATATTATTTAAATGATAAATTTTTCTTAATTTTTTATATAATAATTAATAATCAAATATAGGTTTTTTAAAAAAGACTAAAAAAATAATACTTTAATATTTGCAATTCCCACCGCATCCTAAATTAAAAACTGCCTGAAACAAAAAGAAAACACCAAAAATAAAAAATAGCCATTGATTTTGTTCGTAAGCTGTATAAAAGCAGAACAGGGCTATTGCAATTCGGAAATAGCGCATAAAATGCCACTTATTTAAAAATGTTTTTTTCATAATTTAAAAATCTTAAAATTGGAAGTAAATAAACGGTTGTGGTCCGGCAGCTGCTGTAGCATAAACCAACCAAAAAATTAATCCTAAAACAATAGCTCGTGTAATTAAAGGCATTGCTTTAAACACATTTTGAATGGCGACAGTAACTTTTTCAGGAATGTAATGCCAAAAATAGCCTAAAAACATCAAAATAAATACATTTTGATAACCTTGAATAATGGTGAACCACTGATTGAAATCAAAGGTTACTTTTCCAATGTTTTCAATTATTTGTAGTGCAATTGTAAAATCTTTTGCTCGAAAGAAAATCCAACAGAAAGCCACAAAATGAAACGTTACTAAAATAGCCAAAAACTTCAAAAAAGGCGTTAAGAAAAATACCTTACGCTTTGACGGCGGGTAATATTCTAAAAATATTTTGTGAATGGCCAAAGCCATACCATGTAATGCACCCCAAATTATGAAACGCAAACTTGCTCCGTGCCACAATCCGCCTAACAACATGGTTGTCATTAAGTTTACATTGGTGTACATGGTTTTTTCTTTTTCCCTTGAAAATAAAAAAGTGAAAATAAATATTATTGTAGATGCTACAGCTAAAATTAACGGAATGTTACTGGTTGTAGAAAATGAAATTCCCCAAATGATGGTACCAATAAAAAATAAACTTGGAAATAAAAAACCAGCAAAAGTTCCGTAACGATTTCCACCTACTGAAATGTATAAAAAATCTTTTAACCAAGTAGATAACGAAATGTGCCAACGGCGCCAAAAATCGGTTATTGAAGTCGATTTATATGGTGAACGGAAATTGGTTGGTAATTTAAAACCCAATAACAAGGCCACTCCAATTGCCATATCTGAATATCCAGAAAAATCGCAATAAATTTGAATTGTGTAACCATAAGAAGCCATTAAATTTTCAAATGGCGTGTAACTATTTGGTAAATCGAAAACACGATCTACAAAATTTAATGATATGTAATCTGATATTACTGTTTTCTTAATTAAACCTCCAATAATTAATAAAAACGCACGATTTATATCGTCTTGGGTTACGTTTAATTTCTGATAAATTTGTGGTAAAAAGTCTTTTGCTCTAACTATTGGTCCAGCTACTAATTGTGGAAAAAAAGATACGAAAAACAAATAATCGATAAAACGTTTTGTGGGAACAATTTCTTTTCGATAGATTTCAATAATATAACTTATTGATTGAAACGTGTAAAATGAAATCCCAACAGGTAAAATTACATCAAAAAGAGAAAATTTTTCTCCAGTTAAGTTATTGGTAATGTCTACTAAAAAATTACTGTATTTAAAATAGCCTAAAAAGCCTAAATTTAGAATAATACTAAATGTTAAAGATAACTTTTTATAAAAAACACTTGAAGTGCGATGGACTAAATTACCTAAATTATAATCGACAACTGCAGAACCTAAAAGTAATAAAAAATAAATTCCACTTGACTTATAATAGAAAAATAGCGAAAATAAAATTACGTAAATCATCCGAATGGTGTCGGCTTTTCTTAGTAAAATATACCAAAAATAAAAGACTAAAAACAAACCTAAAAATAAGCCCGTATTAAAAAGCAATGGCTCTTTTTCGTTGTAAACGAACCATTTTTCCATTACTTCAGGAGTAATTTTGCCAATATTTTTATAAAACCAATCTTGCAACACAATCTCCTATTTTTCAGATTTATATAATTCGTACGATTGAATAAACGCATCGAAAAATAATTCGCCTTGTTTATCATAACCTGCATTTGAATAATGCACTTTATCTCTTGCCATTAATCCCATTCTTGAATTAATGGTAATATTTTTATTTCCTCCAAAAATATCTAATAAATTCCATACAGCATAGTTTTCAGCTGTTGCCATTTCAATAATTTTTTCGGCATATTTTTCAATATAAATATTTTGAGATTTTCCATGTAAAACAGATGGTGGTGGCGTAGTTAACAAAAAAGATGCTTCGGGACATTTTTGTTTTATTCCGTCAATCATTGTTTTTAAATTCCCAAAATAAGTAGCAATATCTTGTTTGTCAAAGCTCTCGTTAGTACCTAAAGAAATTACGAATAAATCTGCTTCTAAACTTGGTAATTGCTCAAAAAACAAAGGAAATTTATTAAAATCACTGCTTTTTGCGCCATTTACACCAATAGAAGAATACGTAATTCCCGGATTTTCATTTTCTAAAATTAAGCCATTTAATGCAAATTCAGTACTGTTTTCATTTCCAATTATTGTAATTTTATCAATCGGTTTTTTGGAATTATATTCATTATATAAAGGTGTATTTTCTAAAACAATCGGTTCATAACTGAAATTTACAGTCGAAATTGTTTTAAATGTTGTAACCGTTTTGCCGCCGGGAATTTTTAAAATTTTGCCATCTCTAATATTATCAGAAGTCAATCCGTTGGTTACTTTTAATTGTTTTAATGATATGTTATATTTATCTGCAATACCGCCTAAAACTTCACCGGGTTTTACTTTATGAGAACTTATTGAGGGTGTTTTTACCGCCACTTTTTCTTGAACAATATTGCTTTTTTTCGCAAAGGACACATTAAAAATATTTTCGTTTTTAGGCGAAATGATTTTCAACTTCGTGAAATCGAATTGTGCTTCTTTGACTAACAAGTCAATATGAAAACTTTTTTGTTTGGGCTCAAAAGAAATCCCACTTATACCGACTGGTTTTGATATATCCACATATAAATTTCGAGTAGCAGAAAATCCGCCAGAACCAGAAAATTTAATAGGGGAACTATTATTAGTATTTGCTAAACTATACGGAAATGTAAACCCAAAACCGGCATTTCCAAAATTTTGCTGCATTCTGAAACGTATTTTTGCTGTAAATATATCTGCCTGAATATGCGAATCGCCAATGTGAACCATTCGGACTTTTCTATCTCGATTTTCTTCAAGTTGGTATAACTTTTCGAAAATAGCTGTTAGTGCTTTTTCATTTGAAATCACATTATTAAATGCTTCAAAATTAGAAGTATCAATTGCAACCGTAGCGCTATCTATGGCAACTTTCACTGAGTCGGTTTGCGAAAAACCAAATGCAGTAAAAAATAAAATGTATAAAAACTTATTCATTTAAAGTGTCTTTAACTGGCGATACAGAATCAATTACAATTGGTTTTGGTTGGTTTTTTTTCTTGGCTAAAGCTCGTAATCTTTTGTACTCAATATAACCTGTATCTATTTGTTTATAAATAAGTTGCGCAATTTCTTTAGCTCCTCTATAATTAAAATGGGTATAATCTTTATTGGCTTTTGCGGGTACATTTTCTACCCATTTTACCATTGAGCCATCACCGCCCATAAGTGTATATAAATTTACTAAACCTGCTTCTGATTTTACAGCATAGCGCTTTTGAGCCATAATTAAAGGTGCAACGGCAGAATCCGATTTCATTTGCATATCGTATTTGGTAGATTTGTCAGCTGTTGTGATAATTAAAATAGCGGCTCCAGGAAAGCATTGTTTTAAGTGGTTTACAACGGAAGTCATTTTTCTTTCGTACCAAGAATAATTTAATGAATCATAATTTAAAACATTGGTGCCAAATTGTAAAATAATTAAATCATAACCTAACTTTTGCTGAAAAGCATTCATTAAATCAATATTGAATGAACCTAGAGGCAAACCAGAATTTCCTCGTGAAGAAAAATTATCAACATGAATTCCTTTTCCATTGTCAAAATTAAATCCGTAAAAAGGAATAGAATCTGCATTTATGAAATTTACTTTAACATTTTTTAAATAAGTACCAATTTGAGTTGTATTTAAAATAGCATTTGGCGTAAGCTTTTTATAAAAAGTATCTTTTCCGATAACTTGTCGTAACATTGCTTTTTTATTTTTAGAACTTCCATAAAAAAGTGTTGGATTATTCAAATTAGTTGAAAAACGATTTCTGCCAGCTTTATATTTTACCCAAATAGGATTTGCGGTATCTTTTGCAAAAAAAACAGCGCCATTGACACCAAATGATCGCAAAGGACTTTTTGTTTTTAGATACGATTGTGCTTTCCAATTTGGAGAAAATTCATGTAAAATGGATCCTCTAGATGCAGCTGATTCTGATGTAATATTAACAAAACCAACACCTTCGCCGCCATAAACAGTTTGAAATTGTGTGCGAACATCTTGAACAATCATATCGCCATCTGTCATAGAATCTCCAAAATAGGCAATTCGGGCTTTTCCTTTTTTATTGGTTTCTAATTGGTATAATTTTTCAAAAAACGGAATTAGGTATTGATATCCTTTATATTGTTCGAATTTTTCGCTAGAAAATTTTATTCCAAGTGGATTTGTGACAAATGAAATGGTTTTATTGGTTAAAGTGTCTTCATCAGAAAGATTGGCACCTTCCGCAACCGCTTCTAACATCAAACTATCTACCACAACATTTTTGCTATTTGCAGTTGCTTCAGGAAAAAGTTTTTTTGGTAAAAACGATTTAAACCCAATAAAAGCTACAATTGCAATTACTACAATTAGCCATGATTGAAAAAAATAGGTTTTGTTTTGGTTCACTTTTGTTTGTTCTTAACCGCAAAGTTCGCAAGGGTTTCGCAAAGTTCACAATGGTTTATTTAAATAATTATTATGTTGTATTTCAAACTTCGTAAATCGTAAATTTTAATTTACATGCGTTCAGGAACGCTAATTCCTAATAATCCGAATGCGCTTTTAATTACTTGACTTACTGAATTTGATAATTGTACTCTGAATATTTTTTTGTCTAAATTATCTTCCCCTAAAATCGACACATTTTGATAAAAGGAATTGAATTCTTTCACCAAATCGTAAGTATAATTTGCCACTAATGCTGGACTGTGATTTTCAGCAGCACTTTGAATTACTTCAGGAAATAGTTGCACTTGTTTGATTAATTCTTTTTCTTTTTCGTGCAAATCAGAAAACGTTACTTCATTATTATAATCGAAATTAGCTTTTCTTAATATCGATTGTATACGCGCATAAGTATATTGAATAAACGGCCCGGTATTTCCATTAAAATCTACTGATTCTTCTGGATTAAACATCATTTGTTTTTTTGGATCCACTTTTAACATATAATATTTTAAAGCTCCCAAACCAATTGTATTGTACAAACTAGCTTTTTCTTCAACAGAATAACCGTCTAATTTCCCTAAATCTTCTGAAATTTGTTGCGCTGTCGTAGTCATTTCCGCCATTAAATCATCGGCATCTACAACGGTTCCTTCTCGCGATTTCATTTTTCCAGAAGGTAATTCTACCATTCCGTAAGACAAATGGAATAAATTTTCAGCCCATTCATATCCTAATTTTTTCAGAATTAAAAACAATACTTTAAAATGGTAATCTTGCTCATTCCCAACGGTATAAACCATTCCGCCAATGTCTGAAAAATCTCTAACACGTTGAATAGCCGTTCCGATATCTTGCGTCATATAAACCGATGTGCCATCTGAACGCAATACAATTTTTTCGTCTAAGCCATCTGCAGTTAAATCAATCCAAACTGAACCGTCTTCTTTTTTGAAGAAAACACCACGACTTAAACCTTCTTCCACTACATCTTTTCCTAGTAAATACGTATTACTTTCATAATAATAACTATCAAAATCAACTCCTAAATTTTTATATGTTACTGCAAATCCATCGTACACCCATTGGTTCATGGTTTTCCAAAGTTCGATGACTTCTGGTTTTCCATTTTCCCAATCTAATAGCATTTGTTGGGCTTCTAAAATAAGTGGCGCTTGTTTTTTGGCTTCTTCTTCAGTTTTTCCTTGAGAAATTAATGTTGCAATTTCAATTTTATATGCTTTATCAAATTCCACATAAAAATTACCAACCAATTTATCGCCTTTTAAACCTGTTGAATTTGGTGTTTGTCCATTTCCGAATTTTTGCCATGCCAACATCGATTTACAAATATGAATACCTCTGTCGTTGATAATTTGAGTTTTATATACTTTTTTTCCCGATGCTTTAATGATTTCAGCAACTGAATATCCTAATAAATTGTTTCTAATATGACCTAAATGCAGCGGTTTGTTTGTATTTGGTGAAGAATATTCTACCATAACTGCTTTTTTGCCTTCAGTTGGGGATACAAAGCCGAAAGAATTATTATTTTTAATACTATTGAAATAAGTAATATAATATTGGTCAGAAATTACTAAATTTAAAAAACCTGCAACGACATTAAATTTCGAAACCTCAACAACGTTCTCGACTAAATATTCACCTATTTTGGTTCCAATTTCTAAAGGATTCCCTTTAATTACTTTTACCAACGGAAAAACCACCATAGTAATATCGCCTTCAAAATCTTTCTTAGTAGATTGAAATTCAACTTTTTCAATAGTAATTTGAAACAGTTTTTCAACGGCATTTTTTATAGGTTCGAAAAGAATTTCTTGTAATAGCATAATCGTATTTTAAATAGCGTGCAAAGATAGAATTTTTAACCAATTGAAAAGTTCATTTGTAACAAAAATGCACAAATTTTGTCTAATCTACAAAATTCGTATTTTGCACTTTAATTACTCTACCCTTTTTGGGAAAATAATGGGAGTAATTTATTCGTTCAAATCATTAAAAAAAAACATGAAATTAAAACACATTTTATGCGCCTTAGTAGTTGTATTTTCAACAGTAAATTTGCTAGCCCAACAAACAAATCCAGGAATAATTAAAGGAAAAATTATTGACAAAACTTCAAACGAACCAGTTGGTTTTTCAACGGTTAGCGTTTTAGAAGGTCCAAAAACAATTGCGACCATTTCTACAAAAGAAGACGGAAGCTTTGAAATAAAAAATTTAGAAGTGAAAAGCTATATTTTAAAGGTCAACTTTATTGGGTATATGGATGCCTCAAGAAAGATTACTTTGACTGAAGAAAACAAAGAAATTAATTTAGGAAATATCACTTTAGAGCAGAACGCTAATACTATTGAAACGGTTTCAATTATAAAAGAACGCTCTACAATTGAACAAAAAGCGGATAGAAAAGTAATAACAATTGGTAAAGATTTAATTGCCTCAGGAACTACCGCTTCAGAAATTTTTAATAACATTCCAACCGTAAACATTGATCCACAAACGAAAGAATTAAGTTTACGTGGCAATAG
>Ga0209443_1000750_pt1 | contig 21593 bp, 22 predicted proteins | sample LauGreBMM110DCMD_2_FD_187571 | JGI IMG/M metagenome (GOLD analysis project Ga0209443, IMG submission 187571) | Freshwater lake microbial communities from Lake Michigan, USA - Su13.BD.MM110.DCMD (SPAdes) (version 2) | ecosystem: Environmental > Aquatic > Freshwater > Lake | place: Lake Michigan... | reverse complement strand
ACTAAATAGTAAATAATATGGCTAAGGCAACTGCAAAAAAACGTAAAGTTATCGTTGAGTCTTCTGGAGAAGCACATATTAGCGCTACTTTTAACAACATCATCATTTCGTTAACAAACAAAAAAGGTGAGGTTATTTCTTGGTCGTCAGCTGGTAAAATGGGTTTCAGGGGTTCTAAAAAGAATACTCCTTACGCTGCCCAAATGGCCGCTGAAGATTGTGGAAAAGTAGCTCTTGAAGCTGGACTTAAAAAAGTAAAAGTTTACGTTAAAGGTCCAGGAAATGGTAGAGAATCTGCTATCAGATCAATTCATAATAGTGGAATAGAAGTAACTGAAATTATTGATGTTACTCCAATGCCGCATAATGGATGTCGTCCTCCAAAGAGAAGAAGAGTATAACAATTAGTATAAAACATAGGTAGGAATTTAGATTATCGAAGGAAAGACCTTAATTCATAATCCCTATCTTAAATTAAAATTTGTAAAATGGCAAGATATACTGGTCCAAAAACAAGAATCGCCCGTAAGTTTGGTGAAGCAATTTTCGGAGAAGATAAAGCTTTCGAAAGAAGAAATTATCCTCCTGGTCAACATGGTTTGGCAAAAAGAAGAGGAAAAAAATCTGAATATGCTGTCCAGTTAATGGAAAAGCAAAAAGCAAAATATACCTACGGTATTTTAGAGCGTCAATTCAGAAATTTATTTGAAAAAGCAGCAGCTGCTTCAGGTGTAACAGGTGAAATCTTGTTACAACTTTGTGAAGCTCGTTTAGACAATGTAGTTTACAGAATGGGTATTGCACCTACTCGTAGATCTGCTCGTCAATTCGTTTCTCACAGGCACATCACAGTAAATGGTGAATTGGTAAATGTAGCTTCTTACCACTTAAAACCTGGCGATATTGTTGCAGTTCGTGAAAAATCTAAATCTTTAGAAGCAATTGAAAGCTCTTTGGCTAACAATTCTTCTGTATATGAATGGATTACATGGAATAATGATACGAAACAAGGAACGTTTGTAACGGTTCCTCAAAGACTTCAAATTCCAGAAAATATTAAAGAGCAACTAATCGTTGAGTTGTATAACAAATAATAATTGACATTAGTCGAAGATATGGCAATATTTAATTTTCAAAAGCCCGATAAAGTTATCATGATCGATTCAACCGATTTTGAAGGTAAATTCGAATTTAGACCTTTAGAACCTGGTTACGGATTGACAGTTGGTAACGCTTTAAGAAGAGTATTACTTTCTGCATTAGAAGGTTTTGCTATTACATCAGTAAGAATAGAAGGTGTTGAACATGAATTTTCAACAATTTCTGGTGTAGTAGAAGATGTAACTGAAATTATCTTAAATCTGAAACAAGTACGTTTTAAACGTCAAATTGAAGATGTAGATAACGAATCAGTTTCAATCTCTCTTTCTGGTAAAGATCAAATTACAGCTGGTGATTTCCAAAAATTTATTTCTGGTTTTCAAGTTTTAAATCCAGATTTAGTAATTTGTAATCTAGAGAGCAAAACAACTATCAACATGGAACTTTCTATCGAAAAAGGTAGAGGATATGTTCCTGCTGAAGAAAACAAAAAACCTAATGCTCCCATGGGAACAATTTTTACAGACTCTATTTATACGCCTGTAAAAAATGTGAAGTATTCAATTGAAAACTTCCGTGTTGAACAAAAAACAGATTACGAAAAATTAGTTTTCGAAATCAAAACTGATGGTTCAATTAATCCAAAAGATGCATTAACAGAAGCAGCCAAAACGTTGATTCACCATTTTATGTTGTTTTCTGACGAAAGAATCACTCTTGAGGCTGATGAAATTGCTCAAACTGAGTCTTATGATGAGGAATCATTACACATGAGACAACTATTGAAAACTAAATTAGTTGATATGGATTTATCAGTAAGAGCTTTAAACTGCTTAAAAGCCGCAGAAGTTGATACTTTAGGAGACTTGGTTTCTTTCAATAAAAACGATTTAATGAAATTCCGTAATTTTGGTAAAAAATCTCTAACTGAATTAGATGAGTTAGTAGCAAATAAAAACCTTACTTTTGGAATGGATTTAGCAAAATACAAATTAGATAAAGAATAATTCATTCATATTTTGCTCTCCAAAGCGGATTGATGCAAGATGAAGATAAAATAATTACGTCATGAGACACGGAAAAAAATTCAATCATTTAAGTAGACAAACAGGTCATAGAAAAGCAATGCTTGCTAACATGGCATGTTCTCTAATTGAACACAAGCGCATCAATACAACTGTTGCAAAGGCGAAAGCTTTAAAACAATTTTTTGAACCTCTTGTAACAAAATCAAAAGAAGATACAACACACAACAGACGTATTTGTTTTTCTTATTTAAGAAGTAAATATGCCGTTACTGAACTGTTCAGAGAAGTTGCTGATAAAGTAGCTGATCGTCCAGGCGGTTATACACGTATCATTAAGTTAGGAAACCGTTTAGGAGATAACGCCGATATGGCAATGATTGAACTTGTAGATTTTAATACAATTTATTCAACTGCCAAAAAAGAAGTTAAAAAAGCATCTACTCGTAGAGGTAAATCAAAAAAAGCAGATGAAACTGTAGCGGAAACTCCAGCTGCTGAATCAACTGATACTACTGAAACAACCGAAACAACAGAGGCTTCTGAATAATCATGAAACAATTGATTTAAAATACTTAAAAAAGGATAAACAAATTTTTGTTTATCCTTTTTTTTTATAAATACTATAACGTAATTTTGCAACATAAATAAGGTAACTTAAAATTAGATGTGTATATCTTTTTTAAAAACTACAATAACTGATGAAATACAATAACAAACAACAAGCAGTACTTTTATTAAAAGACGGGACTATTTTCTACGGAAAATCAATTGGAATTTCAGGAACAACTTTTGGGGAAATTGCCTTTAATACTGGAACAACTGGTTACCAAGAAATATTCACAGATCCTTCGTATTATGGGCAAATTATGGTTACAACCAATGCGCATATCGGAAATTATGGGGTCAATACAAAAGAAGTAGAATCAGATACTGTTAAAATATCTGGATTAGTTTGTAAAAACTTTAGTATGAATTATTCTCGAGTTGACGCTTCTGAAAGTCTGTACGACTACCTAGAAAAACAAAATTTAATAGTAATTTCAGATGTTGATACGCGCGCTTTAGTCAGTTATATAAGAGATAACGGTGCCATGAATGCAATTATTTCTACAGATGGAACTTCAATTGAAGATTTGAAAATCAAATTAGAACAAGCGCCCAATATGGAAGGGTTAGATTTAGCTTCTGTAGTTTCAACTAAAGAACCTTATTTTTTCGGAAAGGAAAATGCAACTTTTAAAATTGCAGCTTTAGATTTAGGAATCAAAACAAATATCTTAAGAAATTTAGCCAAACGTGATTGCTACATTAAAGTGTACCCATATAATGCTACTTTTAACGATATGGAAGCGTTTAATCCTGATGGATATTTTTTATCAAACGGTCCTGGAGATCCAGATCCGCTAACTACGGCACAAGAAGTAGCCAGAAATATTTTAGCAGAAAACAAGCCTTTATTCGGAATTTGTTTAGGACATCAAGTAATTGCTTTAGCTAATGGCATTTCAACATATAAAATGTTCAACGGACACAGAGGCATTAATCATCCGGTGAAAAACCTGGTAACTGGGAAAGGTGAAATCACTTCTCAAAACCACGGATTTGCTGTAAATAAAGAGCAATTAGAAGGTCATCCAGATTTTGATTTAACACACGTTCATTTAAATGATGGAACCGTTGCAGGAATGAAAATGAAATCTAAAAACTGTTTTTCTGTTCAATATCATCCAGAAGCAAGTCCTGGACCACACGATTCTAGTTACTTATTTGATGAATTCATCGAAAACATAAAATCTTCTAAAAACTAAAACGTTATCGTTTATAAGTTTTGTAATAATTACGAAATTCGAAAAAAAATATATTTAACTTTGTTAAATTAATAAAATAGAATTTTAAAAATAACTAAATATGAGCATAATAATTAAAGTTCACGCAAGACAAATATTAGATTCAAGAGGTAATCCTACTGTTGAAGTTGATGTAATTACAGAAAATGGAATTTTAGGAAGAGCTGCAGTTCCATCTGGTGCATCTACTGGCGAACATGAAGCAGTTGAATTACGTGACGGCGGAAAAGCTTATATGGGTAAAGGTGTGTTAAAAGCAGTTGAAAATGTAAATGCAACTATAGCTTCAGAATTGGTCGGCATGTCAGTTTTTGAACAAAACGCTATTGATAAAATGATGATTGAATTAGATGGCACGCCTAATAAATCTAATTTAGGAGCAAATGCCATTTTAGGCGTTTCTTTAGCTGTAGCGAAAGCAGCAGCAAATGAATTAGGAATGCCATTATACAGATATGTTGGAGGCGTTTCAGGAAATACATTGCCTGTTCCTATGATGAATATTATCAATGGTGGTTCGCATTCAGACGCGCCGATTGCATTCCAAGAATTTATGATAATTCCTGTAAAAGCAACTTCTTTTACTCACGCGATGCAAATGGGAACTGAAATTTTTCACAACTTGAAAAAAGTATTACACGATAGAAATTTATCAACAGCAGTTGGAGATGAAGGTGGTTTTGCACCTAATTTAGCTGGCGGAACAGAAGATGCTTTAGATACGATTAAATTTGCAGTTGAATCAGCTGGATATTCTTTTGGAGATGATATAATGATTGCTTTAGATTGTGCAGCTTCTGAATTTTATGTAGATGGAAAATACGATTACACAAAATTTGAAGGTGCTGGCGGAAAAATCAGAACTTCTGAAGAACAAGCAGATTATTTAGCTGAATTAGCTTCAAAATATCCAATTATTTCTATTGAAGATGGAATGTATGAAGACGATTGGAAAGGTTGGAAATACCTAACAGATAAAATAGGCAACAAAATACAATTAGTAGGAGACGATTTATTCGTTACTAATGTAGAAAGACTTTCTCGTGGTATCAAAGAAGGAATTGCCAACTCAATTTTAATTAAAGTAAACCAAATTGGTACACTTTCTGAAACTATTGCAGCTGTAAATATGGCACATAATGCAGGTTATACTTCAGTGATGAGTCACCGTTCTGGAGAAACTGAAGACAATACAATTGCGGATTTAGCAGTTGCGCTAAACTGCGGACAAATTAAAACCGGTTCAGCTTCTCGTTCAGATCGTATGGCAAAATATAATCAATTATTACGAATTGAGGAAGAATTAAACGAAGTAGCGTACTTTCCAGGCGCAAATGCTTTTAAAGTAAAATAAAACATATTTGTCATGCTGAACTCGTTTCAGCATCACATTAATTTAACTCACACCTAACACCTAATTGGCTTAAAAACCTTTTAGGTGTTTTTTAGTGACTTTTTTATTTTTTGTTAAGTTTTCTGAATTTTTTTTTGAAATTTAAAAAGCAATTTAAAATCTTTAATACTATAAATTTTATGTATACCTATTGTGCAATTTATCTATACATTAATTTTAAAATTCAAGAATAAATTATTAAATTCGCAACAGAGATTATTATATATACAAAATATACCTATTATCATGTCAAAAAATGCAATTTTAGAAATTAATGGTAGCAAATATGAACTTCCTGTTGTTTTGGGAAGCGAAAATGAAACCGCTATTGATATTAGTAAATTAAGAGATTTATCAGGTGCGATTACTTATGATCCAGGATATAAAAATTCAGGTGTTTGTAAAAGTGATATTACATTTCTTGATGGTGAAGAAGGAATTTTAAGATATCGTGGGTATTCAATTGAAGATTTAGCCGCTAAAGGTAACTTTTTAGAGGTTTCCTATTTGGTAATTTTTGGTGAATTACCAACAAAAATGCAATTAGCAGATTTTGAAAAAGGTATTCATAAATATACTTTGGTTAATGAAGAAATGAAAAACATCATAGATGGTTTTCCAAAAACTGCTCACCCAATGGGCGTTTTATCTGCGTTAACAAGTGCACTTACCGCTTTTAATCCAAAAGTTGTAAATGTTGAAAACGAAAAAGAAATGTATGAAGCCATTTGTAAAACTATGGGCAAATTCCTAGTTTTAGCAACTTGGACATACAGAAAAAGCATGGGATTTCCATTAAATTATTACGACAATACCATTGGATTTGTAGATAATTTTATGCAATTAATGTTTAAATTACCTACAGAACCATACAGTATTAATCCTACAGTAGTAGCTGCTTTAGATAAATTATTTATCCTACACGCTGATCATGAACAAAACTGTTCAACTTCTACAGTTCGAATGGTAGGTTCTTCTCATGCCGGATTATTTGCTTCCATTTCTGCTGGAGTTTCTGCATTATGGGGTCCATTACATGGTGGTGCCAATCAAGCCGTTTTAGAAATGTTAGAAGCTATCCAAAAAGATGGTGGTGATGCAGACAAATATTTAGCAAAAGCAAAAGATAAAAATGACGAATTCCGTTTAATGGGATTTGGACATAGAGTATATAAAAATTTCGATCCAAGAGCTAAAATTATCAAAAAAGCTGCAGACGAAGTTTTAGCAGAATTAGGCGTAAACGATCCTATTTTAGCAATTGCAAAAAAATTAGAAGAATCCGCTTTAGTAGATCCGTATTTCGTAGAAAGAAAATTATATCCAAACGTAGATTTTTATTCAGGTATTATTTACCGAGCTTTAGGAATTCCAACTGATATGTTTACAGTGTTATTTGCAATTGGAAGATTACCTGGTTGGATTGCACAATGGAAAGAAATGCGATTAAATAAAGAACCAATTGGTCGTCCAAGACAAATATATACAGGTCATCCATTAAGAGATTTTGTAAAATTTGAAGATAGAAAATAAATTAAATTAATCCCGATTTTATCGGGATTTTTTATTTTTAAGTAATAGCTTTAATTTGGATTAAAATAAATTTATTTACTCTAAAACAAAGATATATTGTTTGTTTTGAGAAATTCTCTGAATTATTTCATAAAATAATACCTTGCGACCTTCCGTGTTTGTGACGTATTAAAAAATAAATACGTTTTTACTTGACAACGCCTATCTCACAATTGTATATTTGCATTCGGATTTAAAATCGAACACGTTTTTAAATCATAATCTCTTAAATTCAAAACATGAAATTATCTCACTTCCATTTTAATTTACCTGAAGAACTATTAGCCGAATTTCCCTCAGAAAATAGAGATGAATCTCGATTAATGGTGATTCACAGAAAAACAGGTGAAATAGAACATAAAATGTTTAAAGATATCATTGACTATTTTAACGATGGAGATGTAATGGTGCTCAACAATTCTAAGGTTTTTCCAGCTCGTTTGTATGGTAATAAAGAAAAAACAGGAGCAAGAATTGAAGTTTTCTTATTGAGAGAATTAAATGCAGAACAACGTTTGTGGGATGTTTTAGTAGACCCAGCTCGAAAAATAAGAATTGGAAATAAATTATATTTTGGAGATGATGATTCTTTAGTAGCTGAAGTTATTGATAATACAACTTCTCGCGGTAGAACATTACGTTTTTTATATGACGGTTCTTATGAAGAATTTAGAGAAAAATTAATAGAATTAGGTGAAACGCCTATTCCAAAATTCATTAATCGTGAAGTAACTCCAGAAGATTCGGAACGTTATCAAACTATTTATGCAAAAGAAGAAGGTTCTGTGGCGGCTCCATCTGCTGGATTGCATTTTTCTAAGCATTTAATGAAACGTCTTGAAATTAAAGGAATTAATTTTGCTGAAGTTACTTTACACGTAGGATTAGGTACTTTTAATCCTGTTGAAGTAGAAGATTTATCTAAACATAAAATGGATTCTGAAGAAATGGTCGTAGCGCAAGAAGCTTGCGATATTATCAATGGCGCCAGAACTAAGAAAAATAAAGTATGTTGCATCGGAACTACTTCTATGCGTGCCATGGAAAGTACCGTATCTTCTATGCGAACTTTAAATCCATATTCAGGATGGACAAATAAATTTATTTATCCACCATATGATTTTAGTCTAGCAGATGCAATGGTTTCTAATTTTCATATACCAAAATCAACTTTATTAATGATGGTTTCTGCATTTTGTGGTCATGATTTAATGAAAAAAGCATACGAAATTGCCATAAAAGAAAAATATAATTTCTATTCTTATGGTGATGCAATGTTGATTTTATAATCAAATTAAGCAATTGTTCATCTGAACTTATTTCAGATTCTTTAAATATAAGCCCAACATTTAGTTGGGTTTTTTTATATCTTATTTTTTTGTTACTTTTACGCTTTAAAACCTACTAAAATGAACTTTCAAAACACTAAAGAATTCGCAAAAAGTTTAGATGCCCAGGATGAATTAAAATCGTATAAAAACCAATTTTATTTCCCGCAACATAACAATCAAAATGTAATTTATTTTACAGGAAATTCATTAGGATTGCAACCAAAAATCACCAAAAAATATGTAGATGACATAATGAATGATTGGGCAAATATGGCTGTTGAAGGTCATTTTTATTCAGAAAAGCCATGGTGGGATTATCATGAAAGATTTTGCGCGCCTTTAGCTAAAATTGTTGGCGCTAAGCCATCAGAAGTTGGCGTAATGAATACTTTAACTGTAAATTTGCATTTGCTTTTTGTTTCCTTTTACCAACCAAAAGGCAAGAGAATTAAAATTTTATGCGAAGAAAAAGCGTTTCCATCCGATCAATATATGTTGCAAAGTCAGGTGAAATTTCATGGTTTTGATCCAGAAGAAGCTATTGTTGAAATCAAAAGAAGAGAAGGCGAATTAACCACGCGACCAGAAGATATCTTAGCCAAAATTGAAGAATTAGGCGATGAGTTAGCCCTAGTTTTCATCGGTGGCGTAAATTATTATACAGGTCAAGTTTTTGATATGAATACCATCACGGCAGCCGGACATAAAGCAGGGGCTATAGTAGGTTGGGATTTAGCACATGCTGCTGGAAATATAGAATTAAATTTACACGATTGGCAAGTAGATTTCGCAGCTTGGTGTAGTTATAAATATATGAATTCAGGTCCAGGAAATGCTTCTGGATATTTTGTACATGAAAAACACCATTCCAATAAAGAGTTAGACCGATTTGCAGGTTGGTACGGACACAATAAATCCCGACGCTTTTTAATGGAACCCAATTTTGATGCGGTTGAAGGTGCAAATGGCTGGCAAGTTAGTAATTTACCCGTTTTATCTTTAGCACCCTATTTAGCAACTGTCGAAATGTTTGCAGAAGTTGGTATGGAAAAATTAATTGCTAAAAGAAATCAAATCACTTCATATTTAGAATTCATTCTTCATGAAATTGATAAGGAAATACCACAAGCAAATTTTGAAGTCATCACCCCAACTAATCAATCTGAAAGGGGTTGTCAATTGTCGGTATATTTACACGGACAAGGAAAAGAATTATTTACCTATTTAATGCAAAACGGTGTGATTACAGATTGGCGTGAACCTAATGTTATTCGTTTAGCACCTGTACCATTTTACACCTCTTTTGAAGACATTTATAATTTCGGTCAAATTTTGAAAAAAGGAATTTTAAAATAGAAATATTGATTTTTAGATTTTTGGAAATTCAGATTTTCGGATTTTCAGAAAAAATAATTTTATTATGCATAATAAGAAACAAAAAATAACAAATTTCGATCCTTCACAACCTGGTTTAGCAGATGCTACTGTTTTTGGATTGCCTTTTACAGCAGAAGAATCTGAAATCATTATTATTCCAGTGCCTTGGGAAGTCACGGTGAGTTATGGTTCGGGTGCTTCTGAAGGTCCTGCTGCAATTTTTGATGCTTCATTTCAAGTAGATTTATTGCATCAAGATTTTCCAGAATTGTGGAAACTAGGCATTTATATGGATGAAGCTCCAGAACAATGGGCAAATAATTCTGAAAAATATAAAGATTTAGCGCAACCTATTATTGAAGCGTTAGAAAATGGCGAAGATTTAGAAACATTTCCAGCTTTATTGGAGGATTTACATAAAATTAACACTGCATGCAGAGCGCTTCATACAGAAGTAAAAGAAAAAGTATTATTTTGGCAAAATAAAGGTAAAAAAGTAGCGCTTTTAGGCGGTGATCACAGTACACCGCTTGGTTATTATGAAGCTTTGGCTACTCAACACGAAAGTTTTGGTATTTTACATTTAGATGCACACATGGATTTGCGCGTGGCTTACGAAGGTTTTACCTATTCTCATGCTTCTATCATGTATAACACATTACAAATTCCTCAAGTTTCAAAAATTGTTCAAGTTGGCATTAGAGATTTTTGCGAACAAGAGGTAAAAATAGTTAAAGATGCCAAAGGAAGAGTTGTTGTTCATACAGATGCAGATATGAAAGCTAAAACATTTGAAGGACAAACATGGAAACAACAATGTGAAGAAATTATAATGCAATTACCTCAAAAAGTCACTATTTCTTTTGATATAGACGGAATGTATCCTTGGTATTGTCCAAATACTGGAACGCCTGTTCCTGGTGGTTTTTCATTTGAACAAGCTACTTATTTGTTTAATTTATTAGTTCAGTCTGGTAAAGAAATAATTGGTTTTGATTTAGTGGAAGTGGCACCCGGAGAAAATGACGATTGGGATGGAAATGTAGGCGCAAGAATGTTATTTCACATGTGTGGCATTTTTGCCAAATCACAAAAACTAAACGTTGGTAATAGAATTGAGTTTTAAAAATTAAACCCAAATACTTTTAATTTAAACTACATAAGTAGTACATAGTATATGTCAAAGCAAACACCAAAAAAAATTGCAATAGTAGGTTCCGGATTAGTTGGAACTTTATTAGGAATTTATCTTACAAAACGAGGTCACACCGTTCATGTGTATGACAGAAGTCCAGATATTCGAAAAATCAATTTTTCAGGACGATCAATTAATCTTGTTTTGTCAGATAGAGGTGTAAAAGCGTTACGCGATGTGGGCTTAGATCAGGAAGTTTTAGGAATAGGAATTCCTGTTGATAAACGAGCCATTCATACTGAAAAAGATACCGTTAATGAACAGTTTTACGGAAAAGATGGTGAAGTAATTTATTCACTTTCAAGAGGTTTGTTGAATAAAAAAATGGTCGATTTAGCAGAAAAAGCAGGCGTGGTTTTTTTCTTTGAAGAAAAAGTATGGGATGTCGATTTGACTTCAGCAACCATCTCTATTGGTGATTCTGAAAAAGGCGTGTGGACAACACATGATTACGATATTACTTTTGGTGCCGATGGCGCTTTTTCCAGAATCAGACATAAAATGCAACGTCAAAGCATGTTTAATTATTCGCAAGAATTTTTAAATGTAGGATACAAAGAATTAAATATTCCCGCCAACGCTGATGGCACACACAAATTAGATAAAAACTCTTTACATATATGGCCTCGAGGTAATTTCATGTTAATGGCTTTGGCTAATTTAGATGGTAGTTTTACGTGTACGCTTTTTATGCCGCATGATGGTGAAAATTCGTTCGAATCTATAAAAAGCAAGGAACAATTGGTCGATTTCTTTGCCAATCATTTTCCTGATACTAAAGAAGTAATACCAGATTTAGTCGAGGATTTTTTTAAAAATCCTACAAGTTATTTGGTAACTATGAAGTGTTTTCCTTGGACTTTCAGCGACAAAGTAGCTCTTATTGGCGATGCTTGTCATGCCATTGTTCCCTTTTATGGGCATGGAATGAATGCGGGATTTGAAGACATTACCGTTTTAGAAGAAATGTTTGAAAAATATGGTGATGATTGGGCCAATTTATTAAACGATTACGAAAATTCTAGAAAACCAAATGCAGATGCTATTGCCGAACTTTCGTACAGAAATTTTATGGAAATGAGCTCTAAAACAGCAGATGCTAATTTCCTATTACAAAAGAAAATAGAAAAATGGTTTTCAGATAAATATCCTCAATTATGGGTGCCGTTATATTCTCGTGTAACTTTTAGTCATCAACCTTATTCTGAAGCTTTAGCAATTGGCGACAGACAAAACGAAATCATGCAAGAAGTATTACAAATGGAAAATATTAACGAAATTTGGAATAGTCAGGCTGTTGAAAATAAGATTATTGATCTTCTAAAAAAGTAATTTTTTTCGGTGTGAAGAAGAAATAATTCCTTGGTGCCTTGTTTCGAAACTTTAATTGTATATGATTTTGTAAAAATTAATCAAAAGCTGAAAAACTTTACAATAACTTAACATTAAAAGTCACATAATTATCTCAATTTTTTTGAATAATTACTAAAAAACAACACTAAAACTTGAAAATAATCTTGCTATGTCTGTTTTTTGGTATGATTGTTGCATATTTGCAAAAAGTTAATGTAAATTTTATGAAATTAGTTTTTTTTTCAAATCTAATTCACATAAATTTGCGACTATCAAAATAAAAATGAAATCAAATAATTAATCAATTCAAACTAAAAAATTTTAAAAAATGGGACAGGATTTAAACGTTTCTGTAGAGAACAAAGGAAGCAAAGGAAGTAGTGTTTTTGCATCTTTAACTATTGTTATTTGTATAGTTATTGGCGCTTTATTATGGAAATTTGTAATGGGAGCACCAGCAAACTTTATTAAAGGTGATCCATTAGGACAGCCATTACCAGGAAACTATTTAGGAATGGTTTACAAAGGTGGTATGATTGTTCCTGTATTAATGGGATTATTATTAATGACTATCGTTTTCTCTGTAGAAAGATTTAACGTTTTGAAAAAAGCAGCTGGAAAAGGAAATTTAGATAACTTCGTAAAAGATGTTTTATCTCAAATTAAAACTGGAGATGTTCAAGGAGCAATGGCTGCATGTGACGCTCAAGAAGGCTCTGTTGCCAATGTAATCAAAGCAGGTTTATTAAAATCAGAACAAGTTAAAAAAGACGGGTTAGATGTTGATACAGCTACAGAAAACATTACTAAAGAAGTAGAACAAGCTACAGCATTAGAAATGCCAATGTTAGAAAAACACTTAACTATTATCTCTACATTAGTATCAATTGGTACTTTATTAGGTTTATTAGGAACGGTTTCTGGTATGATTAAAGCATTCGCGGGATTAGCAGAAGGTACTCCAGACCAAGCTGAATTAGCAAATGGTATTTCTGAAGCGTTAATTAACACGGCTACAGGTATCTCAACTTCTACTTTAGCAGTTATCGCTTATAACTATTTTACTTCAAAAATTGATACTTTAACTTATTTTATTGACGAAGCTGGTTTTGCAATTTCTCAAGCTTATAAAAGAGCTAAAGGAAGCAACTAAGATTTCATAAAATAAATTATTAAGTTAAAATAAAGTAAAATGGCAAATATAAAAACATCTAAAAAAAGCACAAGAATCGACATGACGGCAATGTGTGACGTTGCGTTTTTGTTATTGTCCTTTTTTATCATGACAGCAACATCAAAAGTACCTGAGCCAAAGCCAGTAGATACACCTGCGTCAACCATAAAAGCTAAATTGCCAGAAAGAAATTTATTTACTATTACAGTTGGTGATAGTGCAGTATATATTGGAATGTCTGAAAGAGAAACCAGAATTGCTGCTTTAGAAGCTATGTCGTTAAAATATGATATTGCTTTCACGCCTCAAGAAATAAATGAGTTTTCTTTATTAGATTCATTCGGTGTTCCTCTAGAGCAATTAAAGTCTTTATTAGCTTTAAAAAATGCTGAAAGAAACAAACCAGGTACGCAAGTTGGTATTCCTTACAAAGGAGATATTTCTGAAAATGAATTGTCTTTCTGGGTATATTATGCAAATGCAGCAGTTGTTATGGAACAACAAGCTAAAGGCGCAGAAAAGATTAAGGAGATTGAAATAGCTATAAAAGGTAGTTCTAAAGAAAAATATCCAGTTGTTAAGAATATTTTTGATATTCTTCAAAAGCAAAATATGAATGATTTTTATTTAGTAACTTCTCTAAGAGATGAAGATTTTTAATTAAAATAAAAAAATAACATGGCAGAATTAAATACCGGTGGCGGTGGCGGTAAAGGCGGTAAAGTAAGAAGTAAAAAATCGAATCCAGGGGTTGATTTAACAGCGATGGTAGATTTAGCTTTCTTATTAATTACTTTCTTTATCCTAACAACCACATTATCTAAGCCACAATCTATGGATTTAGCTTTACCAGATAATACAAAGACAGATGATCCTAACCCACCTGAAACTCCAGCTTGGAGAACCTTAACGGTTGTTTTAGGAAAAAATGATAAGTTAGTGTATTATATTGGTATGACTGATGCACCATACATGGAAGATGGTTTAAATGGAAAACCAAAGTTAGATAACTATGGAGGAAAAGGTATCAGAAAAGTACTTTTGACACATAATAAATATGTAATGGATCGTGTCGAAAACCCTAAAACACAAGGAATGGTAGTGCTTATAAAAGCAAGTAAATCGGCAAACTATAAAAATTTGGTTGACATTTTAGATGAGATGGCAATAGTGAAACCGTTTTCGTATTCAATTGTAGATGTAACTCCAGGCGATTTAAAAATGCTTGAAGACAATAAAATTAAATAACATAACTTTAAATATATAAAAATGAGTGAAATTCAAAACATTAGCGAAGCTAGTTTACTTGACAATATATTCGAAGGACGTAATAAAAGTTATGGCGCATACGAATTAAGAACAAATAGTTCAAAAAGAACAGTTTTTGCATTACTTGTTTCTTCAATATTTTTTATTGTGTTGGTTTTTGTTTTGTATCTTTCAATGAAAAGTAAAGATAAAGTAGAAGATAAAATTACCAAGGTAGAACTTAAGAAAGTGAAAACGCCTATTAAAAAGGAAAAGAAAATTTTAGAACAAAAAAAGGTAGAACCTATTAAAAAGGTAAAATCTGTGGTTGACATCGTAAAAAATGTGCCTCCAGTTGTTGTAAATAAAAAAACAGTTGTAAATGAAATTCCTCCAGTTGATCCTGATAAGAAATCGGGTTCAGAAACTGCAAAAGGAGATGCAAATGCTAACCTTGACAAAGGCGCTGAATTAGCAAAAGAAGAGCAAAAAGGAGATGATACAGATTACAATCAAATTTTTACCTCTGTACAAGTTCAAGCTTCGCCTCCAGGAGGTATGAATGCTTTCAGAAAACAAATTGCAAGTTCATTCCGTTTACCAGAAGTTGATGAAACTACTACGGGAAGTGTTATAGCAAAATTTGTAGTTTGGGATGATGGCTCAATTAGAGATGTCGTAATTGTAAAAGAAACTCCTGCAGGATTAGGTTTAGGAAAAGAGGCAACAAGAATCTTAAATAAATCTCCAAAATGGACACCAGGTGTATATAATGGAAGAAGTGTAAAACAATACTATACATTACCTATATCAATACAAATTACAGCTAACGAATAATATGAATTGGTTAAATAAATTAAAACAGAAATCGCCCAAACAGCGATTTCTGTTTATTTTAGGACTTTTAATATTCTGCTTTTATTTAGTCTTGGCTTATTTAGTTGCTTTTTGGGATAATTTTCCACTAGAAGTAGTATTAACAAGAAGAAGAATATTTGGAGGTTTGCTAGTATTATATGCAGGTTTCAGGTTATACAGATTAATAAAAAAAGAGGATGAGTAACATAAAAAAAATTGCTACTGTTTTTGTGCTAATTATTTTAGTTGTTTTCGCATGCAAAAAATCTGAAAATAGCACCGAAGACGAATCTTACGTTAAAGGAAAAGCCGCAATTTATGTAGACGAATCTTTGTTGCCAATTGTGGAAGATCAAGAAATGGTTTTTGAAAGTAAATACCAAAAAGCAGCCATCACACTTATTCCAAATTCAGATTCAGATATTGTAAATTTATTATTACAACGAAAAATTGATATAGCAGTACTTTCCCATGAATTGACAAAAACACAAGAAGACAAATTAAAAGCTATTGATGTAATTGGCAAAAACACACCTTTTTGTTCGGATGCTATCGCTTTAATTATCAACACAGGAAATTCAAAAAATACTATTACAACTTCAGAAATTTATGATGTTTTAAAAGGAAAAAACACAAGTGTTCAATTTGTTTTTGATAACGAAAATTCTAGCACATTAAGTTATTTAATGGATAAAGCTAATGTTAAATCTTTATCAAAAAGTGTCACAGCATTGAAAAACAACCTAGAAGTTATTAAATTCGTATCTGAAAACAACAATTCAATTGGTTTTGTGGGCGTAAATTGGCTTTTGAATCCTTCAATTGAATTGGAAAGCACAATAAAAAAAGTTAAAGTTTTAGCTGTAGGAACAAGCGGTAAAAAAGCGGTAAAACCTACTCAATCATGCATAGAAACAAAAGAATATCCATTTATAAGAAAAATATATTTGTTAAATTACCAAGGAAGAACAGGTTTAGGCATGGGTTTTGCTTCTTTTGTTAAAAGCGAAGTAGGACAACGCATTACTCTTAAATCAGGATTAGCGCCAATTAAAATTCCAACTAGAGAAATCAGAATTATAAAAAACAATAAAAAGTAATAAAAAAGTAGAAATGAGAACAGTTATTTTATCAAGTATTGCCACTATTTTTGCTGCAGTTGCGGTAAATGCTCAAGATTTAGAGCAAGTTAAGAAATCAATCGATGCCGAAAAATTTTCAGAAGCTAGAAAATCATTACAGTTAATGGTTGAAACAGCGCCAGATAAAGGTAAAAATTATTTTTATTTAGGTCAAGTATATTTAGCATTAGAAAAACAAGATTCGGCTAAAGTATATTTTGATAAAGGGAAAGCAGCAAAAGATGCCGGTCATTTAAATTTAATTGGCTTAGGTCAGTTGGAGTTGTTAGATGGAAAAGCTTCAAATGCAGAAGCAAATTTTTCAGCTGCATTAGCATTAGCAAAAAAGAAAAACACCGAAGAACAAATTTTTATTACGCAAGCTTATTTAAAAGCTGTTAATCAAGATGTTTCCAAAGCTTTAGCAGCAGCTAAATTAGCAGTGGCAAGTGATCCAAAATCAGCGCAAGCGCAAATTGCTTTAGGTGATGCTTTGGTTGCAAATAAAAACATCAACGATGCCTACGTAGCATACAGAACAGCCGGCGAACTTGACAAAACATCATTAAGAGCACCTTTGCAATTGGCAATTATCACAAGAAATGCACAAGCGTTTCCAGAAGCGTTAAAAGCATTTAATGATATTTTAGCAATCAATCCAAGTTACGGACCAGCTTTTCGTGAAAAAGCAGAAACTAATTTAGCTTGGGCGTATGCAAAAAAATCGCTTTTCGAAGAAAAAATTGCAGCCGCTTTAGAGGATTATAAAAAGTACATGAGTTTAACAGATGTTTCTACAGATGCGAAAATCAAATATGCCGATTTCTTAATCTTATCAAAAAAATGGAAAGAATTAGAAACAGAAGCTCTAGCGATTCAAAAATCGGATAAAGTAAATCCAAAAGTATTCAAATATTTAGGATATGCTTATTCTGAAAACGGAAATCCTGATGGCGCTATTAAGTCACTTACCGATTATATGACTAAAGTCGATGCTAAAAAAATCAATGGAAAAGATTATTTGTATTTGGCAAAAGCGAAATTAGCCACTTCAATGGACGATAAAGGAATTATATCCAACCAAGCAAAATTCAATGAATCGATTTCAGATTTAACTAAAGCTGCAGAATTAAATCCAAATTTAAATACAGAATTTACAGAAATCGGAATTAAATTGTATTCTGGAAAAGCGTATTTAGAAGCTGCAAAATTATTTGAATTGGCAGTCAAAAACACAAATTCTAAAAGTTACAGCCGTGATAATTTTTTATTAGGGAATTCAATTTTGTTCTATGCAGAAAGTAAAACACCAGAACAAAAAGCAACACTAACCGCTGAATTTGTAAAAGCAAATAACGCTTATGCTGAAGCTATTAAAATATCTCCAAATACTCAAGATGTGTATTTTTACAAAGGACAATTAAATAGGGTAATCGGAACCCCAGAATCTAATGCACAAGCTGTTTTGGATTATGAAGGTTATGTAAAAACAGTAACTGCTAAAGGCGATACAGAATTATTAAAAGCAGCTGTTAGAGAAAATCTATTTGAAACCTATTCATTTATTGGAGCAAATTATGCAACAACAGATAAAGTAAAAGCGATAGAGAATTTCAAAAAAGCAGGAGAAATTAATCCAAATGATGTTTTCGTAAAAGAATCATTACAAGCATTAAATAAATAAAATATCATAATATTTATTAAAAACCGATAGCGAAAGTTATCGGTTTTTTTATGTGCTATTTCCATCTGATAAACTTTTGCCTTTTACCCTAAATAAATTACCTTTGCAATCAATATACAAAACATGCTCAATAAAGAAACTCAATTACTTGTAGACAAAGGCGAAATGCTTCCCTTAATGGAAGAATTTTACACCATTCAAGGCGAAGGATATCATACCGGAACGGCAGCATATTTTATTCGTGTCGGTGGTTGTGATGTAGGTTGCCATTGGTGCGATGTAAAAGAAAGTTGGAATGCAGATTTACATCCACCAACAGCAGTAGAAAATATAATTACGAATGCCAAAAAATATGCAGAAACAATCGTAATTACTGGAGGCGAACCTTTAACATGGAATATGAATCCGATTACTACGCAATTAAAAAATGCAGGATTAATTGTACATATTGAAACTTCTGGTGCTTATGATGTTACTGGAAATTGGGATTGGTTTTGTTTGTCGCCCAAGAAAAATAAATTACCTGTAGCTTCAGCTTACGCCATCGCAAACGAGTTAAAAGTGATTATTCATAACAAACACGATTTTATTTTCGCCGAAGAACAAGCAGAAAAAACAAATAAAAACGCTATTTTGTTCTTACAACCTGAATGGAGCAAAAAAGAAGAAATGACACCACTAATTGTAGAGTATGTGATGAATAATCCAAAATGGCGCGTGTCTTTACAAACTCATAAATATTTGAATATTCCTTAATATGAAAAAGTTTTTTATTTTTATAGTTTTCTGTTTTGCTTTCAATTTCTCTCAAGCTCAATTAGGAGGTGAAGATGAAGTGTATTTATCAGGTGACCTAACTGAAGCAACTTTTCAAGGAGGAGATTTGAATAAATTTTATAACTATATCATTAAAAATTTTGACTCCAAAAATGTTGAAAAAAAAGGTCAATTGATTTTTTCCTTTACCATTAATGAAAAAGGTGAAATAAAAAACATAAGGGTTCTAAAAGATCTAGGTGGAACTTCAGCTATAGAAATTATTAGAATTTTAAGAGCTTCTCCAAAATGGGAACCGGCTAAAAGGGGCGGTAAGCCCATAAGTATTAACATGAAATTACCAATCAATTTTAAATAAAATAAGGCCGATAAATATTTCGGCTTTTTTTATAAATTCAACTTTGCCAAATAATCAAAATGTTCACCTTCTAGTATTAATTCACATTGTAAACCATTTGCAATTGCTGCATTTTGAAGTGTGTTGTAATCTAAATACAACCAAGGAAAAGTGTCTTCGGTTTCTCCTTTGTATTGCACCGTAAAAGTCAGTTCGCCATAATATCCGTCTGCAGGAATGCTATACGCGCCATCTTCATCTTGATCATACATGTAAATTAAATCGGAAGAATCAATTAAAATCTGCCCGTTTTCATTTAATAACGATTTTAATTTTTGTAAATATTTGCCTGTTTCTTTCAATGTTCCAAAGATGCCCGTGCCATTCATTAAAAGAAGTATGGTATCAAATTTTATGGTAACGTCTAAATCTAATATATCCTGAACAAATACATTTTTCAGACCTCGAAGTTGACATGCTTTGACTGCATTTTCAGAAATATCAATAGCAGTAATCTCTAAACTTCTTTCGTTTTGTAATACCAAAGAATGACTTCCAGCACCGCAACCTATATCTAAGACTTTTCCTTTGGCTAATTCTAAAGCTTTTTGTTCCAATTTTGGCATTTCATCGTACGTTCTAAAAAGATAGGAAACGGGCATTTCATCTGCTTCTGAAATAGAAGTTTCGGTAATTATATCTTCTGGATAATTATTCGTTTGGTAATCTAATATGGCTTTTCCGAAAAGGTCTTTCATCGTTGTATTTCAAAATTCAACATTTGTTTTTCTTAAATCTACATTCAAAATCGTAACTTTGTATTTCATTCAGACAAATTAATAATGAAGCCATCGTTAAACGAAATTCAAAAACTAGCCAAAGATACACATATTGAAACTAAAAAATATTTCGATAAGTTAAAAAAACGGGTACCTAAAAATCTAGATTATGTAATGCAAGATTTACACGACGCCGAATTTAAAAAAACCGATTGTTTAACTTGTGCCAATTGCTGTAAAACAACAGGACCTTTATTTACAGATGCCGATGTGGAAAGAATTTCAAAACATTTAAAGCAAAAACCACAACAATTTATCAACCAGTTTTTACGTGTAGACGAAGACAAAGATTATGTTTTGAAATCAGTGCCTTGCACGTTTTTAGATGCAGATAATAAATGTTTTATTTACGATGTGCGACCAAAAGCTTGTAGAGAATTTCCGCACACCGATAGAAAAAAATTCAATCAAATTACCGATTTAACTTTGCTAAACGTAGCGATTTGTCCAGCAGCTTTTAATATTGTGGAGAAGATGAAAGTAAAAATGGCTTTGTAATTTAGTTGTAAATTAAATATTTCTTTCTCATTTCTTTGAAAGTAGTCAAATCAGCTTCCCAGCTTTTTCTAATTTCCTTTTCAGAAACGCCATCTACAATTTGCTCCTGTAGTTTTTTAGTTCCAGCCAATTTGGTAAAAAAATCATTAAAAAAGTTAGCTTTGTCAGAAGTATTGGCATATGCTTTTATCAGCCATTTCAACTCTAAACGAGTTACTTTTTTAATTTTAGACAAATCTTCTCCATAACATAAAATATCTTTATGCATAGGTTCTTTTGCGCCAAAATTCGGAATTGGGGTAAAAGAAAAATCAGTTTTCAGTAAAAATGGAGAACCATAAATTTGAAATTGTTTTTCTGTCCCTCTTCCCACACTTACATTGGTGCCTTCAAAAAAACAAAGACTTGCATATAAATTTATCGATTGATCATTTGGTAAATTTGGAGAAGGTTTTACGGGTAAATTATACTTCATTTCTCTATTGTAGTGTGCACAAGGAACCACTTTCAATTTACATTGAATTCCGTTAGCCAACCAATTTTCACCATTTATCATTTTAGCATATTCTCCAATAGTCATACCGTGTAAAACAGGAATGGGGTGCATGCCTACAAAACTTTTCTGTTCCATTTCTAATACTGGCCCATCCACAATATTTCCATTTGGATTGGGTCTGTCTAAAATTAAAAGTTCAATATTATTTTCCGCACAAGCTTCCATCACATAATGTAAGGTAGATATATAGGTGTAAAATCTTGCCCCAACATCCTGAATGTCAAAAAGCATTATATCAATACCTGCCAATTGCTCAGATTTTGGTTTTTTATTGTTTCCGTATAGCGAAATTATAGGTAAGTTG
>Ga0209443_1000749_pt1 | contig 21640 bp, 14 predicted proteins | sample LauGreBMM110DCMD_2_FD_187571 | JGI IMG/M metagenome (GOLD analysis project Ga0209443, IMG submission 187571) | Freshwater lake microbial communities from Lake Michigan, USA - Su13.BD.MM110.DCMD (SPAdes) (version 2) | ecosystem: Environmental > Aquatic > Freshwater > Lake | place: Lake Michigan... | reverse complement strand
AAAAGCGTTGATCTCATTACCGGAGGATTTCCTGCCAACAGAATGAATGGATTAAGTTCCTTTTTTGAAATACAACTGAAAGAAGGAAGAAGAGACCGCATGGCTACCCAGCTGACGGTTGGTGCATCCGAACTCACACTTTCCAATAATGGACCTCTCTCTCCAAAAACGACCTATTCGCTATCCGCAAGAAGATCCTACCTCCAAGGATTATTCCGCTTGCTAAAACTTCCATTTCTACCTACGTTCAATGATGCTCAGGTAAAAACTACCACCAAAATCAATGAAAAAACAGAACTAACCTTCATTGGTATTGGCGCCACCGGTCAATTTGTGCTCAACGATGATGCTCCAGAAGAGGAGACCGAGCTCGAAAAAGACAACCGGCTCTACCTTTTGAATGTCCTTCCGGTACAATCCCAATGGAACTACACGACTGGGGCCAAGCTAAAACGCTTTCGTGACAACGGATTTTGGACCTTTGTGCTCAGCAGAAATATGCTCAACAACGAATCCTATAAATATGCTGGTAATCAAGAAGGGGATGAGAAAAATCTGCTTTTCAAGTACCGCTCGCAGGAGTCAGAAAATAAGTTTCGTGCAGAAAACAGCATTTTCGGAAAGGGGTACAGCCTCAAATATGGAGTCAATCTGGAATATTCCAGGTACTTGATTGATAACTTTGATCGAGCTGTACTCTCTCAAACTGGAGGCACCATTGATATCTTGGCTACCTCCAACTACACCAGCTATGGAGCATTTGTATCGGGCACCAAAAATTGGCTAAACGAGCGACTCCTGCTAAGTGGAGGGATACGAATGGATGGATCTGACTTTGCCAAAACTGCATCCAATCCACTCAACCAGTTGAGCCCTCGATTTTCTGTTTCTTACCAACTGAAATCCAATCTTTTTGCCACAGCAAATGCCGGCATCTACTACCAGCGCCCTGCCTACACCATTCTCGGGTTTCAAAACGTTGCAGGAGCCTATGTAAACCAAGATAGTGACGTTCGATTTATCCGAAACGCACAGCTGATTGGGGGCATTGAATACCTGATGCCTGAAAAAGCAAGACGATTTACAGCCGAAGCATTCTACAAGCGATACAGCAATTATCCCACTTCGATACAAAATGGAATCTCTTTGGCGAATCTGGGAGCAGACTTCGGAGCTATCGGCAATGAACCAGTCTTATCGAATTCCACAGGAAGAGCCTATGGACTGGAGTTTCTAGCCCAACAGCGTCTGTACAACAATTTTTATGGAATCGCCTCCTTGACCTTGGTACGGTCTGAGTTTTCCAATCCCAATAGCCAAGGGCAAATCCCTTCCTCATGGGACAACCGATTTATCGTCAGCATGACAGCAGGCAAGCGCTTTGCTAAAAACTGGGAGGTTGGAGGTCGTTGGAGATTTCTGGGAGGTACACCCTACACTCCTACCGACTTTGCTTCTTCCAGCCTTCGCAGCAATTGGGACCTCCGAAATTCCGCCATCTTAAATTTTTCCCAGATCAACGGCCAACGGCTCAAGCCCTTTCACCAACTGGATATTCGCCTAGATAAAAAATACTTCTATGACCGTTGGAGCCTCAACTGGTACGTAGACATCCAGAACGCCTACAACTATGTGGCAGAGCAAGCCCCGCTAGTCCTTCCGGTAAGAGATGCACAAGGAGCTATTGCAGTGAATCCTACTGATCCTAGCCGCTACCAGCTCAAAACAGTATCCAACCCGGCCGGCTCCATACTTCCAACCATTGGGCTGATCGTTGAATTTTAAGAAAAAAAAACCCGCCTAGAAGTAGGCGGGTTCCAAAAATAAGGGGAACAATTAGTTTAATCTCCAGCGGGCATTGAATCCAAAGCCAGCTCTAAATTCGGTGACCTCCACCAAAAACAGGTAAGGCCTAAAATCCAGACCTAGGGTAATGGGAACCTCTGGAAAGGCATATTCTACACCTACTTCTCCGGCAGCTCCTAGTCTAAAGTTGTCTGACAAGTACACAGAAGGTCCAAAGCCCGCATACCACTTGAAATCAGTATCTGGAATGTCATCGTAAATCGGGTTCCAAAGCGCATCCAATCCGAGGCCATTCTGCCCAAAGCTTAGGTTACCGTGGACCCTGCTAAACTCTCCGGTAGAGAAAATCGCATCTAGGGCTACATCGTTGCCGTTGATATGCCCAAATCTTAGGCCAAGTTCTTGTGCCTGTGTGGTAATTGCGCCAAAAAATAGGGCTGCAAAAATCAGAATAACTCGTTTTCCTTTTCGCATAATTGGTTTGGTTTACACTATGTACCCCTACACAGCGAAAATTGAGCCAAGTTGGGCCCTAGCCTCCGGTAATAATAGACTTTCCTAAGCGCAGCACCTCCCGCACCAACAGCTCCATGTCTTCGCTTCGGGTACGTTGGTTCGTATTTGCCACACGCAGGGTATACTTTCCATTCAAGATTGTTGAACTCGGCGAAGCAATGCCCTCTTCCTGCAATCGAAGTAGGATTTCTTTGTTCAGCTCCTGAAGGGCTTTTTCCTCCCATCCGGGCTGAATCATTCGAAAACAGGTAATGCTCATGGAAAGAGGAGCCGTAAGTTCTAGGTATGGGTTTTGCTCCACTAGGGCTGCTAAATAGGCTGCATGGCGGTTGTTTTGAGCAATCATGGCCGCATACTTTGCTCTACCCTGTTCTTTGATGGACATCCATACTTTTAGGGCTTTAAAGCCACGAGAAAGCTCAAATCCGTAATTGTTGATGGAATCCAAGCCACCCGAAAGGCCACGCTTCTCCTGCAAGAGGTAATTTGGCGTAATGGCAAAAGAATCTCGGTGTTTTTTGGCGTCCCTAATCAAGGTGCAGCCCACTTCATAGGGAACATAGAGCCATTTGTGAAGATCAAATGCCAGGCTATCTGCTTCTTCTATAGCACGCAATGCTGAAGCATAGATCGGGTCAAGCTTGGCCAATGCCCCATAAGCACCATCCACATGAAACCAAAGTTGATAAGCTCTTGAAATCTCCAGCAACTCATCCATGGGGTCGATAGCGCCTGTATTGACGGTGCCTGCGGTGCCCACCACGCAGAAGGGAAGGAATCCTGCCTGAATGTCGGCCTCCAATTGAGCTTTCAGCAACGTGACATCTAGTTCAAAACGTTCGTTTATCCCTATTTTTCGTACGGCATCCGTCCCAAGTCCAATGATTTCCGCAGCCTTTTGGATGCAGGAGTGCGTTTCTACCGAGCAGTAAATGAGCAGCTGACCAGAAGCTGCCTTGAGCCCTCTCTGGCGTATTTTTTCTTCCCCAAAGGAATTTCTAGCAACGGTTAGCGCCGTAATATTGGCCATTGAACCTCCACTGACCAATATCCCTGAAGCCTCAGCAGGGAAATTCATCAGCTGCTTGCACCAGTTCACCACCTGCCGATCCACATACATGGCCGAATGCTCGCCAATGGCGGTATTGGGATTCATTCCCGAAGCAAGCAAGTCGCCAAAGGTTCCCATGGGAGTACCCGTTCCTTGGATCCATGCAAAAAATCGAGGGTGGACATTGCCCTTGTTGTAGGGAAAAATATACTCCTTAAACTCCCGATATACCTCTTCTGGGGACTGTCCCTCTTCCGGAATAGGCAGATCAAAAACCTGTTTTACCTCGTCTGGGATGGGTCTCCATATTTTTTGCTCACGGATGCCCGCCCAATAGTCAATGAGGTCATCGACCATCTGATGGCCGAGTGCGCGCATGGCTTCCCAATCTTTTGGGTCTAGGGATTGGTCGGGGATAGGTTCCTTTTGGGACATAGGGAAGAAATGTAAGATTATTTCTTAAAGATAAGGAACTAGACTAGTATCAAGAAAACTGCATCCATCAGGGCTTGACTTTTAGTTGGAATAAGGATCAGTTCCCATTTTTCAACAAAAGACAAACTCAAAAAATCAACTGATACATCTCTTCCAACTTGCTCACTTGGATAATTTGGATTTTAAACTTGCTCAAATCCAATCCTTTGACCGCATACTTGGAAACCATAATTTTTTTGAAGCCAAGCTTCTCCGCTTCTGCAATGCGATTTTCTATACGAGACACGGCACGGATCTCTCCACCCAAGCCCACTTCTCCGGCGAAGCAAATCTGCTCTGAAACGGGCGTATCCTCATAACTGGAAATGAGAGAGGCGCAGACCGCCAAGTCTAGTCCGGGATCGTCTACACGGAGGCCTCCTGCCACATTCAAAAACACATCTTGCTGACCGAGGCGCATGCCTCCCCGTTTTTCCAATACCGCCAAAAGCATGTTGAGTCGCTTCGCATCGTGCCCCGTACTGCTTCGCTGTGGAGTGCCGTAGGTCGCTGGACTCACTAGAGACTGAATCTCAATTAATAAGGGGCGGTTGCCCTCTAGCATCGCACCGATAGCTACCCCATTGAGGACTTCCTCTCGCTGCGTGAGTAGGATTTCCGAAGGGTTGGAAACGGCCCGCAATCCCTCTGCACGCATTTCATAGATCCCAAGTTCGTGGGTAGAACCAAAGCGGTTTTTGGAAGTTCGTAAGATGCGGTAGGTCAAGTGCCGGTCTCCCTCAAACTGCAGTACGGTATCCACCATGTGTTCCAGGACTTTAGGCCCAGCTATGGAGCCATCTTTGGTGATGTGGCCAATGAGAAACACGGGGGTGCCTGTTTCCTTGGCAAACTTCATCAACTCTGCAGTGCATTCACGCACCTGGGAAACCGAGCCGGCTGCAGATTCTACGTATTGACTGTGAAGCGTTTGAATGGAATCAATGACCAAAAAATCAGGGTTCAGCGCCTCGATTTGCTGAAAAATCTGCTGGGTATTCGTTTCAGAAAGCACGTAGCAATCCGGGTTTTTTGCCGCCATTCGATCCGCGCGCATCTTGATTTGGGCTTCACTTTCTTCCCCAGATACGTAAAGCACTTTTTTGCCTTTAAGCATCAGGGCAATCTGAAGCATTAGCGTAGACTTCCCAATTCCTGGTTCGCCTCCAATCAACACTAAGGAGCCCGAGACAATTCCTCCGCCCAGCACGCGATCCAGTTCCGGATCGGAAGTAATCCAACGAGGCTGTTCCTCGTAGTTGACCTCATCAATTTTTTTGGGGATACTCGCTTTTTTGAGTCCGGAACCCTGCGGTTTCCAACTCCCTTTTCCAGGCTCTTCTTTTTGAATAATCTCTTCTACATAAGTGTTCCACTCTCCACAGGAAGGACATTTACCAATCCATTTAGGGCTCTGAGCCCCGCAGTTTTGACAGAAAAAGGTGGTTTTTGCTTTAGCCAAGGGAAAGGAATTAAAGTTTGTACAAGGTACAAAGTACCTGCCTGCGGCAGGCAGGCTAGATACAAAGTATTTTCTAAATGAACATTCTATTTCCATAGAAATAGACCTATAGTAATCAAAAACCAGAATTAATAGGATTCCAGAAATTCATACTTGGTACCTAGTACATAGTACTTCGTACAATATTTAATGCGCTTGCAACCAATCCGTCCCCACACCAACTTCCACTTCAATCGGCACGGGTAGCGGAATGGCATTGGACATCAAACCAGGGATGTTTTTTTTGAGTAGCTCCACCTCGTCCTTATGCGCATCAAACACCAATTCATCGTGTACTTGAAGGATCATTTTGGACTTTAGATTTTTCGTTTTCATCCAATCATGCACGTGGATCATGGCAACTTTGATGAGATCTGCGGCTGATCCTTGAAGAGGGGCATTGATCGCATTTCGCTCTGCAAAACCGCGCATGGTCATGTTGCGGCTATTGATGTCACGCAGGTAGCGACGGCGACCAAGAATTGTTTCCACATACTCCTGGGTGCGGGCCTTTTCAATAGCCCCATCCATGTACTGTTTGACCGCAGGAAACTCCGTAAAGTAGGAATCGATAATTTCCTTTGCCTCCCCTCTAGGAATGGAGAGTCGCTGAGCCAGGCCAAAGGCAGATATGCCGTAGATGATGCCAAAATTAGCTGTTTTAGCCTTTCTCCGCATGTCAGTTGTCACCTCATCCAAGGGAACCTTGAAGATTTTGGCTGCGGTAGTGGCGTGGATATCTCGCCCTGTTCTAAAAGCCTCAAGCATGGACTCATCCTGAGAAAATGCCGCCATCAAGCGCAGTTCAATCTGTGAATAATCGGCAGAAAGTAACACGTAATTTTCGTCTCTAGGTACAAATGCTTTTCGGATTTCTCTTCCTCGAGCGGTACGAATTGGGATATTTTGCAAGTTGGGGTTGATCGAAGACAAGCGCCCTGTCGCCGCTACAAACTGATTGTAGGTGGTATGAATTCTTCCTGTTTTGGAATTGATCATCGTAGGCAGCGCATCCACGTAGGTGGATTTCAGCTTGACCATCTGTCGATGCTCGAGAATTGCCTGTGCGATTTCATGTTCATCGGCCATCTTACTCAAGATTTCTTCTCCAGTGGCATACTGCCCAGTCTTGGTTTTTTTCGCTTTGGGATCAAGTTTCAACTTTTCAAAAAGTACTTCCCCTAGCTGCTTTGGGGAAGCCAAATTAAATCTTACTCCTGCCAATTCATACACACGCTTTTCAATTTCCTTGCTTTCTTGTTCCAAAGACACAGACAGCTCTGCCAAACTCCCCGTATCGATACGAACTCCTTCAAACTCCATGTCAGTCAACACCCTGATCAGTGGATTTTCTACCTCTTCAACCAATTTTTTCAAGCCATTGGAAAGTAAGATCGGGTCCAATTTTCCTTTTAATCTCAAGGTAATGTCTGCATCTTCGGATGCATAGGCTGACACCTCATCCTCATCTACATCCCGCATATTTCCCTGACCCTTGCCTTTCTTTCCGATCAATTCGGTGATCGATACGGGCTTGTATTGCAGGTACTGCTGTGCCAACCAGTCCATGCCGTGCTTGCCTTCTGGCTCAATGAGGTAATGCGCAAGTAGGGTATCGTATAGGGTTCCCTTCACTTCGATCCCGTAATTTTTGAGGACGAGCAAATCATACTTGATATTTTGTCCGATTTTGAGGATCGCAGGATTTTCCAGAACAGGGCGAAGGATTTCTAACACGGCTTGGGCATCCTTTCGATCTGCCTCCAGAGGTATGTAATAGGCTTCCCCTTCTACATAGGAGAAGGATAGTCCCACCAGCTCGGCATTCATGGCGTCCAAACTGGTTGTTTCTGTGTCAAAGCAGATTTCTTTTTGCAAGAGCAAATACTCCACCAGCTCCTGAATGGCAGCATTCCCTTTGATTTTGTGGTAATGGTGGGCATTACTATGAATGGTGTCCATAACAATTGGCTCCGAAATGGAAACTTCCTCTTCCAATTCCTCTTCGGCTACATAGCTTGTGGCTCTAGGAGCAGGAGCCCCAAAAAGATCCATCTGCGCGGGTGCAGGAGCAGCTGCCTTCTTGGCCGGTGCTTCCTTAAAAATTCGATTGGCCAAGGTGCGGAACTCCAACTCACTAAAAATCCCCCGTAGCTTTTCTTCGTCATACTGCTCAAGCCTTAAATCTACCTCATCAAAGTCCACGGGAACATCGATCTTGATAGTAGCCAGCTCTTTGGACAAACGCCCCTGCTGGGCAAAATTTTCAACATTCTCTTTCTGCTTGCCTTTAAGCTGGTCTACATTTTCTAGGATCCCTTCGAGCGTACCATATTCCTTCAGGAGCTTCACGGCTGTTTTTTCCCCAATCCCTGGAATTCCTGGAATATTATCCACCGCGTCCCCCATGAGCCCAAGAATATCACGCACCAGGTCTACATGGGTAATGTCCCACTTTTCACAGATCTGCTTGGGGCCCATCACATCTACTCCATTGCCCATGAAGGCAGGCTTGTAGAGAAAAATATGATCGTCCACCAGTTGCCCATAATCCTTGTCTGGGGTCATCATGAACACCGTAAACTGTTCCTTTTCAGCCTTTTTTGCAATTGTACCGATGATGTCGTCTGCCTCAAATCCATCCATTTCTAAAATCGGAATTTTAAAGGCACGAACGATCTCCTTGACCCAAGGAATGGACACAGTAATGTCCTCCGGCTGCTCCAGTCGATTGGCCTTGTAGGGAGTATACTGCACGTGGCGAAAAGTAGGTGCCTTCGTATCAAATGCCACTGCGATGTGGCTGGGCTTTTCTTTTTCCAACACCTCCAAGAGCGTGTTGGTAAACCCGAGCATTACCCCAGTATTGAGCCCTTTGGAGTTGATCCTAGGGTTTTTACTAAAGGCAAAATGTGCCCTATAAATAAGGGCCATGGCATCCAAAAGAAAAAGTTTATGGGCTTGAGTTTGTGACATTCGAACAAAGGATTGGGGAAAATAAAGGAAACGATCCGCCTTACTAAGATACAACTTTTCCGTAGGCGAATAGAGTCAAATCTGCGCGGTGATTTACAAAATCAGACAAGCTAAGTCAATCTTCTTTTTCTAGCTCCTTCAGGTAATTTTTTACTTGCAGGCTTCGCAGAAAAATCAGGGTCAAAGGAATCAACCAGAGGAGTTCGTTCCCTACCAAATGAAAAATACTCCGTTTATTCCAACCTAGTTCGGGAACAAAACCCAAGGTGAACCAGGCCGCCAAAATGATTTTGCCTGAAATCCCAATCAAAATCAACCATACCCAGGAAACCGGATAAAAGGCAGCAAAAAAAATCACCAGACCCACCACCATCCCAAAGAGCCCAAAAAAGTAGCTAGGAAGGGTACTTGAAGGAACTAGCCCCATTGCCATCCAGTTGACTACCGTCTCCCCAAAATAAACATAGAAGGCAGACCAAGCGATCGTATACATGCCAGCCAACAACAGTAAGCCTCGGTAATGCATCGGAAACTTGGGAAAATTTGAAGCTTGATCCATGGAAGGGTTGATTTTGTAATGCGAAATGAACACCTTGAGGTGAAACAAATTTGAGGCGTATACAAAACTATCTAATGAATCGAAAAAACAACCTTCCTTCCTTCGCTTTTCTTTTTCTTGGCGCTGCGATTTTCTCGGCTTTGGGCTTTGGCATCGGCAGAAACAGCGGAGAAATCACCCCCCTTTCCATTGATGGGGCGGCTGATATGATCGGCCTTTCCTTTACTCCCCAAGAAAAGGACAGCATGATTGGCACCTTGACCACCCATCGAACCAATTTTGAGCTCATGCGCAAAACTACCCTTGCCAATTCAGTGGGGCCCGCGTTGGTGTTCAATCCCCTCCCGCAAGGGTTTTATCCAAGCCAGGAACAAGCTGCTTTCGATTGGGGGCTACCCGCTAAGGTAGCACTACCGACTTCTGATGTGGATCTGGCGTTTATGCCTGTTCACCAGCTTGCCGTATTGATCAAGTCGCGTCAAGTGACTTCAGAGCGGCTAACGCAACTCTACCTGCAACGAATCAAAACTCATTCCGATACCCTCGCCTGCCTCGTGACCCTACTAGAAGAAGAGGCGCTCACACAGGCTAGAGCACTTGACAAAGAACTCGCTGCTGGCAAATACCGTGGTCCACTCCATGGAATCCCTTATGGCATCAAGGATTTATTTGCCGTACCAGGTACGCGAACCACCTGGGGAGCCCCCCCTTACAAGGACCAAGTAATAAATGAAACCGCCACCATCGTAACCAAACTGGAAAAAGCAGGTGGGGTACTGGTAGGAAAGTTAACCCTGGGAGCCTTGGCCCAGGGAGATGTCTGGTTTGGAGGAGTAACCAAAAATCCTTGGAACTTGAGCCAAGGATCAAGTGGATCTTCAGCAGGATCTGCTTCTGCGGTGAGCGCTGGATTGGTTCCTTTTGCCATCGGCACCGAAACCCACGGTTCCATTGTATCTCCCTCCACCCGAAATGGGGTAACGGGCTTGCGCCCCACCTTTGGGCGAATTAGTAGACATGGGGCTATGGCACTCAGCTGGTCTATGGACAAAGTTGGGCCCATCTCTAGGTCAGCACTTGACAATGCCATTGTCCTTTCAGTACTGAATGGCAGCGACACCAAAGATCCCTCCACTATCCCCGCCGCATTTAACTATTCCGCCAAGAAAGAGGTTAAAAAATTAAAAATTGGCTATTTCAGTTCCTTTTTTGAAGGAAATCGGGCGGGTATCGAAAATGACCGTGCCGTCCTAGAACTCTTAAAAAACCAAGGGATCACCCTCCAACCGGTAGAACTGAAAATCAGTATCAATGCCGCACCTTTGTTATCCATGCTGTTTGTGGAAGGGGCAGCAGCATTTGATGACTTTACTCGGCTAGGGCTTGATGACCAAATGGTAGCACAGCACAAGAGTGCTTGGCCTAATATCTTCCGAGCAGCCCGATTTATTCCCGCCGTAGAATACATACAGATGAGCCGACAGCGCAGTCTACTGATCGAAGAAATGCATGCACTGATGAAGGAATACGATGTGATTATTACCCCCTCTTTTGCTGGTCAGCAACTGCAAATTACCAACCTAACGGGACATCCCGCTCTGTGTCTACCCAATGGGTTTGGCGCTAATGGCAGTCCAACATCCATTACCTTACTTGCTAACCTCTTTGAAGAAGAAAAATTGATCATGGTTGGACGTTTGATTCAGGAGAACTCCGACTGGCAAACAAAGCGACCTCCCTTGTTTAATCGCTAAAGAAGGAATCTAAAAAATACTACTCAGGAAACTGGCAATTAAGATCCATATCTCTGAAGTAAAAAAGGCTGCCCGCATTGGACAGCCTTTTTCGTTCTTAGTGAATAATCCCTGCGATTTTGATATGGGTAGGGGATAGAAATAGCACCTTTTGGGTAGTTTCTATTTTGTAGTGGTCAATTTTCCTAGCCGACTGGTTGAGAAAAATCTCCCCAAGGGTAGTGCTTTGGTAAAACATGTTTTCATCCTTCAGCCTAAAAGTCACCCAAACCGGGTAATTCTGAACATAGCGAATGGTAATATCCTTCACTTTTCCTTTTGCTTCAGGCAGTAACTCATGAATCAACTGGTCTGGGGTAGTTCGTGTATTATAAGCGGTAGCAAGCGAAGGAACATTGATGTCTGCTTGATAAAAAGAAGCAAATTCTTCTTTCCAATCTTTGGGGGTATACAGTAACTCTTCCGTCTGCTTTTCTCCGTTAATTTCAGAGGTTTTAAGGACTGAATCGCCCTCTATTTTACTAATTTCCAGGTTGATAAATCCTTTCAAATCAAAGTAGGGAAGTTTTTCAAGTGCGGGTTCCTCCTTAGTTGGAGCGCAAGCAAGGACTGCGCCTAAAAGAAGAAAGCTGAAGTATTGTTTGATTTTCATAGGTCAAGAAGAATATTTCCTGTCATTTCTTCGGGAATTCCTACCCCCATTAACTGAAGGATTGTGGGCGCTAAATCCCCTAATTTGCCGTCTTTAACTGAAAACTTCTGTTTGTCCACCACAATGAACGGCACCAAATTGGTGGTATGCGCTGTATTCGGTGAACCATCCTCATTAATCATCACATCCGAGTTGCCATGATCGGCTATCACTAGCACTGTATAGTCATTGGCGATAGCGGCTTTAACTACTTTTTCGGCAACGCCGTCAACCGCTTCGCAGGCCTTAACAGCCGCATCAAAATCTCCGGTATGGCCCACCATATCTGCATTTGCAAAATTAAGGCAGATAAATTCTGCACTTTTCTTTTCCAACTCTTTGGTGATTTTTGAGGCAATTTCTTCAGCGCTCATTTCAGGCTGCAAGTCATAAGTGGCCACCTTGGGTGAGGGGCAAAGGATCCTACTTTCTCCAAAAAATTCTTTTTCTCTACCCCCTGAGAAGAAAAAAGTGACATGTGGATATTTTTCAGTTTCCGCAATTCGAATCTGTTTTTTACCTGCTCGCTCCAAAACCTCCCCTAAGGTGTTTTTAAGTTTGTCTTTCTCAAACAAGACCTGAACTCCTGTAAAGGTCTCATCGTAGGTCGTGAAGGTCAAGTAATCCAAGTTCAACTTCTTCATGTTGAAGTCCACAAAATCTCGTTGGCTAAGCGCTTGCGTAATTTCTCTTCCTCGGTCAGTTCTGAAATTGAAACAAAGCACTACATCCCCATCCTGAATAGTGGCTAGGGGCTTATTGTCCGTACCCACCTGAATGATGGGACGAATAAATTCGTCTGTGACGTTATTGCTGTATGATTTTTTAATGGAAGCGAGAATGTCTTTGGATTTTTCTCCCTCACCAAGCACCATGGCATCATAGGCAAGCTTTACTCGCTCCCAACGGTTGTCTCGATCCATGGCATAGTATCGGCCGATAACGGAAGCAATTTTTCCAGCTGAATGCTGCAAATGATTTTGAAGGTCTCCTAAGTACCCCAATCCTCCTTTGGGATCAGTATCACGGCCATCAGTAAAGGCATGGATAAACACATCTTCCATCCCATGGTGTTTGGCCGCATCACACAATCCTTTGAGGTGCTCGAGATGTGCATGCACACCTCCATCAGATACCAAACCCAAAAAATGCACTTTTTTCTTTTCTGCTTTCGCTCTGGCAAAAGCCGCGCTCAACACGGGATGAGAAAGCAGTTCCCCATGCTGTACTGCCAAATTGATTTTTACCAAGTCTTGGTAGACAATTCTACCCGCACCAATGTTCATGTGCCCCACTTCCGAGTTGCCCATTTGACCCTCAGGTAACCCAACTGCTAGACCTGAAGCCTCCAGCTTGGAATGTGGATAAGTATTGAATAAGCTATCCACAAAAGGGGTGTTGGCCTTGTCGATGGCAGAAACCGCAGGATTGGTAGCTAATCCCCAGCCATCCAAAATCATCAATAAAACATTCTTATTCATGCCGCAAATATACTACAATAGAAACCAAAATGGGGAATGGAAGCTGGTGAAATTGAGGGGCAAAACCTGAGAATTTCCATCCTGAGCTCAAAAAAACAATCCCCACCTTGGAAAAAGCCTAGAAATCCTCCAACGAAGCGGACAAGTAGACCCCCTTTGAACTTGTTAGAAAAAGATACCGAAAGTCAATGGCCTCTTTTGCTAATTTCTTAATCAGAAGGCTTCTCCTGAGACAAAAATTCAAGGTTCCGCTTAATCCCTTTAAACTTGGTTCGCTTCACCGCGGAATGGGAAAAAACTTTTTTAAACGTTTCTTCTGTGAGCTCCTTCCAATCTTGGCCAGTAAACGTAGCCAAGTCCGAAGAAGGTGTGAAAGCAGGTTCCTGATGCGGTTTTGAAAAACGATTCCATGGGCAAACATCTTGACAGATATCACAACCAAATACCCAGTTGTCCATCTTCCCTCCAAAAGAGCTCGGAATTGCCTCCTTTAGTTCAATGGTGAGGTAAGAAATACATCGGGAGGCATCCACTACGCCCGGCGCCACGATCGCATCAGTAGGGCAAGCATCCATGCAGGCCGTGCAGGTGCCACAATAGTCTTTGGTGATGGGGAGGTCAGGTGTCGCTTCCAAATCAATAATCAGCTCCGCTAAAAAGAAGAAACTGCCAAGCTGCCGATTGAGCAAGAGGCTATTTTTACCAATCCAACCCAGACCGGAACGCTGAGCCCACTGCCTTTCCAAAATTGGAGCAGAATCCACAAAACTACGCCCACCAATCTCTCCCACCTCTTCACGAAGATCCATCAAAAATTCACGCAGCTTCTCTTGAATGACCTCGTGGTAATCTTTGCCATAGGCATACTTAGCCAGTTTAATGTCTTCAGTGCCTTGTGGAAGCCCCGTCTGGGGATAGTAGTTGTACACTAAGGAAACCACAGTTTTCGCTCCTTCCACAAGCTTTCGTGGGTCCAGTCGCTTATCAAAATGATTGGCGAGGTACCCCATATGTCCATGGTAGTCTCGGCGCAACCATTCTTCCAACTTCGGGGCTTCTTCTTCCAAAAAATCCGCTTTCGCAATGCCACAAAAGTCAAAGCCCAAGCGCTTGGCGGTGGCTTTTAACAGGTGAGCATGTCGATCGGAAGCATTCATTACGAGTCGAAAATAGGGAGTTTTCGCCTATTTTTTTCCCCTACTAAAAATCGGAGGTCCTGAATCCTTTCCTTCAACTCTTTCGCAGTTTGGAAGCGAGGTAAAGAAAGGCAAGTCCACTGGTCGGACCAGGGGGGATCGCCATTCTTTTTCTTAGTATTTTTCAGCCGGTTAAAACTCCTTGCCACTATTGCGTGTTATCCCTACATTCAGGTCAGACATCCCTAGCAGTAGGGATTTTGTTTTCCCTTATTGCACGCATGAAAGGCTTTACTTTTACAAAATATATCCCCCCACTGAATCCGGAAAAAAACCGGTTTGATAACCTGCTGGATATCTTTCTTCAGCTGGTTACGATGACGGGCGGGGATGTTGCAGAAGCGCTGAGCTGGTTGACCAATCTGGACAAACGCTACCAACTAACTAGTCCGGAATATGGAATAGGTAATTTTATCGAAGATCTCAAATCCAAGGGATACCTCAGCGAGGAAAACCAACAAGGTAAATTTGAAATCACAGGAAAAGCAGAGCAAACCATCCGAAAAAGTGCGTTAGAAGAAATTTTTGGAAAGCTGAAGCGCAGCAAAACTGGGCAACACCGAACCCATCTATCTGGGCCTGGTGAGGAGCAGGGCAGTGAGCGTAGGGCCTATGAATTTGGGGACAACCTAGATCAAATTGCGCTAACCGACTCGCTCCGCAATGCGCAAGCAAACCATGGAATTGGCGGTGATTTTTTGTTGACCGAAGATGATTTAGAAGTGGTCGAAAATGAGCAGCGCAGCCAAACCTCCACGGTGCTGATGATTGACATTTCCCACTCCATGATCTTATACGGAGAGGACCGCATCACACCTGCCAAAAAGGTGGCCATGGCCTTGGCAGAGTTGATTAAAACCCGCTATCCCAAAGACACCTTAGACATCATCGTATTTGGAAACGATGCCTGGCAGATCGAAATCAAGGACTTGCCTTACCTCCAGGTTGGGCCCTACCATACAAATACAGTAGCTGGCCTTGAGCTAGCCATGGATTTACTCCGAAGGAGAAAAAACCCAAACAAGCAGATTTTTATGATCACAGACGGCAAGCCTACTTGCTTGAAAGTGGGGATTAAATACTACAAAAATGCCTTTGGCATTGACAGCAAAATCTTGGCAGAAACGCTGAAGCTTGCCGCTCAATGCAGGAAATTGAAAATTCCTGTCACCACCTTTATGATTGCTTCTGATCCCTACCTCAAGGAGTTTGTGAAAGAATTTACAAAGGTCAACAATGGCAACGCCTATTACAGCAGCTTGAAAGGGCTGGGAGATTTAATTTTTGAGGACTACAGACGAAACCGAACCAAACGCTTTTAGAATGGATTACGCACAACTTAAAGGAGAGCAACTCCTTCAAATCAAAACCCTTGGCCAATTGAAGGCTGCAGGCTACAGTCCGAAGTCCATCAAAGAGGAACTTAGAGGCAACCTAATCCAGAAAATCAAAGCTAAGGAAAACGTGTTTGAAGGCGTTTGGGGTTATGAAGATACCGTCATTCCAGACATGGAACGGGCGATACTTTCGCGGCACAACATCAATTTACTCGGACTTCGAGGGCAGGCGAAAACTCGAATTGCCCGGATGATGACCCTGCTATTAGACGAATATGTGCCTGTTCTCTTCGGTTCGGAACTCAATGAAGATCCGCTCCTCCCGCTTTCCACTTTTGCTAAAACCTTGATTGAAGAAAAAGGCGATGACTGCCTGATCTCCTGGTTGCCGCGAGCAGAGCGTTACGCGGAAAAATTAGCTACTCCAGATGTATCCGTGGCCGACCTAATTGGGGATGTAGATCCTATCAAGGCGGCGACCCTCAAACTAAATTACAACGACGAACGGGTGATTCACTATGGCCTAGTTCCTCGTTCTCATCGCTGCATTTTTGTGATCAACGAACTTCCAGACCTTCAAGCGAGAATACAGGTTGCCCTATTCAATATTTTGCAAGAAGGGGACATACAGATTCGTGGGTTTAAGTTGAGGTTGCCTTTGGACATCCAGTTTATATTCACTGCCAACCCTGAAGACTACACGAACCGGGGCAGCATTGTGACCCCGCTCAAGGATCGAATTGAAAGTCAAATCATCACGCATTATCCAAAGTCCATTGCAATAGGCAAAAAAATCACGGCACAGGAAGCACGACTTCAAGGAAAGCCTGTGAGCAAGATCCATGTTCCAGAGCTCATGAAAGATCTGATTGAACAAATTGCCGAAGAGGCACGCCACTCCGAGTTTGTGGATGAAAAAAGTGGGGTATCAGCAAGACTTACCATTTCCGCCTATGAAAATCTAATTTCTGCAGCGGAAAGAAGGATCTATAGAAATAATGAGTCGACTACCGTTGTACGAATTTCTGATTTGATTGGGGTCATTCCGGCCATCACTGGTAAGGTAGAACTCGTATACGAGGGTGAGCAGGAAGGTGCAGGATTGGTGGCCTACAACCTGATTGGCAAAGCCATACGAACTCAGTTTGTCGACTACTTTCCATCGCCAGAACAAAAGAAAAAGGAGAAGTCTACCAATCCTTATGTCGTTCCCTTGGCCTGGTTTGGGGAGGGAAATGAATTAGACCTTTTGAGTGATCTCAGCGACAAAACCTACAAAAGTATCTTGCATGGAGTTCCTGGGCTAGAAAAAGTAGTGACCGAATTGGTAGAGCATCTACCAGAAAAGGAAAAGGAATTCTTTATGGAATTTGCCCTTCATGGCTTGGCTGAATATTCACAGCTCAGCAAAAAAATGGTGGACACAGGACTTCAATTTAAAGACCTATTTAGCTCCATGTTTGAATTAGGAGGAGATGAAGAGGACTTTGAAGATGAGGAGGATAATTCTTAAGCAGTAGAAGTTGCAGGGCATAGGACTATGAACTGCTTCTAGTTTTTAGGACTGCTTTCCAAAGGACTGCAGCGATATCCTCTATATTTGTAAGATGGCCGAAAATCAACTTCCCGAGGCGTTCGAATCTCAAATGCATGCACTGCTTGGGGCCGCCGGGTATGCCTTATTTAAGCAAGCCTTAGAATTTCCTACGCAAACTTCCATTCGGATTAATCAGAGGAAGGCTGTAGAGCTCCCCTACCCAAAGCGGGCTATTCCCTGGGCGAAGGATGGCTATTTTTTGGAGGAGCGACCCAGCTTTACGATGGATCCTACTTTCCATGCGGGAGCCTATTACGTGCAGGAAGCTTCGTCCCTATTTATTTCTCATATTCTAGAGTCACAAAAAATTCCGAAAGGCATTTACCTGGACTTAGCGGCGGCACCTGGAGGAAAAAGCACCTTGCTATCCAGCTATTTGGGAGAGGAAGGGTTACTGGTCGCCAATGAAGTCATTGCATCTCGGGCTCAAATTTTAAAGGAAAATGTGATCAAGTGGGGCCTTGGCAACACGGTAGTTACCCACAACGATCCGGAGCATTTCAGCCCTTTGGAGGGATTTTTTGACCTGGTACTCGTGGACGCTCCCTGCTCTGGAGAGGGAATGTTTCGAAAAGATCCTATGGCTCGTTCTGAATGGTCGGCCGATCATGTCTCCTTATGTTCCGCTAGACAAAAACGAATTGTGGATAAAGCAGGAGAATTGGTAAAAGGAGGAGGCTACCTCCTGTATTCCACTTGTACCTTCAACGAAAAAGAAAATGAAGAGATCCTTCTTTTTTTAACTGAGGAGTTTGCCTTTGAACCCGTACGAATCGCGCTAGATCCGAGTTGGGGAATTGTTGAAACGCAGGTTAATTCAGAAGAAGAAATCTTTTATGGATACCGCTTTTTCCCGCATAAGGTTGCAGGGGAAGGGTTTTTTATCACAGTGTTGCGGCGTCCTGAGGAGGGGTATTCCCAAAGCGTTGCAGCAACAAAAGAATTCAAACACCATAGCCTCAAGCGGGTGGGAGAGAAAGAATCTGCTGTGCTTGAGCAGGAAGTAGGAGGCGATGGGTCGGGCAAGTTCTACCTATTGCAGGACACCTTTTTCCGAGTGGATGGAACGCATTTCCGAGAGCTAGAAAAGTTGGCTCATGTGCTGAGCATTCGCTATTTCGGGGTGGAGTTAGGAAAAAAGCAAGGAAAAGAATGGATTCCTAGTCATGAATGGGCTCTTTCTTTACTTCCAAAAAATGGATTTGCTCAGCATGAACTCAGCCTAGAAGAAGCCTTGGATTTTCTAAGGAAAAAAGAACAATCTTTCCCCGATCTGACCCTGGGTTGGGTGCTTCTGAGCTACCAAAAACTACCTTTAGGATGGATCAAGAATTTGGATAAGCGGGTAAACAACTATTATCCCAAAGAATGGCGTATTCGGAATTAAATCGTCCTTAAAAAAATCAATTTATTGGTCTCATTCCCTACCTTAGTAACTGCCTATTCCACACGATTTCATGCTCAAAAAACAGCGATACGAAGCATTCATCCAGCACTTTTCTGAAAACATGCCTGTTGCGGAAACAGAGTTGGAGTATAAAAACACCTTTCAGTTGCTCGTGGCAGTTGTTCTATCTGCTCAATGCACCGACAAACGTGTAAACATCGTAACAAAGGAACTTTTTAAGCACTTTCCAACAGCTGCACATCTAGCGACAACAAACTTTGATGAACTTTTTCCCTTTATCCGCTCTGTTTCTTATCCCAACAACAAGACCAAGCACCTCATTGGCCTAGGAAAAATGCTGCTGGCTGATTTTGGCGGAGAAGTGCCCTCCACAGTGGAGGAACTGGTCAGATTGCCTGGCGTGGGTAGAAAAACCGCCAATGTGATCACCTCCGTAGTTTGGCAACAGCCCAACATGGCAGTAGATACCCATGTGTATCGCGTATCCCGACGCTTAGGTCTGGTCCCATTAACCGCCAAAACACCACTGGAAGTGGAAAAACAATTGGTCAAGCACCTGCCCAAACAACATATACATCGGGCACACCACTGGCTGATTCTTCACGGGCGCTATACTTGCCTAGCTAGAAATCCGAAATGTGGCACCTGCACGATCACACATCTCTGCAAGCACTTTGAAAAAATGACCAGAAAATCTGCCTTAGAATAGTCCTAATTCAACCGAATCCTCCACTAAGATAGCCACAGGAGAATAAACAACTTACTTGTCTCCTCCTCGAGGTCGGTATCCAGAATCTTTAAACAACTTTTTTGCATCCGCTTCGCGCATCACCTCAGGCAGAGGAAGGTCCTGCTGAATCGAATATTCCTCCACAATATTCCATCCTATCCATCGTCCAATTCTACCCGGCGCATCCGCACTGATCGCGTCTGTTGCGGGCGCTTCCCCGATATACTTCCGAATTTCAAAAGGATTGGTTTCAAACAACAGTTCGTTTTCAATAAAATGGGTCCAAATAATGTCTTCGTTGTCCCAACAAGCTTGAATTTGCTCGGGGGTATAGCCAATCAAGTATTGATCCGATGTGCAAGGCAAGATGGATTTGACAAAATGATAGGCCTTCCCGTAGTAAATCATTTCCGCCAAAAGCGTATTTTCCTTTGGGTCTATCACGTTGTAACGGGATGAAATAGCCAAAACAAGCATAGGAACTAGGTATTTTCGCTCGTAGCGAGAGGCTAGGTATCGGGGTATATCGGGTTGGAATACGTGGTCACTGGGCAAAAAATAATCTAGCCCTATCACGATCACATCTTCTTCTACAATCAAGTCAAATCCAAACCCAGAAACATAGGTGTACACCTTAGGTTCCTTAAAATCAGGATAATAGCTTTTCAAGTACGCGAATGCTTGTTCCAATTCAACCTTAACATCACTTAGGTCTGCAAACTCCTTGGCAACGGCCGCATTCAATTCCTGCATGGACGAATCCTGATGCAAGCGGATGAGTTCTGATGCCAAGGAATCCACACTCGGATAGGTCTCCAAACCAAGGGCTTTGGAAGTTACCTCGGGATATTTTTCCAGTAAGGCAAGCATCTCCTCCTTGGTTTCTACTTCAAAAAAAGATTGTTCCAGGCGCTGAATTTCCAAATCCACCCGGCCTTCTAGTCGTTCTTCGTCTAAGGAACAGGTACTGTCCGATGATTGACAGGAAAAAAGCACAGTGACCAATAACACTACGAAGAAGCGGATATACATGAATTTGTTTTTTTGGCAAGTTAAAGAAACCGGAACAATTCTAGAGAACATAGCCGCTTTCGGCTTTAATCCCTCCTGATTTTAGATCCAATTGTCTACCGTTTTGGGATAATTAGTTTGAAATCAGCATTTAAAAGACAAGCTCTTTCTCTCAAATCTGTCCATAGATTTGGTATAATTAAGAATTAAACGGATTTTTATGGATTAGATTTTTCTACACCCCACGGAATTCCATTTTCACGATGAAGTCTATTCACAAATTTACTTACTTTTTAGTGCTGCTTTGCTTCTGGGCCTTTGCTCCATCCTTTGTTTTCGCGCAGGAAAGTGTCGACCTCAATACCATCCGAGTAGATCAACTCAGTGATGATCAAATCGAGGAACTCGTCAAGCGAGCACAGGATGCCGGACTGAGCAGTACGGATTTCTTGATGATGGCCCAGATGCGGGGAATGCCCTCAGGGGAAGTAGAAAAGCTTCGCAATAGAATTGAAGGGTTGACCGTAGGTTCAAGCAAGTCTCGTTCCACGAATGCCTCCAAAAGGTCTTCGCGCGAGCAGATTGACCTCAATGACATCACCCAAGGCCTGATGGAAGCGCAAGAGTTAATGGAAGAGGAAGAGGAAGAGGCAGACTCTTTACTTTTTGGGAGCAAGTTATTTTTTCAAAAGAATCGAAAATTAAGCTTCGAGCCTAGCCTAAACCAGGCTACTCCAAAAAACTACATTCTCGGTCCTGGAGATCTTATCTATGTGGATATCTATGGACAGTCAGAAAAATACTACGAAGCCACCGTCAATCCTGAAGGCTCCATTTTACTAGACAACATCGGGTTGATCGCCGTTTCTGGAAAAACCATTGAAGCCGCAGAAGGAATCATTAAAAATCGTGTAGCCACTTTTTACACTGGTCTTTCTGGAGCTAACCCGAAAACGTTTTTGCAAGTTGCTCTAGGCAATGTCAAAACCATCAAGGTGCATATTTTGAATGAGGTCCGCCTTCCTGGAACCTTTACGCTGAGTGCTTTTTCAACGGTTTTCAATGCCCTTTATGCCGCAGGAGGACCTTCAGATCAAGGAACCTTGCGTGCGATTCAACTCATCCGAAACAATAAAAAAATAGCAGAGATTGACGTGTATGAACTGCTCATCAACGGAACGGCCAACTTGGATGTTCAGCTTCAAGACCAAGATGTAATCCTAGTCAACCCCTACCTCGCCCGAGTAAAGATGATGGGGGAAGTTAAGCGCCCCTTGGTTTTTGAAGTTACACCTGAGGACAACTTAGATGATCTAATCCGGTATGCTGGGGGATATACTGACTTGGCCTTTAAGGATCGAATCTCCATATCTCGCATTACCGGAAATCAGCGCTCCATCTCCGATGTATTTAGCAATCAACTCGGTCTATTTAACCTCAAGGGCGGCGATGAAATTTCAGTATACAGAATAATCGATCGCTACACCAACCGCATTCAAATTAAGGGCGCTGTCTTCAGGCCAGGAATCTTCTCCTTAACCGAAGGGCTCAC
>Ga0209443_1000748_pt1 | contig 21661 bp, 16 predicted proteins | sample LauGreBMM110DCMD_2_FD_187571 | JGI IMG/M metagenome (GOLD analysis project Ga0209443, IMG submission 187571) | Freshwater lake microbial communities from Lake Michigan, USA - Su13.BD.MM110.DCMD (SPAdes) (version 2) | ecosystem: Environmental > Aquatic > Freshwater > Lake | place: Lake Michigan... | reverse complement strand
AAGCGTAATTAAATCCTTAGCCGTCATGCTGTCGGCATAGGCAAACTTGCCGGGGTTATGAACTTCCCCAAATATTTTCACATTAAAGCTATCACGTAAATCCAATACTGAACTTACATATAGTTCGTCCTCACGTTGTAAATAAACATTTTCAGTTTTATCACCCGCCAATGCCTTAGTTAAGTTGATGCTCACCATCTCCTTAATTAAATTAGGCTTTAAGCGAAATAACTGTGCACCACCTGTGTAAGCATCTTCTTTTAAACCATCTGCCTTTTTGATTAAATCAGATATGCGCATGCCTTCCACCAATTGATATGTATCGGGACGATAAACAGCACCCGTTAATTTTACTCTGTTTTGATAGCGGTTTAAAATTTTACTCACCACGTATACATCACCACCTTGTGGCGCATAGCTTGCAAACTCCTCCTTGCCTAAATCCTTCACCAATAGTTCACGGCCATTTTTTTGAATCACTTTTACATTGCTGGTATAAGCCACTTCATCAAAACCACCTGCGTATGCCAAAATATTATTAAAAGTTTCTTTTCCAATTAGTTCAAATATACCTGGGCGTTTTATTTGTCCGTTTACTTCCACTCGGTTTTCATAAGCTGGGATACGTATTACGTCGTTGTCCTTTAATCCTATATTATCAGATTGATCGCCGTTTAATATAAAGCGGTACAAATCCACTTTGCGTATTACTTTGTTATCACGCACTAATTCAATATTACGGTAACTACCAATGGGGGAAGGGCCACCTGCTAGTGACAATGCACCAAAAACAGTGGTTAATGAACTTAAGTCATAAGTACCCGATTTTTTTGCACCAATTACAGTTACATGTATCGTGCGAATATTTGCGAGTGTTACTGATAACTTGGATTCACCGGTACGCAAACTTGCATATGCTGTACGCGCCATTTGTTGGCGTATTTTATCAGTGGCAGCTTCAATGGTTAATCCTGCCACGCGGATGATTCCTACGTTTTGAACCGTCACACTTCCTTCATAACTTACTTTTAATTCTGTAGCAAATTCCTGTATGCCGTATAAAACCATTTTCAAAATATCATTAGGGCCTACTTCATAATTTAATGGGGTGGCAATGTTCGCGTTAGAGGTCATGGAACCTGCGGTTTGGAATAGTTCGGATCCGAATACCAAGGAATTTGCAGTTACTTCCGCTTCCTTAAAACTACTAGCATTGCTTGTAGCATTTCCTTCACGATTTGATTGTACACTTTCAATTTTTGTTCCTATAGTATTAGTAGCATTATTAGTCGCACTCAACCTGGTACGCAATTTTTCGAACTCAGAAGCAGGTAGGCCTTTTGCAGAAGCCTGAGTTTTTATTTGGTCAATGCTTAGTTCTGAACTTTGTAAACGTTCCTTTATTTTACTAATGTCCCCTTCGCTTAACATTTCAACCTTAAATTGGCTTAGGTCCTTTTGCGCTAAAAAGCCCTGTGCGTTTGCAGTTTGGCTAATTATAGCAAATAAAACAACCAGTGTTACACTGCGAAAAAAATGTTTGAATGGTGCAATTCGAGTCATAAAATTATTTTGAATGGAGGGTTGCGAGCATAGCTTCGCCTTTCTAAGTCCCATTATACTAGTAGGTATTATATATAAACGTTTGTTTTATATAAATTATGCGTTATTTGAAAAATAAAATTAAGATTATTAAATTCTTATTTTCAACTAATACAAAAGAAAGTTTAGGGGGGTATTTATTAATACAAAACTAATAGAATAAACCCAAACATTCAAATTTATACTAAATTAATTAACAGGGTTTTAGCCCTATTGTAGCTATATTTCAATAAGTTAATGATTTTATAACTTTAGCCCTTTTTCTAGTTTTTAAATTATTAACCGGTTTATACAAATTGACTAAGTAATTATATTCTGTAATTGGTTTATCTTAGCTTTTTGGTGCAGCAGTTGCACTTATTTTTACCCTGTATTTACACCAAATCAATGGCAGCAAGCAAAACCACAAATAATATCCTTTTTTTACACGGATCGTCGGATTTATATGGCGCAAGCAAGGTTTTGTTTCAAACGATTATTGCTTGTGTGCAAAAAGGGGACCATTGCATAGTAGTTTTGTCGGAAACGGGGCCATTTTCGGAAAAACTGGAGGCATTGGGGGTTAAAATTTATTTTTTTAAATTGGGTATTTTAAGGCGTAAATACAATACCCCTTTGGGTATATTGAATAGGCTTTACTACCTGTGGAAAGCCCACTTTTCGCTTAAAAAAATTATTAAACAGCATAATATACATTTAATATATTCTAATACAACTGCTGTAATTGTTGGCGCCCTTACCAGTAAACTTTTAACAAAACCGCATATTTGGCATATTCACGAAATTATTGCTACCCCCAGGCCCTTGTTGTGGTTTTTGAGCTACTTAATGGAACACTGTTCCAACCTAAATATTACGGTTTCGGCGGCCACTTTTCACCATTGGAACTCACTTAATCCTTCGCTTGCCAAACAGCATAAACTTATTACCCTTTTTAACGGCTTGGACCCAACTGCTTATTTAGGTATTACTCACAAAACCAACATGCCCTTGGTGGTAGGCATGATTGGGCGGGTGCATTTTTGGAAAGGCCAAACCTATTTTATTGAAATTGCCCATGCTTTAGCCCAACTTAATCCTAAAGTGCATTTTGTTATGGCGGGCGACCCCTTCCCCGGTTATGAATATTTATTAGCAGATATCGAAAAAATGAAACTGCTGTTAGGAATGCAAACCGCTATCACCGATCTAGGGTATATTACCAATAACAAACTATTTTTTGACCAAATTGACTTACTCATTACCCCTTCCGTTTTACCTGACCCTTTACCTACGGTAATATTAGAAGCCATGGCTGCAAGCAAACCTGTTGCTGCTACTAAAATGGGTGGTGCGTTAGATATGATCATTCCTAATGAAACTGGTATTTTAATACCATGGGACAATGCAAAGGAAGCTGCTGCACAAATTAATGAACTACTTATGCATCCCGCTACAATGCAAATGATGGGTGAAAAAGGAAGAGCTAGGGTTGTTTCACATTTTTCTATTGAACGCTACAACAAGGAAATTTACCAGGCCATTGCCTCCTTATTGGCTATGAATGAATAAGCCTACTGCAAAAATTACGAGGAATAATTAAACGACGCAGAAAATACCAGACAGACCTACCTCGTAAAGATTTTAATTGCTCAAATGCGTGAAGTATCATTTGAAGTAGTGAAACAAAATACATTAGTAACATTAGTATCTATCAGTAATTGGATAGGAAGGTGATTTCGAATTAATATCCATTTCCCTCGCTATATTGTTGATTTTCATCTCAAAAGGGTAAATTTTGTATCCAATCCCTCCACTATTTTTTTATCTTTGATCAGGCTAAATGAGATCATTTATCATAGGTAACCTATTCATTTACTGTGACTAAGGGTTGCCTTGCCATTTAAAATAAATACATGTTTAAATCAATACTTCCTGCACTAAGTCTGGTTATGATGAGGTGGTAGTGTAAAATGGAGCATTTGTATTGTTTGTTTCAATCCTATCTTTGATAAACATGGAGTATGTCGAGCATTGTAGTTAAAATCATCAACCTACCTTAATTTTTTTCGTTGTTTAAAATTCATTTTCCAACCATTAGTCAGTTTGCGGCATTGTTAATGCTGAACATATCCAATGCGGTATTTCAGTTATTGGTGATTCCTGTTTTGATTCATTATGCTAGTCCAATTAAATTGGGCGTGTATTTTATCGCACTTTCTTTTGGTGTATTGGCTTCTATCTTGGTAAATTTTGGAAGTTCACAAACTGCAGTGGTTGAACTACAAAGGGTTAGTACTGATAACGAAAAAGATATTATTTGTGTCGAGACTTTGGCCGTTCGTTTTTATCCTTTATGGATTGCGACAATCATTAGTTTGGTCGTTGCTGCTGTTTCGGAGAATGGTATTTACTATTTTGCCATCCTACCTATGTTATTTGCAGAATTCATCAATCCTCAGTTTTATTTAATAGCGCAATATAAAATCAACAAGTACAGTATTTTAAATGTGGTCATTAGGGCCTTGGTGTTGGGGCTTATTTATATTTGCCGAAACAATGATCAATTAATTTTCATTGCCTTGTTAAGTTCTGGTGTAGGGATGTTTTTATTAAATGTATTATTTTTTAAAGTTGCATTTCCTACAGGAAATTTATTTTCGCTATGGCCTAATTTTAAAAGAATTCTTTCTTTAATAAAAACCCATGCTTTAATTGTTGGCAATGGTATTACAGTGCATTTGCAACAATCTTTATTTTTATTTACATTACCTGCTTTTGCGAGCCCTATTTTTTTATCGGCCTATGGCTTAATTGATAAATTAATTTCTAGTTGCAGGATGATGGTCAATGCCTATAGTGCTGCGGTGATGCCAAAAGCGGCTGGCGAATATTTACAAGGCAATGAACAATGGCGCACTTTGAAAAAACAACAAAATTCAATTTTAGCTTTGGCCTGTATCGCTGCTGGGTTCGTATTGTATTTTTTTTCTGAGTTCATTTTATTCATGCTCTTATTAGGCAAGTCCAATGCGGATCCTGCATTTATGCTTGAAGCAACAAAGCTATTAAAATTAATTGCGCTTGTACCTTTATTGATTGCACTCAATGTGTTAAATGTCGCTGAATTAATTTTAGATAAAAAATTCAAATCTTATTTTGGAGCGGGATTAATCGTATTGTTAATAGCCGCATTGTTTATTTTATTCCTATACCTTGGTTTGCCAAATGATACTTTAGGGTATTATCCAATGATCATGGAGGGGGCTTGTTTAGTGATTTATTTTTTAATCATTCAAAGCAATCGTTCGAATGGGTAGATCAAAGTTATTAATCTTTCTTTTTAAAAATAGATTAGTCTTTTGGTCGCTGGGATATTTTTCCGCATTTGAGTTATATACAAACTAATAATTACAATTGGGGGCTGTTCCAACCTGAAGCAAAATATTTTATTCCTGGTTATGATAAGCAACAATTCACTGGTCAACTTAATCTTAAATATCATTTATAGATGCAGAAAAAATTAGCCATTATACTAGTCAACTGGAATAGTTTTGAATTGACAAAAGACAGCTTAGACTCACTTCAACAAACTACCTATACCAACTATGATTGCATTTTGGTGGACAACGGTTCCGTGGATAGTTCGGGCCATGAATTAAAAATACAGTTCCCAAATATAATTCTGATTGAATCCGAAATAAATAAAGGCTTTACTGGTGGAAATAATTTAGGTATAGACTATGCATTGCAAAATGGCTATGAATACATTATGATGTTGAATAATGATGTGGCAGTGGAGTCCAATTTTTTAGAACCATTGATTTCTAGGTTAGATCAAAATCCTTCGATTGGCGCCGTGCAACCCTTGATTTATTTTCACCATGACCGTAACTTGATTTGGAATGCAGGAAGTAAGTATTTGTCTTGGATTGGTCTTCCCCTCACCTTAATGTATTATAGAAAAGACCCATTGCGCAAACAAACAATGCAGCAAAAAAAGATTGACTGGATAACAGGCTGTGCTTTTATGATGCGTTCGGACATTTTAAAAAACACAGAAACTTTAAAAGAACGCTACTTTATTTATTTTGAAGACGTAGACCTTTCATTTAGGATTAAAAAAGCAGGATATACTTTAAGTTATGTTCCCGAATCGGTGATCTACCATATTGCCGGGATGGCACATAAGTCAAAGACGAAGGAAAAAGAGGGCTTCTTGAGTCCTAAAGTACATTATCTTAATAGCCGTAATAGAATTTGGTTTTTAAAAGTACACACCCCTTTTTGGGCAGTTCCAACCACTTTTTTTTACCAATTTTGCTATTATTTAGGGGTGTGTTTCTATTTTATAATTAGATTGCGCTTTAATAAATTAAAGGCTTGGTTGTCGGGAATAAAAGACGGATTACTAAGCTCAGTATAATTATATTTATAGCGTTAAAAAATATTATTTTTTGAAAAAGATTATTATAACAGGGGTTGCAGGTTTATTGGGATCTAGAATGGCTGAATGGATATTAGCGAACCAACCTAATTGTACCATAATTGGTATCGACGATTTATCTGGAGGCTATCAAGACTATGTGCCAGCAGGGGTGGATTTTCACCAATTAGATTTGAGCAAGGATACCATTGCACCTTTATTTGAAGGCGCTGATATCGTTTATCATTTTGCTGCTTATGCGGCTGAGGGATTGAGTCCTTTTATTAGAAAATACAATTACAATAGCAATCTTGTGGCTACAGCGAATGTAGTGAATGCTTGTATCGAACACAATATTGGCCGTTTAGTATTTACTTCTAGCATGGCAGTCTATGGCCATGGGAATCCTCCTTTTAATGAATCCCATCAACCTAATCCCATAGATCCTTATGGTGTAGCAAAATATGCTTGTGAAATGGATATTCAAATTGCAGGCGAGCAGCATGGATTAGAATGGTGTATTATCCGTCCGCACAATGTATATGGACGCAATCAAAATATTTGGGATCGTTATCGCAATGTATTAGGCATTTGGATGTTCCAGCATATTAACAATTTGCCTTTTACCATTTTTGGCGAGGGAGATCAACAAAGAGCCTTCTCTTCTATAGATGACTGTTTGTTGCCTTTATGGAAAGCTGGTACAGATGATCGTGCTAAAAAACGTATTATCAATATTGGTAGCTGGAAATATTATAGCATTAAAGATGCCGCAGAAGTATTGAAGAAAGTCATTGGTAACGGTGAAATCAAACACGAACAAGCGCGTCACGAAGTGAAAGATGCTTTGCCTTCTCATGAATTAAGTGTGACGCTGCTAAACTACGAAGACAAAACAAGTTTAGAAGCGGGCTTAACAGATATGTGGCAATGGGCAAAACAACAACCCATCCGTGTTCAAAAATCATGGGACAATTATGAGGTTGAAAAAGGTATTTATGGTTTCTGGAAAAACAAAAAATAAAATATTGAAATTCGTTTTCAAAAAGGGATACAAGGCAACTAGGTATCCCTTTCTTGTTGTTATACCTATCCTACTAACTATTTTTGCGCGAGCGCACGAATAAATATAAAATGGTTTGTAAAGGCTTGTGAGAAGGATGCACCCAAAACATAAATTAATTATATACCTTTATATAAATGCGTAATTTGAAACTTTTTAGTACTCTATTTTTATTTTTTTTAGTTTGCTTTTTTGGAATAAGAACTAACGCTTTTAGCCAAACAGCTATTATGGCCGGATCCAACGACGAAAATACTTTGCGCGATTTGCAATTACTTGGAAAATTTAATAATAACTATAGTTTTACAGTGCGCCCTATTTATTTAAATATGCTTGCTTCAAAAGAATTGGATTCCCTACAACCTTATTTAGCACAGCTTGGTAATTACAATAGCAGTAAGCTTACAAAAAATTGGGGGCTTATTACCTACCCTATTGAATGGCAGCAACAATATAATACACATTCTAGCTGGGGCAGGAATAACGGCGCTTTTTTAATGGTTAAGGGCTACCAACAATTGGCACGCGCTGGTGTTACTATAATTTCAAAGTACGCCGAGCTGCAATTGTTGCCTGAGTTTTTTTATGCAGCAGCATTACCAACTACAACCGGCAACTATACTAAATTTAGTTTGGGGCAGTCTGCATTGCGTATTCATTTGGGGCCTTTGCCTTTTAGCGTTTCTTTTTCCAACGAAAATATTTGGTGGGGGCCGGGTATTTTTAACTCACTTCTCCTTAGTAATAATGCGCCTGGCTTTAAACATGTTCGCTTACATACTAACCGCCCCTGGAAAACGCCTATTGGTAATATTGAATTTCAGGTACTTGGAGGCAACTTGAGCAATGAACCACTTTTGCCTTTTGAGAACCAAAATTTAAAAAGGTTTGACCAGGTATTTGGCACAGTGCCTAAACACGCTTCGCGTTATTTTAATGGTATAAATATTTCCTATGCTCCACGGTTTTTAAAAAACTTTTCAGTGGGTGCAAACCGAATGTTTCAATACTATTCAGAGGATATTCCGAAAGTGGGTAATTTTTCAAATAAATATGTACCCGTATTTGGTGTATTGTTTAAATCAAAAACAGGAGGCGGTAATGGCTTAGAAGAAGATGCGCGTAACCGCGACCAGCTTATAAATATTTTTGCGCGCTATGTTTTCCCTTCGGTACAAACGGAAATATATGGCGAGTATGGCTGGAACGACCACAGTTACAACCTGCGTGATTTTGCTTTAAACCCCGATCATTCCACTGCTTATTTAGTAGGCATGAGAAAAGTAGTCCCTCTTCAAAAAACAAAAAATATAACTATTGAAGCCGAACTTACACAAATGGAACCTACCAATAGTGATATTGCGCGCCCTGCTGGCAACTGGTATGTGCACGGAGGTGTAATAGAAGGCTATACAAATGAAAACCAAATTATAGGGGGTGGTGTTACCCCTGGTGACAATACAGCTACTATACGTGTTAGCCTTACCAATAAATTAATAAAACAGTCCATTACCGTGGAACGCTACCAGCACAACCCACGTTTTAATTCCATCGCTTGGACTGACTGGTGCTTGGCACTAAAACACCAACAATTCATTTACAATAAAGTGCTTCTTTCGGGTGGAATGGACATTGTAAAACGAAGGGGTTTTCAATTTACCACCGAAAGGCCAATGAATTTTCAATTTTCCTTAAAAGCACAATACTTTTGGTAATGCAACTTGCTTCAATTAAATATTATATTGTTTTGTGCACGGTTATTTTTTGTGCGGCATTTTTTTTGGGTCCACTATACAACAAAGTGCATGCGCAAAATTTTTATAGTAACCAAGGACCCGATATTTTGCGCACAGTGCATTTAACCAGTAATAATTCCTATTGCATTAATCCTGTTCAACTGAATAGTGCAGTTGTAGATTCTTTTTCAAATCTTTTTCCGCAAAAGAATGTACAATTTAGTAAAGCTAGTTTTACTATTAGTGCAGTACCTATTCAAATTTTATATAATTATAATTCAACCATTGCAGCTGGTATAAACCAAGGTAATTTAATTCCCAACCGTGGAAATCAAAAATTATTTAGCGGTGGTGTGCGCATTAATTGGAAAAATAAAATTACACTACAAATTGCTCCTGAATTACAACAGGCCGATAATATTGTTTTTGCAAAATACCCTATTAACAGTACCGACTGGGAACAATATTATTATTATTTAAACCACTCCGACATTCCTGAACAACATGGCGAACTGCCTTTAAATAAATGGAACCAAGGTCAGTCCTTTATTAAATACCACTATAAAAATGTTGATATTGGTTTGTCCAATGAGAATAAATGGTGGGGGCCCGCTAGCTTTAACCCTTTAGTGTTAAGCAATAATGCACCTGGCTTTTACCATGTTACTATTGCTACCAATAAACCTTTTGTTACGAAAATTGGCTCCTTTGAAGGGGAAGTAATTGGCGGTATATTAGAAAGTAGTGGCTTTTACCCGACCGAATCCAATAGACTAAATGTACGTTTAAACGAATTTTTATACCAACCTAAAAAACAAAACAGCAGGTATATTACCGGCTTAGTATACTCCTATCAACCCAAATGGGTGCCTGGTTTATATGTGGGCCTTACAAAAATTTCAATGATGTATGAGGACGAGCTTAGTAATGGCTTCGACTTTATGCCGTTGGAAGGCTTTTTTGGTAATAAACTTACCCCTTCGGAAACAAGCGGCAGAAAGGCTTCCATGGGTTCTTGGTTTATGCGTTATGTGATGCCTAAAGAAAAGGCGGAAATATATTATGAATATGGCCGGAGCGACCAATCCTTACATATTGGAAATATTTTTCAGCAATCCCCCTACGGACGAGGTTTTACCGCTGGTTTTAAAAAAGCGTACGACTTAAGAAAAAATTGGGGGATGATGCAGTTGGGTGTAGAAATAACTACGTTAAGCTTACCTACTGTTGCGCAAGTATATGCCAACCCTGCTAGTTGGTACTTGCATAATTATGTACGCCAAGGTTTTACAAACAAAGGGAAAGTGTTAGGGGCCGGAATTGGCCCAGGCAGTAATAGCCAGACATTATTTGTTCAATGGTTGAAAGGTTTGAACAAAGTGGGCGTGCGTGTGAATAGAACAATTCACAACCTTGATTTTTATCATTCTACAAAATACTATTGGGCTGACCACTTCAACCAATATTGGGCCACCGTTTCAACAACGGCGTATTTTTCGGCCAACTATAAAAAAATTACACTTGCTGGGGAATATACCTGGCAACGTGATTTAAATTACGAATGGGAATGGTATCGATATACCGATGTAGGGTTTGAAAATGTAGGTAATGACTTGATGAATTATGGATGTCGTATACTTTTATGTTACCGATTATAAAATATAATAAAGTATACTAGTAATTAAATAAAGTTTATCATAATAATAGTATTAAAATTTACTACTATCGCTTCGATTAAACATTTAATAATGCTAATAATTTATATAGTTATTTAGTTTTGTTTTTTATCTGTAGGTTCAAATAAAAATACAAATACAAATACACTCAAAAACAATCCTGCAAATAGGCCAGCGAATAAACCTTCATACCATTCTATTTTATTATCAGGCAAAGGTGTATCGGGACTGTCCACTATTTGTATGGTAGGTGTTTCTTGCAACAATGAGGCTTTACTTATTTCTAAATTCTTTAATACTTCTGAATAAATGGTACCAGACAAAGCTTGATCCCGAGCTTCAATTGTACTATTTACATTTTCAGTTACATACTGCGGATTTATATCCATGATTTGAAAATCGGAGATAGCAGCACTTTTTATTTTTTTATTTGCATATTGTTGTAAACTATCTGCCAAATGTTGTAGTCTGCCAACATTGCCTCTAATGCGCTTTGTTTTTGCGTCAATATACAAATCAGATGTTTTAGCTAATAGTCTTTCGCAAAACAAAGTAGCTAAATATTCATCTCGCATTGTTATATTTATTTCAAATAAACTTAATCTGCGATCTGGCTTAAATAATTGTATGTCCTTTTTAATTATTCGATCAATTAAAGTGTTTAATAAGCTATCTTCTACCCTTGTAAATTTTTGTTTATTAATAGCAAAAGAAATAAGAGTGTTCACTTTTTTACTATTTTCCCATTTCCTTTTTAGTTTGTGCGATTCAGCATACTTGTCAGCTAATGAAAAATTAGTATTCCCATAAGGTGTTAATAAAGTTTTTCGTAACAAGGACCTGCTTTTGGCAAGTTCTAAAATATTTTCTCCGCTTAATAAATTACTACCGCCTAGCGCACTCATAATTTCAGATCCAAATTGGCCTGATAATGCGCCCATTAATCCAGAGCCGCCTAATGACTTGCTGTCTTCAACAACAAAGCTACTCCTAGCAGTATATTTTAGAGGCTTGAAAGCCGAATATAGCAGACCCATAGCAGTACTAATACTTACTATAATAAAAATTACTTTTGTTTTAGTAAGTAAGTATTGTAAATATAGCTTTAAGGTAGAAGCTACTGTATGATATAATGACTGTTGCATGAATAAATCAATTTATTTATTTAATAAAGAAATAACAGCCACCAATGAAGTTAGTAAAGTAGCAACTCCGGTTATTTCAGATAGACTTATTGTTTTCAAATCTGCTATTGACTTTTCTGGAACAAATATTTTACTGCCAGGAGTTATTCTTGGATAAAACCGCATAAATACAAATCGGTTTGTTTTTTTATACTTACCATTTGGATATTGCACATATGCTTTTTTCAAATGCGCATTACTTTTCGTGCCACCCACTGCGGATATATACCCCATAAAACTGCCTCCATTATATTCTACTATTTGCTCATTAAATACAGCACCACGCACCATCACAAAATCACTTTTTCTTGGTATAAATATACTGTCACCTGGCAACAACTGCAATGGTTCTTTATTTTGCAATAACATGCTTTTATTAAATATATCGGTTCCAACACGTAAGCCATTCCTAAACACTTGCAAGTCAGTGATTGAAGCGAAGGGGGTTATACCACCTGCACGTGCTACAATTTCCAATACCGTTTCGTTGCGCTTTTCTAATGTATAATCCCCTTCATATAAAATTTCACCGCGTATTTTAACATTGCCTAATAAACGGTAATTTAATAAACGCGGCACAAATACATCGTCAAATGCTTCCAAGTGCACTGAAGCCTGTGTTGAGCGCAATGTTGAATCAATACTTAATTTTTGCCTTTCTAATACCTGATTCGCTAAAGTTTCTGCATTGTTTTTTGTCAACCTACTTAATTCGACTTTATAAAATGCAGCGTCAATTGTAAAGCCACCAGCCAATGCAATTAAGTCCTCTGTTTTCATTCCCTTTGTGTAATTGTAAGTTCCTGGATTTTTTACACCCCCGTTTATTGTTACAAAACTGGTGTTTAAAAAATTATTGGAAGCGTATATCACTACCGAGTCGTGCTTCTCTAGTAGTATGTCCTCCTCTTGCCCATTTATAATTTGTTTAGTGTCGAATGGCAGCATTTGTATATTCGTACCTGGCGTTTTCCTTTGTATATATCCCCTATTTGCAAATGCCTCTTCCTTCAAGCCACCTGCTCGTACTATTAACTGTTTCAAGGTTTCATACTTAAGTAAGCCATAAACACCTGGCCTATTAATTTCTCCACTAATACTTATCTTGTTGTCATATCGCTGGTCAATGATGCCTACTGTAACTACTTCGCCTCCAATAAATGTATATTTTGAATAATCAGATTCAACTACATTTTTTATAAATAAATTATTATCACCTTTTGTTTTAATAGTTACTTGTTTTGTAAATGCTTGTTCGCTAAATCCACCAGCAAAATTTAATAATTCCTTTAAACTTTCTTTTTCCTTTAATTCATATATGAATGGCATTTTTGTTTCCCCTTCTAATTTAACACGGGTTCCATATACCAAATAATGTATAACATCCTGATCTTCTATACGTATATTATTTTTAAACATTCCTGTTCTAATAAAATCATAAAAATCAATCTCTGCTATCAATTTATTACTGCGTATTAATTGTATTTTCCTTAAAGAACCATTTTCGGTTGGCCCTCCAGATAAATACAATAAATTGAATAAACTTGTCAAGGAAGAAATAACATAGCCCCCAGGCCTACTTGCTTCTCCTGTTATCATTACTTGTATTGTTCTTAACTGACCTAAACGCACATTTAATTTAGTAGCACCTGTATTAAGTCCGGGATATATTTTTGCCAATTTTTGAATTATCATTTTCTTGGCTACTTCTATTGTTACCGCATTTAACTGAAGCATACCTACATAAGGCAAAGTATAATAGCCTTCGGCTGTTATATAGCCAGTTATTTCTTTTGCATTTAACCCTGTTACTGTTACAAGTAATTCATCGCCTGGTCCTAACACATAATTTTCAGGTGTAGCCATATTTGTATTTGGCGCATAATCCAAAAATGCTTCACTAAAAAAACTATACCCAAAATATAGTGAAGCTTCTTTCGATAGTGGTGTTTTAAATATCCAACTTGAATCCCTGACCCCAGCTGCGCTTAAACTACTATCTGTTGTATCACTTGCACTGATACTCGCGCCCATGCCATAGGCCTGCTTATTCTGTGCCATTTTTTTTATTTCATTAATAGTAGTTGCAGGGTAGCCTTTTTTTACTAGTTGGGCTTTAATTTCATTATCTGACATCCCCATTTGCTTTGCTTTCAAATAAGCATTTATTAACTGTGTTTGCATTGCCTCGCCTCCCTTAATTGGGATTGTAGTTTGTGCAAAAACACTCACAACCAACATAAAACTTATTAAAGTTGCTAATAAACGATTCATAAATATGTAATTAATATAATCCCATGTAGATGCCAGTTTTAATATAACTGGATTTTACAGCTTCATCACCATTGGGATTGTTTACGGTGATAAAATTGGCAAGTAGTTGTAAATGTATATAATGCATCCACTGATACCTTATTTCGAAGTTAATGTTTTTTTGATTAAACATGGGGTCGAACAAAAACGGCGGTTGCGGACTTTTTAAGTATTGATCATCAACCGTTCCTGGGCCTCCCTTTCTAATTTTTTCGTAACTAAGTTTTGCATACACCCTTTGTATAGGCTTGAATTGCGCATAAACTATTAACCGGTCAGCATTATTACCCATCCAGTCCCCTAATAGCTGTGCATGATTTGTGTAGTTTAGTACTGGATTTATATTAGCATACACAAAAGGACGATTTCTTGTATATTCAATACCTGTAACTAAATTATCCTTTGCTAACCATCCTGATTTTTTTATGCCCAATTGGTATCCCAACTGATTACGGTTACCACTTGAGAAAATTTTACTTATTCGAATTTCATCAATCATGATTTGTCCGTAAAATTGCGTTTTAGGTATCCACCTTCTTATACTAAACCCTGCAAACATTTGTCCATTATCACCCGCTAATATGTTTTGATTATTACTAGTATTGTCATAGGACTTAAAATACATTATAGGAATTAAATACCCTGGTTTTAATTGATTAGTATATACTATTGATTCTCCAATATTAAATTCAATACCCGGTTTTGGTATAATATTTATTGAATGAATTGCATAATACTTTGGTTGGTATTGCTCATGATTGCCACCGTAAGTGGTATTGCCATAGGAATAAGTTGCACTGCTATCCAATATATTTGATTGAGGCCACGCATGCATATAATTAAATTGTAGCCATTTAAAGGGTTGGTACTGCGTTCGTAAGTATGGATAGACCGGTGCATTTTGAGACAATACCAATTGCGCATTTTCTCCACGCCCATAACTAATCCTATCCTGCCCTATACTGATACTGCCATTTTTAAAACGATATGCTAGCATTACCCTTAATTCATTATAATTTTGCTGATCAACTACATTAGCTCCACCTACATTTACATATTTATTTATGGGGGCAAAGCTTGGTATGTTTTTTACACCTGCTCCGTCCAAACTTATATCGTTGAAAGAAACAAAATAATCCAGCTTGTTTTGTAATGTTCCCCAAAAACTTACGCCAATATTTTTTTCAAGTACCCTTTCACCATTGTATTGTGCTAAGCCCCCTCCAAAAACAGGATCCGCATGTATACTATTGTTATCTTCCTTATAATAAAAGCTAGTCCATTTGCCCAAGGGGTCCTTTTTTAAATAAGTAAGAGTGTCTCCAATTTTGTTTTCACTAGCAAACTGTTTCCAATAGAATTGTGCTTCTTTATATTCACTTACACTTAGCTTTTCTTTTTGTTGTAATATGGCTAATATTGCATCTGCAATTACAGTGCGCGATACGGGTTTTATTAAGTCATTCCAAGGGAACACATAACTTAAGGCCATTTGGTCTAAATAAAAATAAACGCCACTAGTAGTAGATACTGGCACCGTTTGCGCATAGACATGTTGCTTTCCTATAAAGCAATATAACATGCAGCATAATAAAACCTTTTTAATATACATTCTCGTCCCCCTTTAACAAATTGATAATTGTTTGTAATACAATTTGACAGTCCAACCAAAAATTCCATTTACGGATATAATACAAATCGTAATTGACCCTATTCTGCATATCGAAATGGTTTTTCGTAATTCCACGATAGCCGTTTACTTGTGCCCAACCTGTAATACCTGGTTTAATAATATGCCTTAAGGTATAACTTGACACGTAATTCAATGATTCCAAACTATGTGGTATTGAATGTGGCCTTGGACCTACAACCGACATATCCCCTTTTAATACATTGTAAAATTGTGGAAATTCATCAATGCTAGTTTTTCTTAAAAATTTTCCAATTACTGTTACCCTTTCGTCGTGTTCATTAGTTTGCAAAAATTTACCGTCCTTGGTCATAGAATTTGCATTATAATACATGGTCCTAAACTTATAAACGTCAATATGTGAATTGTTTAAACCCCACCTTTTTTGCTTATAAAAAACAGGTCCTTTTGAACTAAGTTTTACAAGAATGGCTACTATTGGAAACAACCATGTTGCTATAAATACAAAAAACAATACTGAAAATACAACATCAAATGCGCGTTTCATAAGCTGATTTACCCATTCATCCAAAGGCAATGACTGCTGACTTATTACAGGAATTAAGCCAATATTTTCAATTAACATGGGGCTTGTAGTAAAGTGCAAAAAATCAGGTATAATACGCACTTTTAAATTTTGCTGGTTGCATATAGCAATTACCTCATTGATATCCTTTTCCCTTTCTTTGGGCATAGCAATTACTACTTCATCCAAAGGTTGCGTTTTTAATATGGTGGCCAATTTACTAGGGTCCCCTAAATAAGGGCAATGCGTAAAACCTTCAGCCGACTCATGCAATGCACCAATGCACTGAAAACCATAAAATGCATGTTTACTTATTACATCATGAAAGTGGTTGGCATAAGGCGCATCACTTATTAATAATACACGTTCAAATATTTTTCCTTTATTTGTAAAAGTATGTAAATATTTTCTTGCAATATACTTTACCACTAATTCCAAGAAATATAATATTAATATATAACTTAAATAAAAAGTAGAATTATAAAACAAAAATAACTTGAATAAAAAAATATTAGAGGCTTGTACAATAAAAAAAACAAGGATAGTATAAGTAATAAAAACAATTTCTTCGGCATATTTATTAAACCTACGGTCGGTATTTAATTTGGAAATACGTGCTGACAAATACCAACCCACTACCGAGCTAATTAAAAATTGCGCATGTACTGCTACCGGAATAGTTAAATGGCTTGTTGCTGTATTGAATAAACAAGATATTGTATACGCTATGAGCAACACTGGGAAATCCAATACCACTTTTGCAATTAAGTACCTATTGAATATTCCCTTCATATTGCAAACTTAAGAAAATTTGATAATATTGTTCAGCGATATAATCCCAATTATATATGTTGGTTACGCCTTGTTTTGATAAGTCCCTATATGTTTTAACCCAACTTATATCCGTTAAGTCACTGGCTTCCGCTTCCAACATTTTTGCTGCCAAATGGGGCGCTTCTTTTTCAAAATAAATGCCGTATTTCCCTTGTTGCAAAACTTCTTGGCTAAAACGATTATTCAATGCCATTATACAAGTCCCTTCCGCCAACGCTTTTATGATTGTTGGATTGGTTCCCCCAAATTCATGGCCATGTATGTAAATAAAGCAGTTTTGATACAAAGCTGATAATAAAACCGGATCGTTTACATAACCCGTAAATACTATAGTCGGATGATTTTGTATGCGCTTTATAGCATTGTAATAACTGTCGTGAAAAATATCATCTCCCACAATAACCAATTTTTTTGTGCTGTTGATGGACATAAATGCTTCAACAATAAGGTGCGCATTATTATCCGGTATAATTCTGCCTATTATTAAATAGTAATTATTTTTTTCAAGATCCCATTGCTGTATGTGCGTTATTGGCGCATTGGACACGGAGTCGGCCCCATAAGCAATCATGCTTGTTTTTTTATTAAACAAACTCAAATATGTTTTTTGCATTTCATACGCATCCGTTACAACTATGTCAAAATGTTTTGTAGCTTGTTTTGCGGCAAAATAAAAATAATGTACGCCTATCCCTTTCCACTTAGGCCTTAACCATTCCATACCATCCACGTTTATCACTGTTTTTTTTCCAAATAACCTAGTTAACATGCCAAAAGGTCCATTTGCTGCGTTTACATAAAATACCACGTCGTTCTTTTGAAGACATGCATGTAATGTGCATATGAATGAATGCACCAGTTGTGTAAAGGATTTTAATTCAATGGATGGCATATAAACCAGCTTCACATTATTATACATATGTGGCCTTTGCTTAAACAAGGCACGGTGACAGTATACAGTTATGTCCACATTTTTATGCACCAAACGTTCCACTAATTCTTTTATTAAGGTTTCAAATCCCCCATACACATAAGGGTAGCCCTTTACGCCAATAATTGAAATTTTTAATTTTTTATTCAAGTTTTGCTATTCTTTACTTGTATGAATATTTGTTTTAGCTGCGTTGCTGCGTAATCCCAATTAAATAAGGCAACCCTCTGTTTTGCTGCCGCTTTGAGTTGTGCCCTTACTTCCTGGTCTTGTATTAATATATTTATTTGTGACGCAATGGCTTGTACGTTATTTGGGTCAAAATACAATGCTGCCCCAGCCCCTACTTCGGGTAATGCTGAATTATTTGCAGCTGCAATAGGAATTTGGTATTGCATGGCTTCCAACATAGGCAAACCAAAACCTTCATTCAAGGAAGGGAATGCATACACATATGCATTTTGGTATAAATAACTCAATTGCGTTTCGCTTATCCTGCCTGTTAGTAATATACATTTTTTCAGGCCTTTTTGTTGTATCGTTTCCATTAAAGCCCCTTTTCCATTACTCGAGAAATATTTAGGAGAATCACCTGCAATAATTAATTTAATAGTAGGTTTATTAGGCACACTATTTGTTAATGGCGCTGCTTGTTGAATTAGTATTTCAAATGCTGCCACTAGATTTTGTAAATTTTTTCTATGGTCAAGTGTACCCACATGTAATATATAATTACTACCTCCTAACCACTGTTCAATTTCGCTTTCCCATTGTGCAACCCTTTGCTGCGCCAAAGGTTTCGGACCTTCATAAATTACTGTTACCCTTCCATTCACTGCAGGCATATATTGTATAAGCTTCGTTTGCACATATTGTGAAGGTACTATTATTTGTGCTGCTTTTTTTGCTGCGGTTACCGCTAAATAATGAAATGTTTTTAACCACCAATAATTATAATGTTGCGGTGCTTCATAAAAAAAAGTGTCGTGAAAAACAACAATTTTTTTTGTAGGCATGGGCGTTAATGGTAAAAAATAATCAGTACAAAACAAAACGTCAATCCTAAATACTAAACAATATAAAGGCAACACTATTTGTTTCCAAATGGTAAACATAAAGTGTTCCACAAGTTTACCCAGTTTGTTGTTTCCTTGGTATACCGGCAACCTATATTGTATATAATAAAATTGTACTTCGTCAGTTTGCTTTTGAAATGCATTACACAAACCTTGCAAATAAAAATAAGTGCCAGTTTTTCCTTTCTTTAAGTCCCTTGTATCTATGGCTACTTTTGTGATGGCTGACACACTATATTATTTATAAGGACTCCCGTTAATAACCAAGTTATATAACTCATGTACAAGAAAGACTCAAAATAGCTCGTAAGCATTGGCACAAAACTTCCAATTTTTATTAGCAATATTGAAAACGCCAATTGCTTATACGATCCTTGGCATTTTTTCCAATTTTTTGCGGCTACCACTAATATTGCGATATATATTGCCAGATACAAAATCATTGATACTACACCTGTTTGTACGCCCATAAATATTGCTTGGTTTTCACCACCAATTCCCAAGCCGTCGCCAAATGCATACAAACCCGACGAGCCTAAACCCAAACCAAAGGGTTGCACTATCATTGCATCCAAACCAGTCACCCAACTTATTAAATGCCCCAAACTTGAACTTTCCCTTAATGTGATAGTATCAAATACGTATGCTTTAAAACTAAGGCTTGCAAAAAACATGAATAATACAATGGCAAAAAATATAGAAAAATAAAGAATTTTTAATAATAATTTGCGCTTTGTTAATATAGCATAAGCATACATCACAATTACCGCACCCAACATCGAAGCTCGAGAAAATGTTTTATATAAAGCCCACAATAGGAGTATCACAATTAGCCACTTCCATTTTGTTTTTATTGTGTGCGTTTCATCGAAACTAATCCAAGCTAGTACAATGCATAAACAAATTAATAAGGATACAGCAAAGTCCAACGGGTCTTGAAAAAAAGATGCAAACCTTTTTATACTATTATCGGTTTCGAAAGTCATGGTTAATCCATAACTACCACTTGGATATAATAAATTTACTTTTTGGTTGTAGTCGCTATAGCTTGTAATGGTTTGAAAATGTTGATTAAACAACACTTCCACTTGCTGTATGCCAACAGCCAATAAAGTCAATGCTATTATAAGGGTAAATATTTTATTTATTGGGAAAGTTGTTAATGGCAATAACCTTCCTATAAAATAGAGTAAGCCAAACATGCCATAACTTTTAAATACGGTTATTTTTTCGACTATCGTCATTTTCCCAATGGGCAAAAAAATATAGGTAAAACAATACACAAACAAAATAAATACTAGCCAATCAATTAAATGAAATTGTATTTTACCTTTATAATTTGCAATTAAATAACCCAGTGTGCTTATTGCAGCAATTTCTTTAAAATACTTTATCACATTTACCACTGGCAGTAACCCATACTGGTAAGTGAGCGATAGTGATGTGGTATAAACACTCATTCCAAGTATTATAAACCATACTATGCGTTCTGGCTTACCAAGTGAAAGGCCTTTAAAAAAGTATAAAAAACTTGCTACGTAAATAAATGGAAATATAAACAAAGCTTAATTATTTTCGTATTCAATACAGGTGACAACTAAATTGTCCAAGGACCAGCTTTTTATACAGGGATCGGTTTCTCGCACCAAATCACTCAAAGCAATTTTTAAATCACTATTCGTATGTGGTTTTAACCAAACAAATTGGTAAACTGAAGTGCCCGCAGGATTATTTGCCATACTGCATAATCCTGGTAAATTTTTATTAAACGCATTGGACCCGGGCGGGAAATAATATCCTTCTTGTTCGGGATAAGCTTGCTTTGTATTGGGCAAGTTGGAAAACGTTGTATAATATACCCTTTTGCCGTCAATAAATAATCCCCAAAAATCCGATGCTAAATTATCATTCCCTTTCCATGCATCATGTATGTAAATGTCAAAAGTAATTTTTAAAAGTTTATGCGCTGGCAAATTGTGAAATTCTTTAAACACCGCATTATGGTTAAATGGTCCTAATATCTGCGTATTATTATAAGTAAATACTTTATCGCTATTGTCCACGTTATCACCTTTGAATACTAGTATATCCCCCTTCACATTATCAAAGCCGTTGTGATAAATTTCAATATTTTTTGGTAAGTTCTTTTCACATCCACTTAATAGTGATACTAAAAGCATGCCATATATTATATACTTAATACTATTTCGCATTTATTTATTTTTTAAATGAACCTATACATAAAATTTAATTATGAAGCCTGTACTCAAATGCCTTATACTTAGCAGTTAGGTAAAATTGTGGATTTATAAATTCAGATAATAATACCGGTAGAAAAAATATAATCCATTTTTACCCGAATCGAAATAGTAATTGTAATTATGATCGTAATTACTAATAGAAACGTACGAAGGGCAATTCTTTTAGCTATGACATTTTTTACTTTTTCCAATCAAGCTTTTCGCAATTCCACTACTGTTGTTTGTGATGTTCCAAAATTTATTAATATGGAAGCAAGTGAAAATTCAAAAATGTTGATTAAATGATTGAATTGTGACTATTTTTAGGCCAAAGCTTCGCGTTTCTTAGTCACATTTTTGACATGCAAATGACTAAAAGACAAAG
>Ga0209443_1000746_pt1 | contig 21665 bp, 11 predicted proteins | sample LauGreBMM110DCMD_2_FD_187571 | JGI IMG/M metagenome (GOLD analysis project Ga0209443, IMG submission 187571) | Freshwater lake microbial communities from Lake Michigan, USA - Su13.BD.MM110.DCMD (SPAdes) (version 2) | ecosystem: Environmental > Aquatic > Freshwater > Lake | place: Lake Michigan... | reverse complement strand
TGTTTTACCTACAAACTGATCGTAATCTGTAACTGGTTTAACGTCGATTTGGCTACCTGGTAAGAATGTTTCCATACCAAATACATCCACGATAAGACCACCTTTGGTTTTGCTTGTAACAATACCGGTAACGATTTCACCAGTTTTGTGCAATTCCATAATTCTTTCCCAAGCTCTGCTGGTGCGGGCTTGTTTGCGACTAAGATTAAGATTTCCGTCTCTGTCTTCTTTTTCTACCACCATTACTTCAATAACGTCACCTACTTTTAATCCGCCTGGAATGTCTCTGAATTCATTCAAAGAAATCAGACCGTCACTTTTAAAACCGATGTTTACAACCGCATCTGTTTTAGTGATTGCCTCAATAGTAGCTTGAATCATTTCACCATCGTTGATCTGCTTGAACGTGTTGTCATAGACAGTGTCATACTTGGCTTTTTCTTCTTTGTTGTAACTTGAAACGTTGCGTTTGTCAACACTCCAATCAAAGTCGTCGTGAGCAGTTACTACTCTTGCAATGTAAGGAGCTTTTTCAGCGACTACCGCTTCTACAGGCACATTTGTTACCGCAGCAGTTTCAGCACCTTCGTTGGTAGCTGACCCTTCCTGTGCATCTGCGTTTAGTTGTTTAAAATTGTTAAATGACATAATATAAATCCCGGTTTTTTAACGGGAGTGCAAAGGTAAGAATTTTCAGTGTCAAAAATGCTTAAAACCGCTATTTTATTGACTTTAGGAAGTTTTTAGCAGAAGAGAGTAGAGAAGCTGATTAATTTTATGTTGGACTTGGGTAGCGAATTGTTTATTTTGATAAAATTAATAATTCCTTTTTTTAAAAAAAAGTACTTAAATTGGTACTTAAATGAGATTTTATGGAAGTTGTAAATTATACCGAATTCAGAAAAAACCTTACCAAGAGTTTGAATAAAGTGAATGATGACGCTGAAATAGTGGTGGTTTCGAGGAGTAAAGGGAAAAATGTGGTGGTAATGGCCTTAGAAGAGTACAATGCTATTCAAGAAACATTACATGTTGTTAAATCAGTAAGCAATCGAAATCGACTGGATAAAGCGATTGAAGAAATGGACAAGGGGCAGTTCGAAATTCATTCATTAATTGAGTAAGCAAAATGGAATTAGTTTGGCAAACCAATGCCTGGGAAGATTATTGTTATTGGCAAAAGCAAGATAAAAAAATCCTTGAAAGAGTGAATGAATTAATTAAAGACTGTTTGCGCTCACCTTTTAAGGGTATCGGGAAGCCTGAGCCATTGAAAGGTAATTATGCAGGTTGTTGGAGTAGAAGAATAACACAGGAACACCGATTGACATATAAGATTAACGAGCGGCGGCTTCATATTTTACAATGCCGGTATCACTATGATTAAATTAATTTTTAGGGACGTTGATAATACCATTATTATTAAGGTATATAAAATTCACAGACCAATGATTGGTAACTATTTGTAAAAGAAAGTTCAAATTAACTTACAATTCTATCCCTATTTTTTTCATCAAAATAGAAGCATTGATTGAATGACAGATGCCTGCTTTTAGAGAATAGTCAAAATACAATTCCTCCTTATTTACCTGCGCATCAAAATGATAATTTAAAATATTGTCTGGAAAATCATCTTCGATTTTTGCTAGTTCTACATCATGGGTGGCGATAATTGCAGCAGCTTTTTGTTTAATCAATTGTTTGGTCAACGCCACTGATCCAGTATGACGATCTAGCGAATTGGTACCTCTTAAAATTTCATCCAATAAAATAAATATCGGCTCTTGAGCATTTACTTTTTCAATAACCGTTTTTAGTTTTTTTAATTCTGCATAAAAGGTGGAGGTGTTTTCTTCTAGATTATCAGCAATACGCATGCTCGTGATTAGTTGAACAGGAGATAAGGATAAACTCTTTGCGCAAACCACTGAGCCCGCCATAGCTAATACCACATTGATTCCTACGCTTCTCAGATAGGTGCTTTTACCAGCCATATTACTTCCAGTAATCAGCATTAGTTTACCTGACTCGCTGATGGAAATCGAGTTGTTTACTCTTTTACTTTTATTAATAAGCGGATGACCTATTTCAATTCCATTGATAGAAAAATGTTCTTTTCTTAGCTCTGGAAAACACCAGTCAGGATGATTGAAATGCAAGTTGGATAAACTACTGATGGCTTCTAGTTCACCCAAGGTATCAAACCATGCTGAAATATTTTGTTGGTTTCTTTTTTTCCATTTTTCCAATGCGATTACTTGTTGTAAATCCCACTGAACAAGGATGGTTAGGGGAATAAATATGACAGGATTGAGGCGGTAGTCCATTCTTGCCAAAATCTTTTCGAGTTGTTTTAATTCTTCAGATGCTTTCCCTTTTTGTATAGAATAAGAGTGCTTTAATTTCTGCAATAACTCGGACTGAAAATCAGTGTTTTCAACTAGTTGAATACTATCGGCCAGTACAGATAATTCAGCGGACATTTTTGAGAGCTGATGGTGAAGAGGGATTGCTTTTTTGCTGATGAAGTAGGCTAGTACTGCAGAAAATAATAAAAAATAATTCCTAGTAGGGTTAGATAGAATATCAAAATAGTTAAGTCCAATAGTCGACACCATCAATAGTGGAATGAGTATTTGAAGAAGTAGCCAAAAGGGTTGCTGGATGAAAATTGTTTTTTCGTCTATCCATTCCTGCAAGCGTTTTTTTGTAGAGAGATAAATTTTTTTTTCTTTTCCCAGCGCTTGAAGTTCTTGCCTCCAGGGCGTTTTGGAAGACAATTCTTTAATGGCTTGCTGACGCTGTAAAACAATGATCTCTTTTGCCGGAGCTAATAGCCAGCTGGCAAGGGTTTGACTACCCATTTCAGAAGCGGTTCTATTGATGTATTGAAAAAGGGATGCTTTGCCAAAAAGATCTAAATCATTGGCATAGTCGTGAGCGTGTGGTTGGTGAATAGCGCCGTCCTCAAAATGAGTGCTGTTACCTGATAAAGCAGTTAGCTCATCAATATTGATTTGTATTAATTGTTGGGTATGGGAAATTATTTTTTTATTATCTGTATCTGCATAAATTAACCTTACAAAAATGACAGTTAGTAAAATGACTGCCACAATAAATATCAATCCAATATGAAATAAAAAATACCCTGCGATAAAAATACCGAGCATTACTATGAATCTTGCCCAGCCTAGTTGATTTTTTTTCTTGAGCAGTGAATGAAGGTTGGCTGATAAAAGTTCTTTTCTATTCAAGTAATATTGTTCGGGCAACATAAATATATTTTGTTAAAATTAGATCTACAAATGTATAGCACAAGAGTTTTAAAAGCCAAACTAAATAGTTTACGTAAATTTGCAGGATAGCTGATGGAATATAATCAATCAGTAATTACGGGGCTGACCGGTTTTGACAGCATAGATCTTTGTAAGTGTAAGCATGTAGTGCGTTGGATAATTAGCACTTTAATCTGAATATTCAAAACTTCAAATGGCAATACTCAGTATGCCATGGCTGCTTAGTCGATAGACTAGCACCCATTAGGGCCGATGAACGGGTTGTTCTGTTACCAAGTTCTTCCGCCGACTCAAAAAGAAAATGGAATGCTGTTCCGTTATGAAGTATTCGGAACTTAAGATCATTCTTCTAAGGTTATGGTTGGTTTGTGTTGCCCCGGCCATTTCCCTACAATTAATGCAGCAATAAACATGTAGAAAGCTTACGGCGAATGTGTTTGGACCAGGGTTCGACTCCCTGCAGCTCCACGATTTATTAATGCAAATAATTGTTTATCAATTGTTTGCATTTTTTATTAGAGGCAGGCTTGGAGAGGATTTTAAAGTTACAATGTTAACCACTAAAAAAATGTTGGTAATGATTCCATAAGATTTGGTCAGTAAATAGTTTTTAACTTATTTGTATTTTAAACCAAAAATGATTTTTTTGATTTTGTTTAAATATTAAATTGGTACTTTTAAAATAAAGTTGCTAATTATTTCGTTGTAAAAAGAAATTTGCCCATTTTTCCCAATTCCCAATTCATGAAAAAGAAAAAAGTACTGATCAGCATTTTTCTGCTTTTATCAACAATATTGGTTGCTCAATCCAATAAAAATACCTCTCCACTAAATTCTTGCGGCGCAGATAATCTTATTCAAATTTTAAGAAAAAATCCGGTCTTTACAGCGAACGAAGAAAAACTGAATACACAAATTCGCTTGTATAATTCATCCATGCAATCTGCAAGAACCAGTAAGGGTAGTCCTTCAAAAGTTAAAAGAACAGGCAAAGATAAAATCACATCCGTTTCTTCTATCACGGGAATTATTTCTATCCCTGTGGTTGTCCATATTATTAATTCAAATCCTGAGTCTGTAACCAACCAAATGGTAATCGATGGCATCAAAGAGTTAAATGATGCTTTTGCACACTTAGGTACTTATTCTGTTGACATGCTAGGAGTCAATACAGGGATTCAATTTTGTTTAGCAAATACTGCACCCGACGGATCTTTAACCAATGGGATTGATCGAGTGAATTCTTACTACGAAAATATAGATGTTGATTTGGAATCGGGGGCGTTGGCTGCTCTGACTCAATGGGATCCTAAGTTTTATGCAAACATATGGTTGGTCTCTTCGATTAAAGGAGAAATACCACCTACAGTTTTTGAATGTGGTAGTTGGCAAAGAGTTGGTTATGGTGGTTACGCTTCGGCTGGTGGTGGATTAGTGGTTAGTAGTTTAAACGGCCCCTTAGTAGCTCATGAAATGGGACACTACTTATCTTTATTACATACTTTTCAAGGACAGAATTGTGCCAATGCAGATTGTACCCTTGATGGCGATTTAGTATGTGACACTCCACCTGATAGAAGTACCAAGGCTTCTCCCTGTAATAGTCCAGAAAACTCTTGTAATACCGATACTGTTTCTGGACCTTTTACTAAAGATATGCCTGATAATATTTCCAATTTCATGGATTATGGTAGCCCTTGTCCAACGGTTTTTACACAAGGCCAATCAGATAGAATGCATGCATTTCTTACTGTATTTAGTGGAGGAAGCTTGTTAAATAGTGATCGATGTAATACTCCTTGCAGCGGAGCTATAATGGCAAAGTTTAATTGGTATTCAAATTCACATCCTGTAGTGGGTGACATAGTAAATTTCAACAATACCTCCACGGGTGCATCTGGCTATGAGTGGTATGTAAATGGAGTGTTGACTGCTTCAACGCAGGCGTTTAGTTATCAAGTTACTACTGCTGGTACCTATGTAATTAAATTACTCGCTTTTGACGCTGCGCGCTCTTGTGTTTCTTCATATTCTGGAAATGTAATGGCTGACTGTGGAGTAGTTGCCAGATTCTCGCCCGATAAAAGAATTATTGCTTCTGCAAGTGTTATTTACAAAGACACAGTACTCTTTCAAAATACTTCTTATGGCGCAACCAATTACCAATGGTTTGTATCCGATAATACGGGAGCTAATTTTTCAAATGTTGGTGTGTCAAAAGATCTTTTATATGATTTTCTGCAGCCAGGAACGTATAAAATAAAACTTACCGCTTCAAAAGGTGCTTGTGTATCAAATTCTGGAACTTACACCTTGACTGTAAACGATCCAAAACAAGATGGTTCTATTTCTATCTTTGAAGTAAGATGTTATACCAACGATAGTATTCGTGTTGTTTTTGGAATTAATAACAACGGTTACGATACCATTCATGCAGGAGCAGTCGTTGGTTTTTATGATAAATTTCCGGGACTTCCCAATCCTCAAAAATTGAACAACAGCTTTGTATTACCGACAGATATTTTAGGGAAATGTTCTGCATCTTTTACACATATCATTGGCGTAAGTAAACCCAAACAAGATTCGTTGACATTGGTATTTGATGAAAATAATTTGTTGGACGAATTGAGCGAAACTAATAATACTGCCTTCATACAAAAATTTCAATTTAAAATAATTGCCACTCCTATTGACACTACGGTATATACCAATTCAACCCTTTCTTTATTAGTACAAAAAAAATCCGATGATCCAATTTCCTCTGTTATATGGAGCCCTACCACTGGCCTTACTTGTACAACTTGTGTTAATCCAATATTGAGTGTTACCGACACTGTTTTAATGAAAGCAACAGCAAAGAATGCTTTTAATTGCACTGATTCAGCAACTGCATATATTAAAGTTTTTCCGATTGACATTGGCTTGGATAGTTCGGGTATAGATTGTTTTAAAAATGACAGTTTGTTAGTTAATGTAAAAGTTTGTTTAAAGAATGGTTATACAAAGTTGAAGAATAAGGTTGAGATAGAATATTTCGACAACGATATAACACTGGGAGCTGCTAATAAATTAGGATCCGTTTTTCTTGATCCATCTACTGCATTTATCAATGGGTGTGTGGTTGCTCCAGCTGTTATAAAAATGACTCAAACGCCCAATGTGTCTATTTTTATCAATCGACCTCTTATTCCATTTGAAATGCAAACAGCTAACAATGCGTTACACAAAAAATACATCCCTTTTAAATTAATTGCTCAGCCAGCTGATTATGACGCTTTTCGTGGAGAAGGATTTTCTGTCAATATTATTAACCAAGGCGATACTTATAAAAATCTTCTTTGGACACCCAGTGAGGCATTGAGTTGTAACAACTGTCTATCTCCCGTAGTTACTACCAATGTTAATCGAGAATATAAAATAACTGGATCTAATCAATTCTTTTGTACTGACTCTACTTTTGTTCGTGTCAAAACTTATTATCGATCTCATTTAGCATTGCCCAATGTATTTAGTCCAAATAGGGATGGCGTGAATGATTATTTTTATGTGATTGCTGGAAAAGATGTTGTTACAGTTAACCAATTTCAAATTTTTAATCGTTGGGGAGAAAGGGTTTTTAATAGTAAGAACACCAAGCCAAATGAATATTTGGGTGGATGGGATGGTTTCTACAAAGGTAGAATCGCCGATAACGGAACGTATGTTTACTATATTATTATCACCTTGCTTAATGGAACTACCGAAGAAGTAAAAGGTAACATAACTTTATTTAGATAATCAAAATGTTGAAACGCATTACCATACTCTTGTTGCTGATTATTAATTGTATTTGTGCTCGTGCGCAAGATGCTAATTTTTCGCAATTTTTTTCTTCTCCATTAACGCTCAATCCTGCTAACACTGGAAATTTTAATGGTTCATTGAGGCTAGCAGGAAATTTCAGAAATCAGTGGGCTTCTTTTAATAATGCATTTTCAACGACTACTTTTTCTGTAGATGCACCAATTTTATTAACTAAAATGGCACCATACAATCGGCTAAGTATTGGATTGAATGCATTGACTGATCAAAGCGGCAATGGACTTTTAAAACAAAATTATTTAGCTGGTTCTTTTGCTTTTAAAAAAGGTTTTGATGCATATGCTAGACATTCTTTATCGCTAGGTTTTCAAGCTGCTTATGGCAGTGCTAATTTCAATAGCAGTTTGGCGAAATTTGAAGACCAACTTACACCGGGTGGTTTTTTATTGAGCACCTCTGAGCCTTTACAAATTTCAAACACGTACAAGAAAATAGTAGATTTAAATTCGGGACTTATTTATAATGCCTCTAATGAGAAAGGGAGAAGTTTTTATATTGGTGCAGCAGTCAATCATATACTAGAACCAGTGACCACTAATTTAAATTCAGATTATTACACCAAGCGAAGATATACGGTTCATGGTGGCGGGTATTTTCCGGTGGGCGAGAATGCAACTGTTCATGCTAGTTTTCAATTTCAGCAACAAGGAGATTATAGAGAAATAATTTTAGGAGGAGCTGCCAGTTATTTTATTAATGGAAAATCAACTAGTTACTACGAATTATATTTGGGTACATGGCTAAGATATAATGATGCAATTATACCCTATGTTGGCGTTGAATACAATTTATTACGTTTTGGATTTTCATATGATATAAACTATTCATCCGATAAAACTGCAGGTACTCATTATCGAACTGCAGAATTTTCAATCATCAAGGTGTTTAATAGCAATAAGGAAAACGTAATTAATTGCCCGAAGTTTTAATGTTGCAACGTAAATAAATCGATCATCAGTCCTTGTGATTTAGGAAGTCAAAAAAATCAGCAAGGTTTTGATTTTGTTCAATCTCACTATTTATGGGAGGTTTTTGAATTTATTTTGAAACTCAATAAGGAAAAGTATTTTGCTACAATTTTTATAGTTCAATAAGTGAATATAAAATATTGCATTTGTATCTATATTAAGCTATCGTAATGCTTGTATACTTGGCATATTGCAAGTATTTTTTTATATAACTTTGATTTATTCAGTTTAGGAATAAAAAATTCTTAAGAAATTTAAATCAAAATAAAAGCAAGAAAAATATGAAATTTTTCATCTCCACTATAATAAGTTTATTAAGCATTCAATTTTCTTTTTCTCAAATAGATCTTTTGCATATCAATCAGATACAAGTGATTGGTTCGCATAACAGTTATAAAAAAGCGATAGATCCTTTATTGTTTAAGATGCTAAGTAAAAGGGATTCTGTATCCATGAGTAAAATAGAATATAGTCATGTATCGCTGACAGAGCAACTAAATCTTGGATTGTGCAATTTGGAAATAGATGTTTATTCAGACACTGCTGGCGGCCGGTATGCACATCCGAGAGGATTGGATTTGGTGCCAGGACAACCTGCTTATGATATCGAAGGAGTAATGAAGCAACCTGGCTTTAAGGTTTTTCATATTCCAGAAATTGATTTTAGAAGTAATTCATTAACATTTAGGCAATGCTTGGAAGAATTGAAACTATGGTCTGCTAAACATAAAAATCATTATCCTGTTTTTATCACCATGAATGCAAAAGACGACGACATAAAAAGAACAGACTTTACTGCTCCAGAAAAATTTACAGCTGAAATCTTTGACGCATTGGATAAAGAAATCATTACTTATCTAGGCAAAGAAAATATAATAATTCCTGATCAAGTGAGGGGTAAATACAATAGCTTAGAGAGCGCTGTTACTGCTGGTAACTGGCCTTCATTGAAAGAGGTGAGGGGTAAATTTATTTTTATCCTGGATGAAACGGGCAATAAAATAAAAACCTATGTACAAAACCATCCTTCACTAAAAGGGCGGGTTCTTTTTGCAAATGCTGAGCCAGGAACACCTGAAGCAGCCATACTGATAAGAAATCGTCCAAAAGACAGTACGATTAGTACAATGGTAAAAAAAGGGTATTTGGTGCGAACTCGAGCAGACGCGGATACAAAGATGGCGAGACTAAATGACCGTTCCGATTTTGAAGCTGCTTGTAAATCAGGTGCGCAAATCATCACTACAGATTATTATTACAAAAGCACTCATTTTAAATCTGATTACAATATCAGTTTTGATGGGGCAACTTATTTTCGTATCAACCCGATATTTAAAAAATAATTTGCCATTTAGTTTTGATTTTTTTAGACTCTCATTCTGTATTTGAGTAAGTTACACTTTTTTATCTCGGCTTTTTTATTGTTCGTGTAGAACAATTATAGATATTAATTTCAGCGTAAGGCTATCTTACAACTAAATTTTGGCTCAGTACAGTTCCATCAACCTCACAATGTGAGGTTTTTTTATGTTAATTTTTAAATAAAATCGATAACTTACAATTGTTAAAAATCTTTACAAATCGAGATAATAAGCACAGCTCTATTTTAAATATTGCTTATATGAAAAACGTTTTTACTGCATTCTTTTTTTTAATGCTTTGTATTTTTAGCGCTTGTAAATCCCTCGAAGAATGGACGAATTATGGAGGCAATAAGGCGAATAATCATTATTCCAACTTAGCGCTAATTGACACCAATAATGTGTTGAGTTTAAAAAAGGTTTGGGAATACCATACTAAGGATGGAGATGAAAAGTCTCAAATTCAAACCAACCCTTTGGTAATTGATGGTGTATTGTATGGGGTTTCTCCCAAACTTAAATTATTTGCTTTAGATGCCGGTTCAGGAAAAGAGCGATGGGTGTTTAATCCAAATGACATGAATACAATTGATGGAAAGCCTTCGAGGCCTTTTTCTATTAATGTTTGTCGTGGTTTAGCGTTTTATAAAAACGGCAAAGAAGATCAACGAATTTTTTATTCTGCTAGCGGATATCTTTATTGTGTAAACGCGTTAACTGGTCAACCGATTTATTCATTTGGATCTGAGGGCAGAATAGATTTACATCAAGATTTAGGTGTGGAAGCAAGTGATTTATATGTCGTATCCTCTACCCCTGGAATCATTTATAAAGACTTACTTATTATTGGGTCTAGTGTTTCAGAATCTTCTCCAGCAGCACCAGGTCATATTCGTGCTTATGATGTTCACACTGGAAAAATGCGTTGGATCTTTCATACGATTCCTAATCCAGGGGAAGAAGGTTATGATAGTTGGGAAAATAAAGAAGCCTACCTACATATCGGTGGAGCCAATTCTTGGTCAGGATTTAGTTTGGATGAAACAAAGGGAATTGTATTTGCTCCGACTGGTTCTGCTGCCTTTGATTTTTATGGAGGCAAAAGATTGGGAGATAATTTATATGCAAATTCAGTGTTGGCATTAGATGCTTCAACGGGAAAAAGAATCTGGCATTTTCAAACAGTGCATCATGATATTTGGGATAGAGATTTACCTACTGCACCTGTATTGGTCAACATCACAAAAGATGGAAAAAATATTGAAGCGGTTGTGAGTGTTAGTAAGAGTGGATTTATTTTTCTATTTGATCGGGTAACTGGCAAGCCTATTTATCCAATCAATGAAACGGCTGTTCCTACAGTGAGTGAATTGGTTGGAGAAAAGCCATCTCTAACTCAACCTATTCCCTCTTTTTATAAACCATTTGCTCGTCAAATATTATTAGAAAAAGATTTGAATCATATTGTACCTGATTCTTCTTATCAAGATATTAAAAATAGGTTAGCAACTTATAAAACGGGGAATATGTTTCATCCGCCTTCCAAGGCTGGAACGATAATTTTTCCTGGATTTGATGGAGGTGCTGAATGGGGCGGACCCGCATTTGATCCTACTTCAGGAATCCTTTATGTGAATGCCAATGAAATGCCTTGGGTATTAACGATGGTGGATGTGAAAGAAAAGCCGGTAAAGTTAGAGACGAACTTTCAAGCTGGAGAAAGATTATACAAATCAAGTTGTATGCCCTGTCATGGTCCTGATCAAAAGGGAGCTGGAAATTATCCAGCACTCATTGATATCAATAAAAAATATAATGAAGAACAATTCACTGCATTGTTAACTGGTGGAAGAAGAATGATGCCTGCATTTTCACAATTGTCAGCGACTGAGAAAAAAGCGATCGCAAGTTTTATTTTAAAAAATGAAACAATACAAAAAGAAAAATTTGTTGCACCGGTTCGTCCAGTTAATGAATGGGATAAACTGCCTTATGCTGCGACAGGGTATAATAAATTTTTGACTAAAGAAGGTTATCCAGCGGTGGCGCCACCATGGGGGACTTTAAATGCGATTAATTTAAATACGGGCGAACTAGTTTGGAAAGAAACTTTGGGTGATGTTCCTGAATTTAAGGCAAAGGGAATTCATACGGGTACTGAAAATTATGGAGGTCCAGTTGTTACTGCAGGAGGATTGCTTTTTATTGCAGCTACAAAAGATGCTAAATTTCGCGCCTTTAATAAAAGAACGGGAAAGTTATTATTAGAACTTGATTTGCCAGCAGCTGGTTTTGCAACGCCCGCAGTGTATGAAAAAAATGGAAAGCAATATGTGGTGATTGCCTGTGGCGGCGGAAAATTAAAAGCAATTTCGGGAGATTCTTATGTAGCATTTGCATTAGAAAATTAAGTGAATAAATTACCAGTACTTTTTCTAATGGCTAGCCGTAAAAGATCAAGAATAATTGCCATTTCTTTGTCTGATTTAAAGTTTCCTAATTCAAAAAGCGGGGAGTCATTTTTATTTAATTATATCTATTCAATTTGCTATAATTTCAATTTTTTCTAATTCGATTAGAGTCAATAAAATAATAGCTATTTTTAGGGTCTGGTTGTGTGGTTAAATATTTTATTCCAATAATCTTTAATACGAACATGCTTTTCATCAGAAATCGACCTATAGTTTTCATAGTTTTAATAACAGTATTAAAATTCAGTCATTCTTATGGACAGAAAGTCTTTTCATTAAAAGATGCCTTAGCGGAGGGTATAAAAAATTACGGTATCATCAAAGCAAAAACCAACTACGCCAAAGCTTCTAAAATTTCTGTTGAGCAGGTGAAGAGAGAAAATCTTCCCAACTTTACTATAAGTGCGCAGCATGATTTTGGAACAGTCAATGGACAATTTGGTCCTCTATTTGGGTTCAATGGTTTAGGGGTTGCATCTTCAGGTCCTCCGTTTGCTCAACAAAATAACAATGCCGCCTTTGGAGCATCTTATGTAGGCAATATCAATTGGGATTTTTTTGCATTTGGCAATGCGAAGGAGAAAGTAAAGGTTGCAGAAGCGATTGCTGCCAAAGATTCCAAAGATCTTGATCAAGAATTGTTTCAGCACAAAATCAAAATCGCGTCAGCTTATTTAAATTTGATTGCTGCGCAGCAATTGAAACGTTCTTACGAAAAAAATCTAAATAGGGCAGATACTTTTCGACGCATTGCTATTGCAAAAGTTTTAAGTGGCATCATACCAGGCGTAGATTCTTCTCAAGCCAATGCAGAATATTCTTCAGCGAAAATAGGGTTAACTAAATCAATTGACCAGGAGGCTGAATTGTCTAACCAATTATTTCAGTTACTAGGAATAGCTCCTCAAGTTTATATTTTGGATAGTTTTTTTATCAATAGAATTCCGAAAATTTCAGCAGATTCAGTAGCAATTCAAAAGCATCCTTTGTTGCAGTTTTATCAAAGTAGGATAAAGGCCAATGAAGCACAATCACGTTTTATAAAAACAAGTTCTTATCCAGTATTTACAGCCGTAGGGGTACTGCAAGGAAGAGGGTCTGGATTTAATAGTGATTACCTTTTCAATCCACTTGATTTTACAAAAAATTATTGGACAGGGATTTCCCCCACTCGAACAAATTATTTACTTGGAGTAGGTGTAAGCTGGAATGTCACCCAACCTTATCGAATAGCTCAACAATTAAAATCTCAAAATTTAATTAGCAGGGGATTGCAAGAAGAATATGAGCTTGTGAATCAACAAATAAATGCGCAATTGCAATTATCTGATGTGAAAATTATAAATGCCCTTCGCATTTATAATGAAACACCTATGCAGATAAAAGCCTCTACCGATGCCTATATTCAAAAATCAGTGTTGTATAAAAATGGGTTAACGAATTTAGTAGACCTAACTCAAACATTGTATGTATTGGTGAGGGCTGAAACGGATAGAGATATCGCCAATAATAATGTTTGGCAAGCGCTCTTATTGAAGGCGGCTTCTTCTGGTGATTTTGGCATTTTTGAAAACCAGTTTTAATTAATTGGTTATTATATGAAATAATTATACCTCTTTATGAATTTAATTCGTTTTGCGTTAAGAAAGCCTATCACCATTCTAGTATTGGCAGCAGGACTTTTATTTTTTGGTATTAAATCATTGAATACAATTAAGATTGATATCTTTCCTACATTGGATATGCCGGTTATTTATATCTCTCATCCATTTGGTGGATATACCCCATCACAAATGGAATCTTTTTTTGCTAAACAATACATCAATATTTTTCTTTTTGTAAACGGTATAAAAAGTATAGAGACAAAAAATATCCAGGGACTAACATTAATGAAAATTAATTTTTATCCTGGTACCAATATGGCGCAGGCAGCAGCGGAGGTGAGTTCTTTTGGAAATAGAGCTCAAACCAATTTCCCTCCTGGATCTAGTCCGCCATTCATTATCCGTTTTGATGCCTCCACTTTACCAGTTGGACAATTGGTTTTGAGTAGTTCTAAAAGAACGAATAACGAACTGTTGGATATGGCTAATATTTATGTTCGTTCTACATTCACTACTGTACCAGGTTTAATTGGTTCACCTCCCTTTGGAGGAAATGTTAGAACAGTAGTGATCAAAGCTGATCCTGAACTATTAAGATTGCACAATTTAACGCCCGATCAATTGGTAGAAGCAATGCGCGTTAACAATCAGCCAACCCCTTCTGGTAATGTTAGAATGGGTGATAAAAATTATATCACTCCAGCAAACACAGTAATTAAAAATATAAAAGACTTTGAAAATATTCCTCTTTACAAAGGAGGTGTACAGAATTTGTATTTAAAGGATGTTGCCACTGTTGAGGATGGTGCAGATGTTACTGCTGGATATGCCTTGATTAATGGAAGACGTTCTGTTTATATTAGTATTGCAAAAGGGGCGGATGCTTCTACATGGGAAGTGGTTCAAAATTTAAAGAAGGCAATGCCAAAAATGCAAGCTCAATTACCTGAAGATGTAAAATTGACTTATGAATTTGACCAGTCAACTTATGTAATCAATGCTGTCAAGAGTCTTTTAAGTGAGGGTATCATCGGAGCTATATTGACTGCTTTAATGGTAGTGCTTTTTTTGGGAGATTTAAGAGGGGCGCTGATCGTTATTTTAACCATACCTACTTCTATTATTTCTGCGGTACTCTTTTTAAATTTATTTGGACAAACGATAAATATAATGACCTTAAGTGGTCTAGCACTTGCCGTCGGAATATTGGTGGATGAGAGTACGGTAACGATTGAAAATATTCATCAGCATTTGGATATGGGAAAGCCCAAAGCCCTTGCTATATGGGATGCTTGTAAAGAAATTGCCTTTCCAAAATTATTAATTTTATTCTGTATCCTAGCTGTATTTGCTCCTGCTTTTACAATGGGCGGCATTCCAGGTTCTTTATTTTTACCACTGGCTATGGCAATCGGATTTAGTATGGTGGTTTCTTATTTTTTAGCACAAACATTTGTGCCGGTGATGGCCAATTGGATTATGAAAGTAAAACATCATAAACGATCAGATGGAAAAGAAATGACTGACGGGGAAGAATTTGTTGCGGCCGGATTAGATGCTTCAAGTGAAAAGAATACATGGAGTCAGAAAGCTAGTTTAATAGAGAAAAATATTAGTAGGGTGAAAATGACTCCTTTTGAAAGAATAAGAAAAAGGTATCTCAATTTTATAACTAGGATGATGCCTTATAGAAAACCAATTGTTATTATTTACTTACTATTCGTTTGTTTGGGCGCTGGTTATTTATTTAAGAGTATAGGTCATGATGTATTGCCTAAAGTAAATGGTGGACAATTTATGTTGAGAATGCGTTTGCCTGATGGAACAAGAGTGGAACATACAGAATTAACTACAATTCAATTGATGGATAGCATTACCAAAATTGTTGGAAAGGAAAATATTTCTATTACCTCTGCTTATGTGGGAATGCATCCTCAATTATTTTCAATGAGTCCTATTTTTCTATGGATGGCTGGACCACATGAAGCTGTTTTGCAAATTGCACTGAAAGAAAATGTAAAACTAGATTTAGATGAGTTGAAAGATGAAATTAGAAATACCACTAAGCTGATAGACAATCGAATTAAACTTTCATTTGAGCCAATTGAATTAACTGAAAAAATATTAAGTCAAGGTTCACCTACACCAATTGAAATAAGATTTTCTGGAAGAGACAAAAAAGTAAATGAAGCGTATGCTAAAAAATTAATTGTAAAATTAAATAAGATACCCTATTTACGAGATGCACAGTTGGGGCAATCAATTAGTTATCCGTCGATCAATATTAACATTGATCGGATAAGAGCTGCGCAATTGGGAGTAGACATTTCCGATATTTCAAGATCATTAACTGCTTCCACTTCTTCGTCTAGGTATATAGAAAAAAACACTTGGATTGATGAAAAGGCAGGCGTTGCTTATGCGGTTCAGGTGCAGATACCAGAAAATAAAATGACTAGCAGAGAGGAAATGGGAGAGATTCCAATATCAAGAAATTCACCACGACCATTATTAGGTGATGTAGCAACTTTTACATTGGATTCTACTTATGGAGAAACGGATAATCTAGGTGCATTACCTGTTTTAACAGTTACCGCCAATATGTTTAAAAAGGATTTAGGAACTGCAGCAAAGGATGTCAATAAAGCGATTGAAGATCTTGGAACATTACCTCGTGGTGTAAATGTGGAGCTGATTGGATTGAGTAATACACTGAATGAAACATTGGATAGTTTACAAAATGGTTTGATCGTTGCCATCATAGTTATCTTTTTAATGTTGGCTGCTAATTTTCAATCTTTTAAAGTTTCTACTATTGTATTAACAACAGTGCCTGCTGTGTTACTAGGGTCATTGTCATTATTACTATTAAGTGGGTCCACTTTAAATCTACAATCTTATATGGGCATGATTATGTCGGTAGGGGTTTCTATATCCAATGCAGTTTTATTAATCACCAATGCAGAGCAATTAAGAATGCACAATGGCAATGCGATGTTATCAGCAAAAGAGGCTGCAGCATTGAGATTGCGTCCGATTGTAATGACTGCTGCTGCAATGATTGCCGGTATGATGCCAATGGCGTTAGGTATTGGCGAAGCGGGAGACCAATCTTCGCCGCTTGGAAGAGCAGTGATCGGCGGATTGTTTTTGTCTACTTTTGCAGCCTTGTTTATCCTTCCTTTGGTTTTCGCATGGGGACAATCAAAGACATCTACTGCAAGCGTATCATTAGACCCAGAAGATGAGGAGAGCTTATATTATATTCCTTCACTTCATCCTACAAAAATTTAAAATAATCTTCGCATATGAAATATATTTTTGCTTCAAACAATGCTGTAAATAGAGTGATGATTTTATTGGGCATGCTATTTTTATTTGGTTGTAATGGTGGAAAGAATGAATCAGTAGAAAATGGAAAAGCGAAAACTGAGGTTGCTAAGACCCCTGAGGTAGAAGCCTTTATTTTAGCAAAAAGTAATTTAAGCTCTTCTATTAAAATACCAGGAGAATTGATCGCCGATCAGGAAGTAGATTTATATGCAAAAGTGAATAGCTATATTAAAAGACTGTTAGTAGATGTTGGTTCAGAAGTAAAGGCTGGCCAGCTTCTTTCGGAGCTAGAGGCACCGGAAATAAGTTCTCAATTATCTGCGGCTGAATCAAAATTAAAATCGCAGGAAGCAATTTATTATGCAAGTAAGGCAACTTATGATCGTTTATTTGAAACCAATAAAACTCCGGGTACCATTTCTAAAAATGATTTAGAACAAGCGAATGCCAAACAGCAATCGGAGTTAGCTCAATTAGAAGCGGCTAAATCAAATTATCAAGAGACAGTAAGTACCAGAGAATATTTAAAAATTAAAGCTCCATTCAGTGGAGTGATTACTGCTAGAAATGTAAGTGTTGGCGCCTATGTAGGTCCATCTGGAAAAGGATCTGATTTGCCTTTATTCACTTTGAAAGATCATCATAAGTTACGATTAGTGGTAAGTATTCCTGAGGCATACACGGCCTATATCAATACAAAAAGTGAAGTGGAGTTTTATTTAAACTCAATTGCAGGAGAAAAGTTTCATGCAAAAATTGCCAGACTCTCAGGTTCTTTAGATGCTAAACTTCGTTCACAGCATATTGAGATGGATGTGATGAATACAAACCATCAGTTGATACCTGGAATGGTAGCAGAGGTCTCGATTCCGCTAACAGTGAATGCCAATGCATACAGTGTTCCAACTTCTGCTGTTTTAAATTCTTCTACTGGAGTTTTTGTCATTTCGATTCGTAACAGTTTAAATCGATGGGTACCTATAAAAATCGGCAGAACTTATGATGGTAAAACAGAAATATTTGGGGCCATTCAGACTGGAGATACCATTCTTACTAGAGCGAGTGAAGAGATTAGGGATGGGGGTGTTGCTGTTAAAGGATTAGTGATTAAATAGGTTTTCTGCACTCGCTTATTTTTCCTTTCACTTTATAAGGCTACTATGAGTAGTCTTTATTTTTTATTTTAACCCCATTTCTGAAATATTGAGTCAATTGAATTATACTAATTTAATATAGGTAAGAAACTTCCATTAACATCTAAATTTTTAATACTCTATTCATTTAGTTAAATTTTATTTTATTTTAATATGTCAATTACAACCTCAAATTCATATCTTTATTGCCCTGTTTTAGTATTATAAAATTGGAAAATTTTGACAAGATTACTTTAATTGAATGTCCGTATCAAATTAATATAAAACCAAGTCTTTATTATCCTATAAAACCTGTGCTTAGAAAATTATTTATAGTACCCTTATTCATTTTGTTTTTGGATGCCTATGCCCAAGAGCCAAGCTTTACCCAATATCTTGCTGCCCCTAATTTATTGAACCCAGCTACTACCGGATTGTACAATGGGAAATATCAATTTCAATCTAATCTTAAAAATCAGTGGAGTCAGGTAATGTACCCTTATCAAACGGGGGTAATAGATGCACAGGCTCATGTTCTAGATGGATACATAGGGGCCAATGATATTTTTTCAGTAAGTTTTTTGGGCTCCTTAGATAAATCCAATGATGGGGGCTATAAAAAAAGTCAAGTTGGAGGCACTTTGTCCTATCATAAATCATTGGATGAAGAGGGGCTTAATCATTTGGGAATTGGTGTTCAAGCCATTTATAACAATGTTACTTTAGATTATACACGACTTACTTTTCAATCTCAGTTTCAGCCTTATATCGGTTATGACCCAACCATTAATAATGGAGAAGGAGCTGGATTTACAAATGGTGCATTTGATTTTAGTACGGGAGTATTGTATAGTTATTTTGATGAAGATATCAATGCCTATTTAGGTGCTGGTGCTTTTCATTTAAATAATCCGCCGATTCAAATGCCCACAGGTAGTTTTAGTATTCCCACGCGTTTAACATTTCATGGAGGTCTTTCATTTCCTGTCAGTGAATTAGACAGATTATATAGCAGTCTGTCTCATCAAAAGTCAACCGTCACTAATTTAACCACCCTTGGTGTATTATATGGAAAGAATTTAAATGGTTTGTTAGATGAGGAGGCTAACGAATTATTGTTTGGAGGCTTTTTGAGATTTAAAGATGCATTTACTCCTTACATAGGATATAGAAAAGGTGGTATCAGTGGTGGTATCAGTTATGATATTACTACCTCGGAATTAAGGAAGGCAGGAAATTTAAATGGATCACTAGAAGTAGTTTTTCAAATAAGACTCAGTGAGGCTGCGAATAGTGAACAAATAAAAAAACTCAAATGTAATTTTACACTTTGGTAATGAAGAAATTTATAAAAATATTTTTTACGCTGGGTGTTGTTTTTCTGTCTTTGATGGGGAAGGCTTTTGGGCAACATGATATTATTTTTCAATCAATTCCTTCAGGTCCCTATGGAAAAGGATCTTCTATTGCAGTATTATTTAATCCAAAAGGAGTTTTCCCTATTAATAATGTTTTTGAATTGTATTTGTCGGATGCTGATGGAAGTTTTACTTCTGCTGCTTCCAATACATCAATAGGTTCTGCAGCCACCCATTATATTACTTATATCAATGGATTAATTCCGGCAAATGCAAGTCCATCCAGTAGTTATAAATTAAAGATCATTGCTAAAAGTGGGGCAAGTACTCTCATTAGTAAGACTAGTTCATTTACAATTAATATTCAAAATAATAATGGATATGCTGGTGATGGAAGTAGTGATTTTGCTGTACCAGGTGACATTAGCCCTCTATCTAGTCCCAATTATATTGTAAACTCTCCACTCAAACTTTTTGGAAGATGTAATTCAAACCAGACAGATGTTTACTTATATAATAAATCAAACCACTCTATTTCTGTTACTATAAAAAATGAATTTGATACAACCAATATATCACCTGGTCCTTCTTTTGCAGTTGATCCATTTGCACAAACAGGACTTACGGTTCCTTCAGGAGCAGGCCAATCACTAAGAATTCCTAATAGTCCACTCTTTGTTCATTATCGTTTTTTTCAGCAAGTTACAGATGCTTCTCAGTCGGGTACAATTTCTACCAAGGCTTTCTTTTTTATGAATAACGATTTATCTGCTCCATTTTCTGCATTGCTTAATATAGTTTGTTATGATGTTGGACAGCCAGGTAATTTTAATTTTAAAATTGACATTGATAATAGCAAACTAGGTAGTGCTTATTTTAATTATCCTGGAAATATATATAACACTAGTTGGGATGATGCATCTGCTAATGAAAATTTTACTATTCAAGATATTGTGAATAGAAGTGGATTGCTTTCACATGGTTATTCTCAAAGTTCATGTAATAAAATTGTTATCACTGGAAGTGGACAGAAAATCTATAATTCTTACGGACCTAAAATTTCGGTTGCGCAGGTTGGTTCTTGTCCAAATACACAGGAGGCAATTACACCTGTCCAAATTTTCCCTAAGCCAGAAATTGTTTTTACAGCTCCTAATACTGCTTGCTTTGGTGCCAATGTAAATTTTGTTAATACTTCTATTTTGGGGGCACAGGGATCTAAGACTGTAGATGGATGTTCTACTCCTAATATAAGTTATGTTTGGTTTGTAGATGGAGTTCAAGTCGCTAATACTGTAAACTTTTCTACCAGTTCTTTAACTGTTGGGACTCATACTGTACTTCTTGCGCCAGTTTTTACAAATAATACTTTGAGTTGTACTCCGACTGCTTTTCAAAAAACAATCTGTATTGAAGCAGCGCCACCTAATACTGCTAGATTTTCTTTTATTAGTGCAGGTAACGTAAGGTATATGGACACCTCATTTTGTCCAAGTAATAGTCCATTTCAGGTCATAAATAAATCGGGTACATTATCCTCCGGTACTTTTTGTAATCCGTTAGTTTATAATTGGGCTTTAACAGGACCCAATGGATTCACTACTATTACAACTACTGGAAGTAATGCTAATCCAGATTTTACTATTCCAACATTGACAATTAATGGAAATTACATTTTGATATTGTCAATTTCTAATTCATGCGGGACTTCTAATCTTTTTACTCAGAATATATTAGTTTATCCACTTCCTACCATTACGACTCAACCTGTTGATCGAACAATTTGCGAAAATAGTAATACCTCATTCACTGTGGTTGCAACTGGTTCTAACCTTACTTATCAATGGCAGATGAGAACAACTAGTAGTGGAAGCTTTAGTAACCTTACTAACGGGGGTGTATATTCAGGTGTTACAACTGGTACATTAAGTATAACCGCTGCTACTGCCAGTATGAATGGTTATCAATATCAGGTAATTGTTTCAGGAGATTGCCCTCCAAGTGTTACTTCAAATATTGTAACCCTTTCAATCAATTCAGTAACACCAGGCACCATTGCAGGTGACCAAACAGTTTGTAGTGGAGGAGATCCTGCAGCATTTTCAGTAAGTGTAGCATCGAGTGGAAGTGGAGCTTTAACTTATCAGTGGCAATCCTCTACTGATAATTCAAATTTTTCAAATATAACCAATGCTATTTCCGCTATCTATGATGCACCAACTGGATTAACGACTACTACTTATTATAGAAGGTTAACCACCAGTACACTGAATTCAGTAG
>Ga0209443_1000745_pt1 | contig 21666 bp, 19 predicted proteins | sample LauGreBMM110DCMD_2_FD_187571 | JGI IMG/M metagenome (GOLD analysis project Ga0209443, IMG submission 187571) | Freshwater lake microbial communities from Lake Michigan, USA - Su13.BD.MM110.DCMD (SPAdes) (version 2) | ecosystem: Environmental > Aquatic > Freshwater > Lake | place: Lake Michigan... | reverse complement strand
GGAGGAACTGCTTGTCGAAGCTCGGTTGATCGCGTCCTGCGACATAGAGATCCGCGGGCCAGTAGCGACTTGAATCGGGCGTGAGTACTTCATCAACGAGGAGTAACTCGTCCGTGGCGCGACCCGCTGTATCAAGCGCGAATCCAAACTCGAATTTCGTATCCGCGAGAATCACACCGCGATCTCGCGCGTGCCGCGCGGCAGTGGTGTAGATCGAAAGTGTCAGCGCGCGTAGGCGTTCCATCGTTGCGCCACCGACAAGTGCAGCCGCGCCGTCGAAACTGACATTCTCATCGTGGCCCGTTTCTGCCTTGATCGCGGGTGTAAAAATCGGCTCCGGAAGTTGCTCGCATTGACGCAATCCCTTCGGTAACGCGATGCCACACACAGTTCCATTTGCGCGATACTCATTCCAACCGCTGCCCGCGAGATAGCCGCGCGCAACGCATTCAATCTGAATGACTTTCGCAGCGCGACACACCATTGAGCGACCAGTGAGTTGGGCTCGCATGGTCGGATCAAGCGCTTCAAGTTCCGCGATGCCACCGATGCCCGCTTGCAACACATGATCCTTCACGATGCCGCGAGCGCGAAGAAACGCGAACCATCCGAGACTGAGTGCTGTGAGAATCGAGCCTTTCCCCGCTACCGGCGTCGGCATCACAATATCAAACGCGCTGATGCGGTCGCTCGCGATAACCAAGAGCCGCGCAGTTCCATCCGAATCCGGCGCGAGTTGGTAGAGATCGCGTACTTTCCCTTGTCGACGTCCCTGCAAAGGTAAGTTCGTCGAAAAGACCGGAGGAATGTCGGCAAAACCGGAGAGCATGGAATACGGAGGGTACACTCGCGCGCCCCATTGAGGGGGCACGATGGACGCGCATGCTTCGATTCAGAATTCATGACCGAACACTCTCCGAAGACGCGTCACTTGGTGCGCTTGGACATGGTCTCGGAGGAGATGACCGCGCGGTGCGAGGGCAGTGCGCCCGTAACGCTGCGAGCCTGCAGTTTCAGCCTGAACGAGGGACCGAAGCAGCGCTTGCGTGTATGGCGCCGGTGGGAGAAATGGGTCGCATGCTTGTGCAGACCTGCATCCTTCCCAGCCGTGAACTTGAGTACGACTTTTACCTCGAAGTCGCGCGACATCGCATCAAACAATTCATTACGAAGACGGAAGACTGGCAGATGTGGGATCCCACTCGCGCAGGGGATGCGATTGAACGATGGGAACGCGCACGCGGGTTGTTTCGGCGTGCGAGCGTTGAGCGCGAGCCAGCGCTTGCTGAGCAAGCCGCGCGAGATGCGGTTGCGCATGGAATGGACGCGGGTGAAGCGCTCGCACTCAGCCACGCTGAAATTTTTCTGAAGCGGCGCTACCGCACGCATGCCGCAAGCAGCGCGTTGCTTGGTGTCGTCATCGATCCCACGACCGCGCCGCCGGTTGGACTCGTCGCGTCCGCAGCGCGCGCGTTTGATGTCCTTGCGATTCGTGTGCCTTGGCGAGCACTTGCGCGAGGGAAGGATCGCAAGGGAACTTCGCTCTACGACTTCACCGCGCTCGATCAGTGGGTTGCGTTTGCCACGAAGGAGAAGAAGTCCATCGTACTTGGACCAATCGCGGATTTGCGCAAAGACGCGCTGCCTGATGATGTTGCGGCACTCGCACAAGACGTCGAGCGGCTTCGCGAAGCGTGTTGGAATTTCGCGTGCGTGCTTGCCGAGCGATACCAAAAGGTCAACATCTTTTGGAATGTCGCATGCGGTGTGGGATCGAATCTACTGTGCGAAATGCACGCGGAGCAGATGAGTGAGTTCGTGCGGAAGATGGCGTTCGCGCTTCGAACCTTCCGTCGCGATGCACGCACGATGGTAGAGATCGATCATCCGTTCCACGAGCGAACATCCAACAGATTGGGCGCAGTGAATCCAACTGCGTTGCTCGAGCGATTTGCGTCTGATGGCGTGCCAGTCAACGCGGTGGGACTCCGATTCGATTTCGTTCCCGAACGACTCGCGATGCGTGATTTGTTGATGATTTCAAGCGAACTCGATCGGTATCTCGGTCGACAACTTCCGGTGTTCGTCAGCGCATTTGGCACACCTTCAGAGGGCGATGTGTCGCAGTGCGGATCGTGGCGCGGCGCAGTGAGCGCGAGCACGCAAGCAAGTTGGTCTACGCGATTCTCGCGCGTTGCGTTGTCCAAGCCATTCGTCGAAGGCCTTTGGTGGTCGCGGCTTGTGGATACTGCGACAGCATTCGACGGCGTGGTGGATGCGAGCGGAAAGCCTAAGCCGGTGCTCGGCAAGTTGCTCGCGTATCGGCAAACGTTGCGGAAACCACTCGGTGGTCCTGCAACTGTGGGCGAGGCTGCAGTCGAGGCAGGGGATGCGGAGTCTGACGAATGAACAAGCGACGAGAAGTACGAGCGGTCATCCTGCGCGAGCGTCGTCAACGCGATGGAGTGCTGCTCGCGAGTGCGTTGCTGACCGGCGCTGCATTCGTGCTCTCACAGATCGCGCCGAGCGAAGCGGAACTTGGATCGTCTCTTGAGATTCCCATGCATCGTGTGGATCTTTCAACCGCGAGCGTGCGTGAACTCGCGCTCCTCGAAGGGGTTGGACCTTCGCTTGCGCATGCGATCGAAGAGCACCGATTAAAGCACGGACCATTCGCATCGTTCAAAGCGCTTGAAGATGTGAAGGGCATTGGCCCTCGAACCAGAGAAGGATTCGAAAGCGAAGTGATCCTCGGTGGCGGTGGAGAAGATGCATCGAGCATCCGCGGAGATCGTGGATGACCTCTGGCGCGACGCCCACTGATGTTCGCGCGAAAGAGATATTCTTCGGCGCGCGCGAATTAAGCGACCTCCGCAGCGCGCTCGTTGAAGGAGCACATATCGCCGTCAGCGGCATTGCTGGAAGTGCGGGAAGTTTTGTGCTTGCGGGGCTCGTGCGTGATGCGCGTCCGATGCTTGCGATCGTTGCACACATCGATGAGGCGGATGAGTGCGTTGAAGAACTGCGATCGCTCGGTATTGACGCAACGGTGTTTCCTGCGGTTGAAGTTTTGCCTGGTGAATCGAACCCGAGCGCGGAGCTCATCGCCGCGCGATTGAGCGTGCTGCGATCGATTGCAGCGGGAGGGATGCCGAAGGTAGTGGTCGCGCCGATCGCTGCGCTGATGCAAGCTGTTCCCACCGCGCAGCGGCTCGAGGGCATGGTGCGTGAACTCTGTGTTGGCGATCGGATCCCACAGCAATCGTTGGTCGCGTGGCTCTCAGCTGGAGGCTACGAGCGCGTAGAAAGTGTCGAGAAACCAGGCGACTTCGCGGTGCGCGGCGGTCTCTTGGATGTCCATCCCACCACGGGCAGTGCGCCCCTTCGAATTGACTTCTTCGGTGATGAAGTCGAACGGATCTTTGAGATCGATCTCGCGACGCAAGCAAGTGATCGCAAAGTTGAGCGCGTGACGTTGTTGAGCGCGTCGTTGACCTCGGTCGTTGGTGAGCAGTTGGTCGGTCGACGCGAAGACGAAGGAACGCGTTCCTTTTCGGAGTGGTTGCCGCAGCACGCGATCGCGGTGTTCGTCGATCTCGCAGAAATTGTGGAGCAAGCGCGCGCGTATTGGGATCGCGTGCGTGACAGCCGAGGCGTGTTCGGTCCGCCAGCGACGATCGCGAGCATCACAAAGCGCGCGAGTGCAACACTTGAGATGCACAGCGGCGCGCATACGGTGGGCGGTGGAGTCACGCTTCCATTTCGGATGCTCGCGAGTTTCTCAGACGACATCGAGCCTGCGTTTACTGAGCTTGCGGAACTCGCATCAACGCACGCACTGCTCTTGTGCTGCGAGAACGAAGGAGAACTGGCAAGAACGCGCGATCTCCTTTCTCGACATGCGCCGAGCACGATTGCTGAGCCACAGCTCCTTCATGTGCAGCGAGGATTTCTCTGGGAACCAAACGTTGGACGCGCCATCGCCTTCGTGCCAATGCATGAAGTGCTCCATCGCGCTGTGATGCGTCGGCGTGGTCGTGGACTTGGCGGCACACGCGCGAAAGACGTGTTTCTCTCGTTCGATCCAGGTGATTACGTCGTGCATCGCGATCACGGCATCGCGCGATTTCTTGGTCTCACGCTCTCGATGCAAGACCCCACGGAAGCCGGCGGCAAGCCTGTCGAAGTCGAGTTTCTCACGCTTGAGTTTGATGCTGGCGCGAAGATACTCGTGCCCGCTGCGCGCATTGAAGTTGTGCAGCGGTACATCGGTGCTGGTGCAGCGAAACCGAAACTGTCGACGCTCGGTGGCAAGCGTTGGAAGCGATCCAAAGAGGAAGCGCTCGAGTCGGTGCAGGATCTCGCGAGCGAAATGTTGCGGGTGCAAGCAGCGCGCGGATCAACGCCCGGCATCGCGTACCCGAGCGATTCAGAGTGGCAGCGAAATTTCGAAGCGGAGTTTCCCTACGACGAAACGGAAGATCAGATCACTGCGATCGCTGCCACGAAGCGCGATATGGAGCGGCCGCGCCCGATGGACCGGCTCGTGTGCGGTGACGTTGGATTCGGCAAAACGGAAATCGCGATTCGCGCGGCATTCAAGGTAGTGGATAGTGGTCGGCAGACTGCGTTGCTCGTGCCCACCACAGTGCTTGCCGAGCAGCACGAGCAGAGTTTTCGCGATCGATTCCGCGCGTATCCGTTCCGCGTGGAGTCATTGAGTCGATTCAAGACAGATGCTGAGCAGCGCGTCATTCTCGAAGCGACTGCGAAGGGCGATGTCGACATTCTCATCGGCACGCACCGCATTCTTTCGAAGGATGTGCGATTCAAAGATCTCGGGCTCATCGTGGTCGATGAAGAGCAGCGCTTCGGAGTCGAACACAAACAACGCTTGCTTGAGTTTCGGGTCACAGCGGATGTCCTGACACTCAGCGCGACGCCGATCCCTCGAACGCTGCACATGGCGATGCTCGGGCTGCGCGATATTTCGTCCTTGACAACGCCGCCTGCGGATCGTCGCGCAATTGTGACGGAGGTGATTCCGTGGAATGAGCGACGAATTCAGCAGGCATTGCAGCGTGAACTCGCACGCGAGGGTCAAGCGTTCATCGTCCACAATCGCATCACGGATCTTCGACGGGTTGCCGATGCGATTCAGGCACTCGTGCCGAAGGCTCGCATCGTCATCGGTCATGGTCAGATGGAGCCGAAGGAACTTGAAGATGTCATGCTGCGATTCATGCGTCACCAAGCAGACATCTTGGTGTCGACGACGATCATCGAAAGCGGTCTCGACATTCCTACCGCCAACACGATGGTCATTTCGAACGCGCATATGTTTGGGCTTGCGGAGTTGCATCAGTTGCGCGGGCGTGTGGGACGCTGGAAGCACCGCGCGTACTGCTATCTCTGCCTACCCGAGGGAAAGCCGCCGACGCAAGATGCGTTGAAGCGTCTGCGCGCGATTGAAGATTTCTCGATGCTCGGTGCGGGGTTCAAGATTGCGATGCGCGACCTCGAATTGCGCGGCGCAGGCAACTTGCTCGGTGCGGAACAATCAGGTCATATCGCGGCGGTTGGCTATGAGATGTACTGCCAACTTCTCGAAGATGCGGTGGGCGCGTTGCGAAAGGAGGAGCGGCTTGTTCCCATCGATACGGTGCTCGACATCGGGCTCGCTGGCGCAATTCCTCGCGCGTATATCCCATCCGACGCGCGGCGGCTTGATGCGTATCGACGGATCGGTGGCGCAGCGAGCATCGACATTCTCAAGAAACATGTTGCCGATCTCACGAGCGCGTATGGCGAGCCACCACCAGTCGCTGTCGCGCTTTTCGATTTCGCGGAGATCCGTTTGCGCGCCACACTCTTGGGTGTGAAGTCGATCCATCGCCGCGGTGGCGATGTGATTTTTCGCACGACGCGCCCAAAGGAGTTAGAGCAACGGTTCGCGGGAATCCAAGGAACTGTTCGCGTCCCAACTGGGAGGACAGACGACGGTGTCGCAGAGGTTTGGCTTCGTCCGCCTCCATCGTTTCTCGAGGTTGCGACACTCGTGACGGTTCTGCGGAAGCGCCTGAGCGCGTGATCGCATGATCAAGAAGGAGGGCTTCGTGTCAAGTTCACTCGCTCGGAGAAAGTTTTTCGCGTGGCGACTTCTCGACGGATTGTGTGGAAGTGATTCTCAGCCCGTCACATATCCGATACATTCGATGTCCTGCTCCACATCGTCGTGCGAGGCCTCTCACGACGATGATCGGAACTCCATTGTGTACGAGATTGTGTACGAGATTTGATCTCACGCCGCTGTGTGCGGCATCGAAGTTCAAGGATGGATGACATGAACGCAACGACTTCTCCACGCCGCGAAGTGCTCCCTGAGACGCGCAGTTCCGTCACGCATAAGTTTGCGATTGGCGGGTTTGAGGGCTACCTCACGATTGGATTGTTTCCTGATGGACGACCAGGCGAGATCTTCATCAAGATGTCGAAAGAGGGCTCGACGCTCTCTGGCTTGATTCAAGGTTTTTGTCGTGCATTTAGCCTGTGTTTGCAGCACGGACTTGGTTTGAGTGATGCAGTGGCACGATTCAAAGGCATGCGATTCGAACCACTCGGTTCAACATCAAATCCCGATGTACCTGAGTGCTCAAGCATTCTTGATTACGTCGCGCGCTACCTCGAGATTGAGTTCATCGAACGGGCGCATTCTCCCCGCGATCACGAGCGCGTTTGAGCGTGCGCGATTGATCGCGCGTGGCTTCGCTCTCTTTCGTACGGCTCGCCGGCTGAGCCGCATTTGCCTCCGCTGAGGTGAGCTCGTTGAACAATTCAAAATGAACACGGCGGCAGTCATGAAGACTGCCGCCGTGTATATGTTCTCAATGAATGGCGCGAATTTAGGCGCTCGCTGCTGCCTTCTTGCCCTTCTTGGGCTTCGCTGCTTTCTTCTCGCCGTCGGTGCCTTCCGCAGAAGCTTCGGCCTTCGCAGCTTTTGCTTCTTCGATTGCTGCGGCTTCTGCGGCAGCGTCGTCATCTTGCGCTCTCATGACTGACTCGAGTTGGCGATCTGCTGCGACATTGATGGTGATGTCGACCTTGAGGTCGCGATCGAATTGAATCGTGCAGGCGTAGCTTCCGACGCGGCGGAATGGAGTCGCGAGACGAACTGCGCGCATGTCGACGGGGAATCCAACTGCAACGAGTGCATCGGAAATGTCGCGCTGCGTGGTGGATCCGTACAACAGACCCTGATCGTTGCAACTGCGCACGAGCTTGAGTGTGTAGCCATCGAGCCGTTGGATTGTCGCCTCACGAGTTGCACGCTGCGCGTTGAGATTCGCTTGTGCTTTCGTGCGAGCATCCTTCAACGCCTCGATCTTCTCGGGAGTTGGAGTCTCGGCGAGTGCGTGGGGGAGAAGGTAGTTGCGCGCGTAGCCTGCGCGAACTTTGACGATGTCTCCGACGATGCCGAGGTTTTCGATCGTGCGGAGGAGGAGAAGTTCTACTGGTCGTGCCATTGGTCGCTGTCCTTTGCAGTTAGAAGCGCGGTCACCAGAATTGATGATGCGCCTCAGCGAATTGCGAGCCGAACACTCTACCGCAAATGGGGTTGCAAACTCAAGCCTGAGCGCTGTTTGGAAACTTTGAGAAAACACAGGAATTTTGGCGGGAAAATACCGAACGAAACCCGAACAGTGGTATGCTCTGCGTTCGCGGACAAGGAGTCGCGCGAGTCGGAGAATTGCCTGATCTTTGGTCCCGAACAGGGCGGAACCGCCAGGCAAGCCTCACGAAAGTAGCACCAAAGTAGCACCAAAGTAGCGCACATGGCTACAAGTTGTGGGAAACTGATTGTCGCGCAAGGCCCAAAATGGGCAACCCTGAGTTCGACCTCCAGCGCGGGAAGTCGTAGGAGACACGCCAATGCCGAATCTGAACAAAGTCATGCTGATGGGAAACCTCACCCGTGATGTCGAACTCAAGACGACGACGGGAAACCAGAACGTCGCAACTCTGAGCCTCGCGATTAACCGCAAGTACCGCACGAAGGAAGGCGAAGATCGTGAAGACACGACGTTCGTCGATTGCGAAGCTTGGGGTAAGACCGCCGAAGTTCTTGCGAAGTATCTCTCGAAGGGCAAGCCTGTCTACATTGAAGGTCGACTCAAACTCGACTCGTGGGAAGACAAGGACGGACAGAAGCGCTCGAAGATGCGCGTTGTGATTGAAGAGTTCCAGTTCATCGACTCTCGTCCTGGTGGCGGCACATCAGGCGGTGGATCATCGAGCGAAGGAAGCTCAGCGCGCGCACCACGAAGCGAGGGGTCGTACGCGTCCAATCGTTCGTCGGGCAGTGAGGGTGGCGGCGGCCATCAGGGGATCAGCGATTCCGACATCCCGTTCTGATTTGATGCTAGAGCGCAACTGATGGCATGAGGCGGGTGCGATTGACGCATGAGTTGTCGCGTGCAACTGTCGCATGAGTTGTCGCATGGGTTGTCGCATGAGTTGTCGCATGAGTTGTCGCATGGGTTGTCGCATGAGATGCCACCTCTGTTTGGTGGGCGAAGTGCGGAAACCGCGACTTTGATGAAACGTACCCATCGTGCACTCGCTCGAGTTGACATGGATCATGGGTGCGCGATTGTTTCACGGAGGAAAAAAGAGTAGGTAGGGCAAATCGATCGCGCACCAGCGCACCAAAGCACCAGCGCACCAAAGCACCAGCGCACCAAAGCATCAGCGCACCAAAGCATCAGCGCACCAAAGCATCAGCGCACTAGTGCACCAACGCGTTGGGCGTCGCTCGTTGGGGATCGCACACAACGCATAACGCACAACGCACAACGCTCACGGCCTTGCGGTCGTGAGCGTTGGGAATTGCGTGTCTGCGTGTGCTTCTGCGTCCTGGGGCGGATGACTTGAAGGTCGTCCGCGTCTTCGGATTAGCTGGCGGTGGCTGCGGCGCTTGCGATTGCTGCGGCGTTCGCTGTTGCTGCGTTGGCTGCGGCTGTTGCTGCAGCTGCTGCTGCGGTTGCGGCTGTTACTGCAGCTGCTGCAGCTTCGGTGCCGCGGAGGACGATTTCGTCGGAGAGTTTCTGACGACCTTCATTTGCTGTCATCTCCTCTGGGAGGATGTGCTCAGCGCGCGTGACGAGGGCACGGAGCAAGCGCTCCGAGAGTCGTGCATCGCGTTCGATCGAGACGAGGTTCCTCGTGTCGCACTTGAAGTACGTGAGGAAGAACACGCCACGCTTGTTGCCTTCGATGTCGTAGGCAAGCTTGCGCTCGTCCCACTTTGACATGCTGATCACTTCAGCGCTTGCGCGGCTGAGGATTTCAGACACATGATCGAGTGCGGCTTGCAAATCAGCGGTTGCTGCTTGCGGGAAGAGGAAGAGTCCCTCATAGGTGCAGATTCGAGTTTCGGACATTGGTTGCTATCTCGCTTTCTTCGCGTTTAGGAATTGAGTTCTGCGCTTCGCGGCGTCTCGTCGGCGCTGCGGCGATTGAAACGGTTCATTGCTTCTGTCAGTCCTGATTGCAACCAGCAGAGCGTGGCGTCGACGGCGGTGTTGATCGCGTCTTCGACAGGTGCTCGTTGCTCTTCACGAAACTTGCCAAGCACATAGTCCGCCTGCGGGATGCGTCCAGGTGCGTCGACGCCAATGCGGCATCGAGCGTACTTCGCGCTCCCGAGTTTGGACTCGATGTCTGACAAGCCGTTGTGCCCGCCAGCGCTTCCTTCACTCCGAATCCGAATGGATCCGCAGGGGAGGGCGATGTCGTCCACAAGGACAAACAGTTGCGTCTCAGTCTCGAGTTTGTAGAAGCGTGCAGCTTCGGCCACAGACTGCCCTGAGAGATTCATGAAGGTGAGAGGCTTGAGCAGCATCACTTTCTCTCCCGCGATTTCCGTATCGAGGACAAGTCCTCCAAAGCGGCTCTTGGGAATGCACGATGATGGGGGCGCGATTCGCCGTGCAAGACGGTCCACCGCCTCGAACCCGACGTTATGTCGAGTGCCGAGGTAGAGGGGTCCGGGATTGCCTAGTCCAACAACGAGCTTCATGGTGTTCTCAGATCAATCATGCAGATCATTCTGCAGTGCTTCGACTCTTGACTTACTTCTTCTTGTCGCCTGCAGGTGCCTTCGCATCCTTGCCGGCTTCATCATCCTTCTTGGCCGTGAGCACTTCAGGTGCCGTCGCGGCGGTCCCTGTCGCTGCTTCAGCAACAGCCACTTCGGCGATGGTTTGAAGTTGCACGAGCAGCGTGTTGGCTGGTGTCACCGCTTCGATACCTGCAGGAAGTTTGATCTGCCCAACGGTGAGCACATCGCCCATCGTGGAAACATCCACGCGGATGCTGTCTGGCATATCGCGCACCTTGCAACGGATGACAATCTCCGAAGTCATGTGCACAACGATTGTGCCAGTCTTCTTCGCGCCTTCAGGTGAACCTGCGAAGTCAAGGTGAATGCGTGCGTTCACGAACTCGTCGAGATTCACACGGGTGAGATCAACGTGGATCACGTTGTCGCCGAGGAATCCAAACTGCAGATCCTTGACGAGGCATGTCTCTGTGGCTTGACCTTCGATGTCGATAGTGAAGACCTTCTCGCCCTTCTTCAAGTGCAAGAGTGTTTCATGTTGGCAGAGAGAAACGGACATCGGCACAGAGCCGTGACCGTAAACGACAGCGGGAAGACGACCCGCGGTACGGAGTCGCTTTGCGTAACGACTGCCGATGCGATCTCGGGGGACCGCTTTGAGAACTGGAACTTCTTTAGCCATGACTTCAGACCTCCAAAAATGTGAGCAAACTTGATTGAGCTATGGAATGAGCGCCTTCTGTTGAGTCCGCAATCAACGCTTGATTGCGACGCCTCCACGGAAGAGCGCGGAAATTGACTGATCGTGATGAATGCGGTGGATCGCTTCTCCAATGAGGACAGCAACCGACAGCACTTCAAGTTTGTGTTCGATGGGTTTCGTGCGCGTGCCACCAGGAATCGTGTCGGTGGTGACGATGCGACTGATCGGGCTATCGCGAAGCCGCTCCATCGCAAGTCCGACGAACACCGGATGGGTGCACGCTGCGATGACATCCTTCGCGCCCTTTTCCATCACAAGTTTCGCTGCTTCGCACACGGTGCCCGCGGTCGAGATCATGTCGTCGAACATGAGGACGGTGCGACCATCGACATCGCCAATGAGATTTTTCATCACCACTTGCGAGCCAGATTGACGGCGCTTGTCGATGATTGCGAGGTCGCACTGCAATACGTTCGCGTACATGTTCGCGACCTTCACATTGCCGACGTCAGGCGAGACGACAACGATGTCACCGAGCGTGCTTCGTCGCGAGAGAAAGTAATCTGCGAGCACTGGTGCGGCGCTCATGTGATCGACGGGGATGTCGAAGAAGCCCTGAATCTGTGCGGCGTGGAGATCGAGGCAGAGCACGCGATCCGCGCCTGCTTGCGTAATGAGATTCGCGACGAGCTTTGCGGTGATTGGCACGCGTCCCTCATCTTTGCGATCTTGACGCGCATAGCCAAAGTACGGCATGACGGCGGTGATTCGCTTCGCGCTTGCGCGTCGAAGGCAATCGATCCACACGAGCAATTCCATCAAGTTGTCGTTCACTGGCTCGCACGTCGACAGCATGACGTAGCAATCACGCCCGCGCACATCTTCGTCCACCTTCACCAAAGTTTCGCCATCTGGAAAGCGAAGTGTTTGCCCTTCACCGACGGGCAGCGCAAGGTGTGCACAGGTTTTGATCGCGAGGTCGCGCGATGCGGTACCAGCAAAGATCTTCAATGTGTCGCGGTCGGATGCACTCATTGTGAGACTCCCATGGTCGGATGTGGGCGTTGAGAAGTGTTTGCAGTTCGTGAGACTGGCCGGGCGCGCAAGATGGCGTCAACTGTTGCAAGTTGCGTCGGATCATTGATCGAGAGCACATCTTCAGCAGGCACGGCATCGACGGCGTACACCGTGTGGCCAGCGCTTGCGAGAATGCCGAAGAGGTCTGTGAAGTAGTACTCGCCACTGCGATTGCTGTTGCCGATTTGCGCAAGCGTCGTGAACAACTCCTCGCCGCGCACGCAGTAATAGCTGGGGTTAATCTCGCCAATCGCGCGCTCGATTTCGCTCGCGTCCTTGTGTTCCACGATGCGCTCGAAGGCGCCAGTCGAGTTGCGCACGATGCGACCGTAGCCGGTGGGTTCGTCGATCACGCTCGTCGCCAACGTCGCCGATGCGGTGGCACTGCGATGCGCGGTGAGAAGCGCTCCGAGTGTTGCGCTGCGGATGAGTGGTCCATCGCCGCACAGCACGAAGAAATCAGTTCCCATCGCGACGCTCTCGAGTAACGCCTTCGACATCGATACGGCGTGCCCAGTTCCGAGTTGTTCCGCTTGCAACGCGAACTCGACATCGCGATCGCCTGCAAACTCCGCTTCGATCAACTCTGCGCCGTAGCCAACAACAAGCACAATGCGCGTGCATCCGATCTCACGCGCTGCATCAACAACCCAACGCACCATTGGTCGACCAGCGACTGGATGCATCACCTTGGGAAGATCGCTCTGCATGCGCGTCCCCTTGCCCGCAGCAAGAATGATCGCGATCAACGCGCGAGGAGAACTCGGCGAAGCGCAATCAGAGTTGGAGTGGGTGATGGGGGACATGGTGTTGATTCGAGTGCGTGATCGAATACCTGAGGCGCGCGAACCATGGGCATCGCGCAAAGCGCAACCGCATGTTCACGAAACGACAAAGGTTGAAAGGTGCTGCGATGCGCGCATCAGGGATGCTGCGGCTGTGACGTTTTAATCGTTCACTCAATTGGCCCGCATGGATTCGAACCATGACTCTAAGTACCAAAAACTCGTGTGCTACCGTTACACTACGGGCCAATGAATTGAGTGGAAGATGATCGTCGCAACGCAGCTTTCCGCGCATCGAGCAGTCTGAGAAGAGGACGAGTACTCCGAGAATGAATTCCAATGCATCCGAGGAGGCAACTATCGCCTGCTGCGGAGAATCACACCATTGCTCACGGAGGAACGTCCTCTGTGAGAGCCCGCGGCGTGATTCCTTCCATCGGAATCGCTCTCCGCGGCCACGAAACCCTTCAAGGCTGGCGCGCCTGCTGGCCGCATCGGCGCCCCATGCGACTCCTTTCATGCTTGAAAGTCGTCGACGGCCCTCATGTGAAGGGGTCGAGAGTCTAGCAGAAGTTCGAACTCCTTCAAGTTCTCTACACCCAAGAGCGACGGAAATTCCATCGATCGTGCGAGAGCGCCTACCTTCTCCACCATGACCACCAGCCTTCTCTCCGTGAATCCCTTTAGCCATGCCACGGTTGGATCGCTCCCGCTCACGCCACTGAGCGAAATCCCCGCAATTGTCGGACGTGCGCGACTGGCAGCCGGAGGATGGAAATCGATATCGGTGACGGAACGGATCGCGTGCCTCAAACCAGCGGCGGCGCGACTGAAGATGGAGGCAGCGCGGCTTGGCGGATTGTCGAGTGCGGAAATGGGCAAGCCGCTCGTTGAAGCAATTGGCGAGGCGAACTATTGCGCGGATGGTTTCGTAGCAGAACTCGAGAGCATCGCCGCTGCGCTGCAGCCCTTCATGCGTGAAGACGAGCGCACGATTTCAACGATTCACTTCGAACCGCTCGGTGTGGTTGCTGCAATCACGCCATGGAACTTCCCGATTCTCATGCTGCAGCAATCCGTGCTTCCCGCGCTCATCGCAGGAAACACGGTAGTCACCAAACCGAGTGAAGTCTCGCCCTTGGTCGCCCACGAGTACTACGCGATTCTTAACGAGTTTCTGCCAAAAGATGTCCTCATCAATGTGACAGGTGATGGTGCGCAAGGCAAAGCGCTCGTTGCATCCACTGTCGATCTCATCGTCTTCACGGGAAGTCGCACAACCGGCGCGCACATCGCCGCCGCAGCAGGCGCACGATTGGCTCGCGTGATTCTTGAACTCGGCGGCAAAGATCCGCTCGTGGTGCTTGATGATGCGGACATCGCAGGCGCAGCAGATTTCGCGGCGCGCAATAGTTTTCGCAATGCTGGTCAAGTGTGCGTGTCGACCGAGCGAATCTACGTCGATCGAAAGGTCGCTCGTGCGTTTGAATCGGCTGTCGTCGAACGCGCGGCGCTCTTGAAACTCGGCGATCCCGCAGATCCAACGACAAGCATCGGACCGATGTCGAGCGCGCGGCAGAAGTCGCTTGTGGAACGGCACATTCAAGGTGCGCTCAAAGATGGCGCGCGCCTTCTTTTCGGCAATCGCACGCAAGAGGGGAACTTCGTTGAGCCCACCGTGCTTGCTGGCGTGAATCACTCGATGGAAATCATGCGCGAAGAGACATTCGGCCCCGTCGCGTGCATCATGGAGTTCGACTCGATCGATCAGGCTGTTTCACTCGCGAATGACAGCCCATTTGGACTGGGCGCCGCAGTCTTTGGCGCCGATGAATCGCGCGCAACCAACGTTGCGGAGCGCCTTTCCACAGGCATGGTCGGCGTGAACCGCGGCTGCGGTGGAGCCGAGGGTTGCCCGTGGGTTGGCGCGAAACAATCCGGTGTTGGATTTCACTCAGGAGTCGAAGGACATCGACAATTCGCGCAGTTGCGCGTGCTGTCGAAGAAGAAGAGTTAGGCTCTCCGCCTGTGTTTCAGATCCTTAGCGTTGCACATCGATTCGACACCGAGACGCTCCTCGCAGCCTATCGCTGCGGAGTGTTTCCTATGGCGCAGCCAGGCACGGAGGTCATCCACTGGATTACATCCACGCCGCGCTTTGTGATTCCGCTTGATGGACTCAAGGTTCCGAAATCGCTCGTGCGTGTTGCGAAGCAAGTTCCGTTTGATCTGCGCGTAGACACCGCGTTTGATCGCGTCATCCGCTCATGCGCTGAAGATCGCGGCGAGGAAAATCCAAACTGGATCTCACCACGGATGATTCGCGCGTACGAACTCTTACACAAGAAGGGCTTCGCGCATTCGATCGAAGCATTCAAAGGCGGCGTGCTCGTCGGCGGTCTGTACGGCGTGAGCATCGGCGGTGCATTCTTCGGCGAGAGCATGTTTAGTCGTCGCGAACTCGGCGGCTCAAATAGCTCGAAACTCTGCTTGCTCGAATTGGTGCGAGTGCTTCGTGTGCGTGGATTCACGCTGCTAGATAGCCAAGAGGCGAATGATCACATGCAGCAGTTTGGTGGGATCGAACTTCCGCTTGAGGAATATGTTGCGCGACTGCAGATTGCGGTGAAGCGGCCGAACGCGTGGAGTGTTTCGCTGCCCGAATCCGTGCCGTAATACTGCGAAAGCAGCGCCCATTAACGGCGGCCTGTTCGTCGACATTGGCTACTTCTCAACGAATAGCGCTGGTCAGACGCTCACCTTCGACTTCAGCGCACCTGGCTTGAGCATTCAAGCTGTCGGGGGCAATTTCTTCGCAACCGATTTCGCTTTCAATCCGATGCCAACGCTTGTTGCTGTGCAGCTCGATGATGGAACTTCGTATGAGAACCTGATGACGCTCGAGTCATCGTTCGTCGGCTTCGTCTCAACAGGCGTCGCGATCAATTCAGTCTCGTTGTCGCTCCCAGTCGCAGCGAATTTGTTCCCCACCGTCGATCGCATGCTGTTAAGCGTTTTGCCTGCGCCAGGCGCAATCGCGCTGTTTGGCGTCGCCGGATTCGTTGGCCTTCGACGACGCGGGAGTTGAGTAACTCTTGGCTGAATAGGCGATTACGTTAAACGCAAGCGCGAAATGTGTCGATTTTGCAAATTCACAAAAAATCACGATGGATCATTTGCATCGCCCCAATTAGGGTGCAGACTGTATTTGGAGTCAGGGGTCATCTAAAAGGGGACTACTTTCGGGTGGAAGTACTCGTTTGTGAATTCATTCGCAAAGGCTCTCCCCGTGTCGCCTACCTACGCACTGCCCCTTTTCGCCGCAGCACTTTCATTTTCAAGCGTCGCAAGCGCTGCCTTGTACGTCTCGCCAAGCGAAAGCATCTACGACACGCTCGTTGCCTCGATTGGCTGTACGAGTTACACCGAAACCTTTGGTTCAACGCCAGATGGTTTCCTTGCGAGTGGATACTCGTCCTCGACAGGACCAGTGAACTGGAGCGCTACCGCAACAGGCGGCCTCTACGTCCAAGCCGGGCTTTTCTCAACAAACAATCCTGTGGCGCTCACCTTCAACTTCAGCGCGCCTGGCTTGAGCATTCAAGCGGTCGGTGGCAATTTCTTTGCTACCGATTCCAGTTTCAATGTGGTGCCAGCGATTGTTTCTGTGCTGCTCAACGATGGAACTTCGTATGTGAGCGTGATGACGTCCGCGTCATCGTTCGTCGGCTTCGTCTCGACAGGCGCCGCGATCACTTCAATCTCGTTGTCGCTCCCAGTCGCGGCGGATTTGTATCCCACCGTCGATCGCATGCTGTTCGGCGTTGTGCCTGCGCCAGGCGCAATCGCGCTGCTTGGTCTCGCCGGATTCGTTGGCCGTCGACGACGCGGGAGTTGATTAACTCTCGGCTGGGCAGGATATTATGTGAACCGTAAACGCGGACCGTGTAGATTTCGCAAATCTAGACGGTTCGCGTTGTTTCATTTGCATGGCCCCAATTAGGGCGCAGACTGTGGGTGGAGTCAGAGGCCATCCATAACGGGACTACTTCCGGGCGGGAGTAACCAATGGAGGTTCATTTAAAAGGGTTTTTTTATGTCCTCACGCTACACACTATCTTTCTTTGCCGCGGCACTCTCCTTTTCAAGCGTCGCAAGCGCCGCGTTGTATGTATCTCCGAATGAGGGGATCTACGACACGCTCGTCGCTTCGATTGGCTGCACGAGTTACACCGAAACCTTTGGTTCAACGCCAGATGGTTTCCTTGCCAGTGGATACTCGTCCTCAACAGGACCAGTGAACTGGAGCGCTACTGCAACAGGCGGTCTCTACGTCCAAGCTGGGCTTTTCTCAACGAATAACGCCGGTCAGGCGCTCACCTTCAACTTCAGCGCACCTGGCTTGAGCGTTCAAGCTGTCGGTGGCAATTTCTTTGCGACCGATGCCATTTTCAATGTGTTGCCAGCGGTTGTGGTTGTGCTGCTCGACGATGGAACTTCGTATGTGAACCTGATGACGCTCGAGTCATCGTTCGTCGGCTTCATCTCGACGGGCGCCGCGATCAGTTCAATCACGTTGTCGCTCCCGCTCGCATCGGATTTGTATCCCACCGTCGATCGCATGGTGTTCGGCGTTGTTCCTGCGCCAGGCGCAATCGCGCTGCTTGGGCTTGCCGGACTCGTTGGCCTTCGACGACGCGGGAGTTGAGTAACTCTCGGCTGAACAGGTGATTACGTTAACCGCAACGCGGACTGTGTAGATTTCCCGAATCTACACAGTCCGCCTTTTTTTGTTTGCATCGCCCCAATTAGGGCGCAGAGTGTTTGTGGAGTCAGGCGTCATCTAAAAGGGGAATACTTCCAGGAGGAAGTAATCGTTTGTGAATTCACTCGCAAAGGTTCTCCTGATGTCTCCTACCTACACACTCCCTTTTTTCGCCGTAGCACTCTCCTTTTCAAGCATCGCAAGCGCTGCGCTGTACGTCACGTCATTCGACGGCGACTACAACACACTCGTCGCTTCGATTGGCTGTACGAGTTACACCGAAACCTTTGGTTCAACGCCAACTGGTTTCCTTCCGAGTGGATACTCGTCCTCGACAGGACCAGTGAACTGGAGCGCTACTGCAACAGGCGGTCTCTACGTCCAAGCTGGGCTTTTCTCAACGAATAGCGCCGGTCAGGCGCTCACTTTCGACTTCAGCGCACCCGGCTTGAGCATTCAAGCGGTCGGTGGCAATTTCTTTGCGACCGATTCCAGTTTCAATGTGGTGCCAGCGATTGTTGCTGTACTGCTCGACGATGGAACTTCGTATGTGAGCGTGATGACGTCCGCGTCATCGTTCGTCGGCTTCGTCTCGACAGGCGCCGCGATCAGTTCAATCTCATTGTCGCTCCCAGTCTCCGCGGATTTGTATCCCACCGTCGATCGCATGCTGTTCGGCGTTGTGCCTGCGCCAAGCGCAATCGCGCTGCTGGGTCTCGCCGGATTCGTTGGCCGTCGACGACGCGACAACGCTTGAGCGTTGACGCGATCGCACAATCAAGCTTGGCTTCGACTAGACGTTGAACAGGAAGTGCGTGATGTCGCCGTCCTGCATGACGTACGACTTTCCTTCGGCGCGGAGTTTTCCGGCTTCGCGGACGGACTTTTCGGAGCCGTGCTTTTCGAGATCTGCGAGGGTGAAGATTTCAGCGCGGATGAAGCCGCGTTCGAAGTCGGTGTGAATCACGCCTGCAGCTTGCGGGGCGGTGAATCCACGGTGAATTGTCCATGCACGGACTTCTTTCTCGCCTGCTGTGAAGTAACTCTGGAGGCCGAGCAACTCATACGCTGCGCGAACCACGGCGTTGAGCGCTGGTTCCTTCATCCCGAGGCTCTCAAGCATTTCCATGCGATCTGCCACAGTGAGTTCTGAGAGTTCGGCTTCGATCTTCGCGCACACGACGACGACTTGGCCGCCTGTTTCCTTCGCGTGCTGACGCACACGTTCCACGAGCGGTCCTTCGTTGCCGACTTGCGCTTCGTCGATGTTTGCAACATAGAGCGTGGGCTTCGACGTCATCATGCCCATCGAGCGCACGAGCTTCGCGTCTTCGGTATCGAAGACGATGGATCGAATCGGTTCGCCGCGCTTGACCACTTCGATGCAGCGTTCGAGAATCGAGTTTCGCGCGATCGCTTCCTTGTCGCCGCTGCGCGCAGTGCGTCGCGACTTTTCGAGGGTTCCTTCAATCACTTGCAGATCAGCAAGCAGTAGTTCAGTTTCGATGATCCCCATATCTCGCAGTGGATCGACAGTGCCTTCGACGTGCGTGATATCGGTGTCGACAAAGCAGCGCACCACATGGAGGATTGCATCCACTTCGCGAATGTGCGAGAGGAACTTATTGCCGAGCCCTTCTCCTGCGGACGCGCCCTTCACGATGCCAGCGATGTCCACTAATCGCACCGCAGCAGGAATGACCTTCTTCGTCTTGATGTGCGATTGAATGCGCTCGAGCCGATCGTCAGGAACCATGACGATGCCCACATTGGGCTCGATCGTGCAGAACGGATAATTCGACGCCTCAATGCCCGCAGCAGTGAGCGCGTTGAAGAGGGTGCTCTTGCCAACATTAGGGAGTCCGACGATGCCTGCTTCCATGGTGGGTCCTTCTCTGGCGGTTCCTTCTTGTGCGATGGAGGAGCCATCACAGGGGGGGAGATGGTAGTCGAGAAACGCTTTCCTATCGCCCGAAACCCGTACTATTCGCCCGTATGGCTCTTCGAACTCTTCACTGGTTGCTTTGTGGTGCGGCGCTTGCGATTGTGACTGTCGCAAGCGCGCATCCTCACCTGCAGGAGGGCGCCCCGCACGCGCCGCCACCGACGCCAGTTCGTATCGCACCAGTGCGCGAAGAATCTCTTGCGCCGCGCAAGCGCGTGTTCGGTGAACTCCGTGCCGCGCATCGTTCAAGCCTCGCACTTCTCGAGCAAGGGATCGTGCAGAAGATGCTCGTGCGTGAGGGTCAAGTCGTTAAGAAGGGGGAAGTGCTCGCCGCTCTCGACACCGCTCGCATCAACATCGCGATGCATGTACACGCATCCACGATCCGTGCGGCGCATGCAACGCTCGTTGAACAAGACGCAGTGCTCGTGCGCGCCGAGCGTGAACTCAGGCTTCTCGAGAGTGCACAAGCCGCAGGTGGAACGAATCCGCTCGAAGTGTCGGATGCGCAAAGTGCAGTGTCGATTGCGTTGGCGCAGATCGAACTTGCGAAGGCGAATATTGCTGTGCTCGACGCGACGGCGGGATTGTTGAAGACACGACTTGCGGATCATGTGCTTTACGCGCCGTTTGATGGCGTCGTCACCAAGCGTCATGTTGAAGTCGGATCGTGGCTCGCGGAGGGTGCAGCTGTTGTTGAGCTTCAAGCCACGGAAAAACTCGAGGCGTGGTTCGATGTTCCACAAGAGCTCTACCCATTCGTGATGGTGCAAAGGGCGTACATGGATGCGCAGCGAGAGCTTGGTGCAATGCCGGAGCTCGCACCGATCGAGCGGCGCATGATGGAGGTGAGTGATGCACTCGATCTCTCGCTGCCGGTTTCAGCGCTGCGCGTGATTCCAGCGATCGACTCGCGTTCCCGCAGTTTTGCAGCGATTCTTGATGTGCCCAACCCTGACGCAACCCTTCCGGCTGGACTTGCGCTTACGGGTTTCATCCCCACACTCGAACCCATGCCGCGACTTGTGGTCTCGCGCGACGCAATCATGCACGGCGACGCGGGGCCATTCCTATTCGTCGTTCGCGACGGACTCGCGGTTCCACTGCAAGTGCGCATCGACTTTCCCGTGGGCGAAGATGTTGTGATCGACGCATCGGGACTTCGTGCTGGTGAAGCGGTGGTGATAGAAGGCAATGAGCGATTGCTTCCGATGTCGAAGGTCGCCGCGGTGTCGAGCACATCAAGCCCTGTCGCAACGGGTGCATCTAAGTGAAGATTGTCGAAGGATCTATTCGACAGCCGGTGACGATTCTTGTCGCCGTTGTCCTCGTCGTGCTTGCAGCGCTGATCGCGGTGCGGCAAGTGCCCGTGCAACTCACACCCGATGTGGACGACACGATCGTGAGCATTTCAACGGTGTGGCCAGGCGCGTCACCACTTGAGGTCGAGCAGTCGATCGTCGAGAAGCAAGAAGAGAAACTGCAGGGCGTTGCGGGTGTTCGTCATATGACGAGCAGCGCGTCGCAGGGCGCAGCGAACGTGCGAATGGAATTTGCGCCGGGCACCGATCCCGATGCTGCAATCCGCGAAGTGAGTGATCGACTCCGGCAGGTCTCGGAGTATCCGTTCGGTGTGGATGAACCGGTGGTGGAAGCGAGTGATCCTGAGAACAAGGATTACATCGCGTGGATCGTCCTCTCCGCGAATGACGCGCTCGCCGCAGATGGCACGCCCTTCGATGTGCGCACGCTGCTGGATTTCGTGATCGATCGCGTGAAGCCACAGATCGAACGCGTGCAAGGTGTCGCGGAAGTGAATGTGCTTGGCGGACGCGAGCGCGTGCTCCAAGTGCGCGTCGACCCTGCAGCGCTCGCAGCGCGCGGCGTGACGATGTCGCATCTCGCGAACGCGCTCCGAGAGGCGAACAAGAACGCGCCAGCAGGATCGCTTCGAGAAGCGAAACGCGAAATCGTGCTGCGTTCTGTGGGGCAATTTGAATCCGTCGACGATGTCATGCGCGTCGCAATCGGTCAAGGCGCCATCGGTCCGATTCTTGTTGGCGATGTCGCTACTGTTGTCGAGACGTGGGATGAGGCGGAAAGTTTCGTCCGCTCGCAAGGGGTTCCGGTTCTCGCGATCAATGTGCAGAAAGAGGTCGGCACAAATGTGATCGAGGTGATGGAGGGCGTGAATGCAGCGCTCGCGAATCTCGCGCTCGATGGCGGAGTCCTCGACTCGCAGACGCGCAGCCTCGCCTTGACGATGCCGCT
>Ga0209443_1000744_pt1 | contig 21672 bp, 22 predicted proteins | sample LauGreBMM110DCMD_2_FD_187571 | JGI IMG/M metagenome (GOLD analysis project Ga0209443, IMG submission 187571) | Freshwater lake microbial communities from Lake Michigan, USA - Su13.BD.MM110.DCMD (SPAdes) (version 2) | ecosystem: Environmental > Aquatic > Freshwater > Lake | place: Lake Michigan... | reverse complement strand
TACCTGCCAAGGGATGAACTTGACGCGGGTTGGGGTGCTTCCCTACTTTCTAATTTTTCCATGGCTCAGGAACTTAAAGAAAGCAGAATCTCACTTTTAGAGTTGCCAGGACTTCCAATAAAAGCGGATTGGAATCTGATTTGGTTGAAGCAAAAAAAGCACTCCACAGACTTAAAAGCCTTTATTCATTAGCTTTCAGAAAATTGAAAAAATATTGTCCAAATACTTCCCAACCCTGGAGATGCTATATTTTATATCCTTTGACTAGTAAAAAATTCTATATTTGAGGCCTAAATTTTGGCATCTTAAAAAATGAAAGCAATCGTATTTCCAGGCCAAGGAGCCCAATACCCAGGAATGGGAAAATCCCTCTACGAAGAAAATCCAACTGCAAAGGCACTCTTTGAAAAAGCAAATGAACAGCTCGGATTTCGAATTACAGATATCCTTTTTGAAGGCACAGAAGAGGAACTCAAGCAAACTAAAGTAACGCAGCCCGCAATTTTTTTGCACTCGGTCATTCTCGCAAAAACCACCCCCAACTTTGCCCCAGACATGGTAGCAGGGCATTCATTGGGTGAGTTTTCCGCCCTAGTCGCAAATGGGGTTTTAAGTTTTGAAGATGGCTTAGCCTTGGTGTTTCAACGAGCTCTAGCGATGCAGGAAGCCTGTGAAATCAACCCTTCTTCCATGGCGGCTATCTTAGGCTTGGAGGATCAAGTGGTAGAACAAATTTGCGCCGGCATCACCGAGCAAATCGTCGTGACAGCGAATTACAACTGCCCGGGGCAGCTCGTGATCTCTGGATCCACCAAAGGCATTGAAATCGCCTGCGAGCTACTCAAGGCTGCAGGAGCAAAAAGAGCTTTGCCTCTACCTGTTGGTGGAGCATTCCACTCTCCATTGATGGAGCCTGCACGAGAGAAACTTCAAAAAGCAATCGAAGAAACTCAGTTTAACACCCCAATCTGTCCAATTTATCAGAACGTGAGTACCACAGCAGTGACAGATGTGGCCGAAATCAAAGCCAATTTAATTGCTCAGCTGACCGCACCTGTCAAATGGACCCAGTCCGTGCAACAGATGGTAGCAGATGGAGCCACAGAATTTGTCGAATGTGGGCCTGGGAAAGTACTCCAGGGCTTGGTCAAAAAAATCCACCCAGATGCAATCGTATCTGGACTATAACCATCAACTCCCACCTTCGCAGGTGGGAGTTTTTTTTATTTCTCTTCCTTCCAAACTGAAACCTGACCCAGATCGGTGCATTCTGCGAGTAGCTCAAGGGTAGTTTTTCCTAGCAGTGGATGTTTTTTTGTGGGAAGAATTTCAGCCAAAGGTTGCAGCACAAAGCCACGCTGCGCAAGGTAGGGATGCGGGATGGTAAGGGATGGGGTGTCCCAAACTTGATCTCCAAAATAGAGGATGTCGATATCAATGGTACGATCTCCCCAATGCTGCTCCCGAGTTCTTCCCAGCTGCTCCTCGATTCCTTGGATTACCTCCAAAAGCACCAAAGGATCCATTTCGGTATGTATCAGCACAACTTGGTTTAAAAAATTTCCCGACGTAGCTACCCCTCCCCAAGCTTCGGTTTCATAGATTTGAGAATAGCCAACTAGCGTTGCTTGCCGGGATAAGGCATCCATTGCTTTTTGAAGAAAATCTGCTCGATCTCCTTTGTTTCCTCCAATTGCCAATACAACCTCAGTTTGCATTCCTTGTTAATATAATTTTAAAACTGGCTCAAATTAGCCTAAATTTACAGTCTAAATTGAAATGATATGAAGTTTCTAGGTAATGTTTTGGCCGTCATCGTGGGCCTATTTGTGTTTGGCATTGTAGCAATGCTTATTTTTTTCGGAATTATAGGTTTGGTTGCTTCCTCTTCTGAGAAAGAAGTGACCTTGGAAGAAAATTCCATTCTTCACCTTGACCTAAACGGACGCACCTTAGTGGAGCGTACCTCAGAGGAAGACTTGGTGTTTGGCTCTTTATTAGATCCTTTTGGTGGAGAAAATACTGCCGGCTTGGTCAACCTAAAAAAGGCTATTGGGGAGGCTAAGACGAATGAGAATGTAAAAGGAATCTACCTCAATGCCGGATTAATTGGTGCTGGGCAAGCGGGTCTGTTGGAGCTTAGAGAAGCTTTGATAGATTTCAAAGAATCCGGAAAATTTATTGTAGCCTACGATGAAGCTTACTCAGAAGGCGGATATTTCCTAGCTTCAGTAGCAGATGAAATTTACCTCAATCCACTGGGTGGAATTGACTTCAACGGCTTTTCTTCCGAGGGAATTTTCTTGAAAGGGTTCTTTGAAAAAGTGGGTATCAAGCCGGAGGTTTTCCGAGTAGGCGAATTTAAAAGTGCCGTGGAGCCATTTATCTTGGATAAGATGAGCCCAGAAAATCGTCTTCAAACCCAATATTTTTTGGATGACATCAACAACCATGCCCTTGAGCTAATCGCAAAATCAAGAGGCATTGCGCAAGACAGTTTGGTTCGTATCAATCACCAAATGCTTGTTCGGAAACCGAAAGATGCGGTAACCTACAAGTTAGCTACGGCCCTGAAATACGAAGATGAGGTGCACAGTATCCTAAAGGAAAAATTAGGCCTGAAGGAAGACGATCAAATTGCGACAATAAATGCCACTGACCTTGGTGGAATGGCGAAAAGTAAAAACATCACCTCTTCCAATCGAATCGCTGTGATCTTCGCAGAAGGGGAGATTGTGGATGGAAATGCGGATGGAGCCATCAGCTCTGAAAAATTTGCCAAAGAAATTCGTAAAGCACGAAAAGACGAAAATATCAAAGCCATTGTCTTGCGAGTAAACTCTCCAGGAGGATCTATACTAGCTTCGGATGTGATTTGGAGAGAAATGTCTGAAGCCAAAAAAGTAAAGCCGGTGATCGTATCTATGGGTGAAGTAGCCGCTTCTGGAGGATATTACATAGCTGCTCCAGCGGATACAATTGTTGCGCAACCAAATACCATTACAGGGTCCATCGGGATTTTTGGAATTTTATTCAATGTTCAGGAATTAGTCAATGACAAGTTGGGCGTAACTACAGATGTGGTCTCCACAGGGGAGCTATCGGATTTTGGGAATATGGCTCGCCCTTTGACTGAGGTAGAGCGTACCATCATCCAATCCTCTGTAGAGGATGGCTACGAGACCTTCATCTCTCGAGTGGCTGAAGGTCGTGGCATGCACCCAGATTCGGTACGTAAGGTAGCTTCTGGAAGAGTTTGGACTGGTTCACAAGCAAAGGCGAGAGGATTGGTAGATGTATTGGGTGGTTTGGATACGGCCATTGGCATTGCGGCTGCCAAAATCAAGGTAGGGGAAGATTACCGAGTGGTGTACTATCCAGAGAAGAAACCTTGGTTTGAAGAGTTGATGGTTTCTTTTAGCGATCAGGTACAAGTTCGCATCCTTCAATCTCAACTAGGTGAACAGTATCCGCTCTTCCAAAAAATTCAAAAGATCAAGCAGTACCAAGGCGTACAGGTACGAATGCCTCAGGATCTGGTGATCAAATAAGATTCAAAACAAAAACTCAGCGGAAACGCTGAGTTTTTTGTTTTTAGGGCTTTTGCAAAAGAATCTTCCAAGCCAAGTCGACATTGCCGGCTTCCAACTCTTCCTTGGCCCAGCGGTGCAGGTGATCGGTCCAGGACTCTGCATCCAATCGGAAGCGCCGCCTGATATCTTCCAGGTCCTCTCGGGCAGAAAAAAGTGCGAGTTCCTCAGGACTAGGCAAACACTCCACATTGGCTAATCGCCCCAAATTATTTCCACTCAGCACCGGACTATTTCGGATGTCTTCTGGGATCTGATCTACCCCTATCCCAAGGGTCATCAAAGGCTTGGGGATTTGAAATAAGGAATCAGCTGTAACCTTGGTATACCAATTGCCCCCCAGCCTGGCTACAGGGTCTAACTTGAGCGGTGCGATAGCTCCGGAAGAATCAAGGATGGCTTCATCGAGGTGAATTTGAATTACCTCACAAATCACCAAATTGCCAGCCCCTCCCTGATCGCCTAAGGGGAGCACCTGAAGCACCTTGCATTCAAATGCAACAGGAGCTTCCTTCACCCGTGGTGGAGCTACTTGATTTGAAGGAACTGCAGTCAATCCTGCTTTCACAAATTCATTGACTCCCTTTGGATATTCAGTGCTAGCAAGGGACATCTGCTCTACTAAATCATGGCCGACCACATGAATCACCACCTCAGGAACTTCAAGCACATTGTCTAAGGTATGCTTGCTGGTGTTGTCTCTCACTCTTCGAGAAGGGGAAAAAACGAGGATCGGAGGATTGGCACTAAAGAGATTGAAAAAAGAAAAAGGGCTCAAATTAACCTCTCCTGCTCCACTGATACTACTCACAAAGGCGATGGGCCGTGGAGTAACCGCCCCTTGCAAGAGGTTCTGAAGTTCAGGAGTAGCTAAGTCTTTGGGATTGATCGTTTTCATTTCATGAAATTAATAGGCAATTTTAAGAGATAGCAATCAATTCACGAATAGTTTCCAATTTATGTCTCTTCTACGCACGACAGTCCTCCTATCTTTGCTTTTGGTGCTTCTTGCATCTCCAATTGCAGCCCAAACCCACCGAATTGCTACCTTCAATATCCGATGGGACAACCCTAACGATCTGGGTAATCTCTGGAAAGATCGAGCAACACAGGTTATCCAATTGATTCAATTTCACCAAATTGGAATTGTAGGCACCCAAGAGGTATTGGCACATCAGCTCAAGCAACTCAATGAAGGACTTGGCTATGCCTCTATTGGTGTGGGCAGAGATGATGGCGCTACTAAGGGAGAGTTTTCGCCTATCCATTACGATCCTGCACGCTACAAATTGGAAGATTCCGGTACATTTTGGTTGTCACCAAACCCAGAAATCCCAAGCAAGGGTTGGGATGCTGCCTTAAATCGAATTTGCAGTTGGGGAAAATTTACCTCTCAAGACGGATCTAGGTTTTACGTATTCAATGTGCACTACGACCATATCGGACAGCAAGCCCGGGAGGAAAGCAGCAAGTTGGTCCTTTCAAAAATCAAAGAAATCAATCGAGAAGGGCTTCCGGTGATCTGGATGGGAGATTTCAATGTGGAACCAGAAAATCCTGCCTACCAAGTTATTTTGAACCAAGAAACCTGGAAGGATGCGCGTTTAGTCTCCAAGCTGCCCTCTTATGGTCCCAAGGGAACCTTTACCGCCTTCGAATGGGATCGAATGCCAACCGGTATCATTGACCATATTTTTGTGGATGGCAAAATTGAGGTGTTGCGCCATGGCATCCTGACAGACAACTATGGAAAAAAATACCCCTCGGACCACTTCCCCGTGATGGTGGAGATCAGGTTTTAGGGAATCATTTACCAAAGACACCTTTTGTCAAGTCATTTAGTCAACATCCTGACTCCTTTTAAACAAAAGAACCGATCTGAATGAATCAGATCGGTTCTTTTTATTCAACATTTACCAATTAACCTCCTATGGTCTTTGTGGTGGTTACACCATTAATGGTGATGGTAATGGTTTGATTGGTGCAAGATCCGTCACCAAAATTCACGGATATTTTATTGGTACGGTAAGCCGTCTCTAACTTACCCAAAGTAGGACCTCTTCTTTTTCCTGAACAAGAAAGGTCGATCTCTAGTGGGGTAGTTGTCTCGTGGGAATAAATTACTGTACCAGAAGATGTCTTAATTGCAGTTTTCACGCTGATTAGGATCTTACCGCTGATTGGCTTTCGAGAATCGCTGCCTCTGATTACCTCAGATTTTCTATTCTTTTCGGAGGTCCAAACCCCTATTTCACCATTAGCAAAAATAAACTTACCATTCGCCACATTAGATTTCACACTGCCCTTACCCGTCTCCTTATCAAACTCCGAAACAATGGTTTTTAAGCCGCTGATTTGAATTCCATTGACAACATAATTCTGAAATTCAACCTTTTCTGTCAACACAATCCCAACTTTATTTCTGCTAACCATAATCACTCCTTTACGTGTGATATCCTGATCATTTTTAGTAACGGTGACACCTGTACCAAAATCCACCTTTGACTTCACAATCAAACTCAATAAAGAGTCTAATTCTGGAAATTGATTGCCACTATGTCCGCCCTGAGGACCATCCGAAGTAGTTGCCACAGGGAGCTCAACAACTTTTCCTGAAGCGTCATAATGCGTAATCGTTGCACCTCCTAATTTATACATGCGGAATCCTCGAATATCGCCGGCACTTTCTGCTTCAACTATTGCGAGGATTTCATCATTTGGTGCAAGCAAATTCAAACCATCCATGATGCCTTTGTGCCCTCCTTTACTTTTATCCATTCCTTTCAAATCTCCTGGGGATTTAGCAGTTTCCTCTGTCCCAGCTACTCTACCTGTAATCGTTCCCGCTTGGAATGAATTCCCTCCTATAGTAAAGCTAGTACCGCTGACCAACTGACCTGAGGTCTGGGCCAAATCAATCGCCGTGGCTCCTTCCAAAACATCTTCAGTGATGGAAGCTAATTCATCTTGCTCAGTACATGCAGCCATGAAAAGCAAGTACGACAGTAACAAAAGGTTTTTAAATAGTTTCATGTGATTTAGTTTTTAATGGTTACAAGAAGTTTAAATTATGATGCCAAATACAACCCCCAACATGAAGACAAAATGAAAAAATGATTTTTTTTCATTTTTTTTTAAAAAAAAATTAGGCCACTCAGAATTTAATTGGAAAACTAAAGCAAACCCGGGTTTTCCCTGTTTGGGATCCTATTTCCAAACTAACCCCTAGAAAAAGAGCGACTTTGTACATGATTTGAAGGCCAAATCCTGATTTTTCTTTAGATACATCCTTCAAGAACACTAACCCATTTTTTACCTGCTCGATTAACTTATCGTCGATTCCTGCTCCATCATTTTCGATCACAAGGGCATACCTATCCCCAATTTTTGTTCCTGAAAGGCTGATTTCACCGCCTGCTTCCACATACTTGACGGCATTACTCAGCGCATTCTGAATCATCATCTGACACAGCGAAAGATTGGTGTCTGAATAAGTAAAAGGATCAATTTTTTCTTTTCTAATCTGTATGCCTTTTTCCTCTGCAATCTCAGTCCAGTCTTCCACTATCTCTTCCACAACCATTTTTAAGTCGACAGTTTCTGTTTTTAAAAATTGGGCATTGTTTACTTTAGAAATCAGAAGCAGGGCATTGACAGATTTCTTCATCTTCTGCAAGGTATCCTGCATATCCATTAACTTTTCGCTCTGGTAGGAATTGAGATTTTCATCCCTGAAAATGGCCTCCAATTTGGATTGCAGTACAGAAATAGGTGTCTTCAGTTCGTGAGAAGCGTGAGAAATAAAAATTCGTTCCTGATTAAATGACCTCTGAATTCGCTTCATCATCTCTGAAATTGCGTTATCTAGTAGTTCGAATTCTTTGGTGCTGCTCCGAATAGATTTGTCGTGAAATTCCTGTGGCTCATTAATCCGAGATATTTTGGATTGGATAATTTTGTTGAAAGGAGCCATAATCCGTTTACTGATGGCTGAATCCAATAGAAATGAAAAGGCTAAAAATAAAAAAAGGATTCCCATAGCGATTTGAAAAAACATGCCTTCAATTTTTTCAATTGTATTGAGGCTTCTACCAATTTCAAGAAGGTAGCTACTACCTTCTATTTCAATCACATCGGCAACTACTCGATAACTAATTTCTTCTTCCTCAATAACCCTTTTCTCACTAGAAATCTCTTCAACTATCTTAAAATCAGAAGGGACTGCCTGTAACAAAATGTATTCTTCTTTTAAAATATTATAGGAGCCAAATCCTTGTTCTGGGTTTTCATTAGAAATAAAATTTTCAATCCCACCTGCTTGGATGAGTTTAAGGACCTCTTCCTTCTTTCCAATTAATTCCTCATCTGTATTTTCAATGATGAGTTGGCTAAGTAGGTAGGGACTAAGCATTAAAAAAACTAGGAGAAAAACACCTTTCCCTAATAGATTAAAAACAAGTAGTTTATGAAATAATTTCATGCAACAATTTTGTAACCAAGTCCTCGAACCGTCTCCAACCAATCCACAGGACCGTAAGTCCCTAATTTTTTTCGAATATTTTTAACGTGAACGTCAATGTAATTGGATTGATAGTCGTCATCCAAATGATCTCCCCAAAGGTGCTCAGCCAATTGAAAGCGATTGAGAACGCGATTTTTGTTAATCAGCATAAACTGAAGTAAGATGTATTCCTTTTTGGTAAGCTTAATTTCTTGGCCTTCAAAAGAAATCAAGGGTTCATTTAAATGGATTTCGAAACCTGCTAACTGAATCACATCTTTTTTCCAACCACTTTTTCTTCTCAATATCGCCTGCATTCTTGCTTTTAATTCCAACAAAGAAAAGGGTTTGGAAAGGTAATCATCAGCACCACTTTCAAATCCTAAAAGTTTATCTCCTACCTCAGTTCGTGCTGTAAGGATAATGACGGAAGCATTTTCTTGAACCCTATTTACTTCCTGTAGAAGATCTAGTCCATCTCCATCAGGCAATCCAAGATCAAGTAAGACAAAATCATACGAATTGACAGCCAAATTTTCAGATGCTGCTTTTATGGTACTTACCTCATCTAGCACATGGTGCTCGGATTGGAGAAAATCATGGATTTCCTTGGCAAGAGACCGCTCGTCTTCAACTAATAAAATTCTCATTTTGATCTTTTAAGGGAAAGGGTATAACTAGCTTTGATAGCCAATTGAAAGCGAGCCAAAGAAGTATCGTATTCCGGAACTTGGGTAGGAATTACCCACCTAGGTTCCAACTGGAATTCTACTTTAGAATAGCTCAGTGTGATAGGAAGGGCCATTTCCAAGCCTTGAGCGGTAAAGCGCTGCGTCTCTAGGTATTGGGTTCTCGTAAATTCATAGCCCCCAATTCGGTAATAATTACTGGTGCCAAGGAATACCGAAAATCGCGGTTCAAAGGATAAAACTCCTCCTCCTTTAATGGGCTTATCCAATTCAAAATATCTTGAATGTCGGCTACTTATAAAAAAATCCCCAGGCGAATTTACCAAATACATCGCTTGAGTGGTAGAATAAAGTATTCCCCAATCTAGCCCAATCGTTCCCTGGGCCATGCCTAAATTATCCTGACCTGTTGAATTAAGATTGCTAGCACCAAAGAAATGGTGATACGAAAAGTCTAAATCCAATTTGGGATTTAAGGGTTTAAAAAATCCAGCACCTACCCCTTTCTGCCAGGATAGGTCTGTCGTTAAAAACTTGCTTAATGTAGTAGATAAATAGACACCTGATCTGTGCCAAAATAGTAGTTCGGTTGAGAAAATTGGGATTTTTTGCCCAAAATCTCTGGACATAAAACTGGCTTTATTTTGAAATCCAGTACTCGCAATCAAGTAATTGCCTGACTCACTTGCCACTGAATCTCCCTTAGATTCCAATTCCTGAGCTAAACAAAGGTTTGGAATGAGCGCAAACAAAAGAAAAAGAAGGATCAAACCTTTTTTCATATTCTAATGAGGTCAGAAAGGGGGTTGTCGCCAGAATTAAACATTACTACTTAACCTCCTCCAGGACGCTGCTTAGGCCCAGAAGGCCTGTTGCCGTTACCGGGTAACTTGATGGGTTGGCCTGCTGGAGCTGATGAAGGACGTGTAATAGGCCCTCCAGGTCTGTTTTTTGGAACCCTTCCATCAGGCCGATTGGAAAGCGATGCGCCGTTTCCGTTAGCAGGTTTAGCTGACCCATTTCCCTCTATTTTAGGAGTTACTGCTCCAGGCATCGCGCTCCTTCTCGAAGCACTTGAAATTCCTACCTTCTTCCCACCTCCATTGACATTGGTGGGGTTAGTGATAGGTCTGTTTGCTGGCTCTGTTTGTGCCAATGCAATCCCAGAAAAAGAGAGAAAAGCGAGCAAGAATAGGATTTTAGTCATGAGGTAAATGGATTTTTACGTTCGCAACTTGTGCAGGAAAGATGAAGAAAAGATGAAGAAATAAGGCCATTAAAAAAAATGGCCTTATTTCTTTAATTTATTATGCCAACGCAGCCACTCCAGGAAGTACTTTTCCTTCCATGTGCTCCAGCAAGGCTCCTCCTCCAGTGGATACAAAGGATACCTGATCGGTGTAGCCAAATTTATTTACTGCAGCAGCTGAATCTCCTCCACCGATAAGCGAGTAGGCTCCATTTCGTGTTGCTTCCGCTACATATTCTGCGATGGCTTTGGTGCCTTTATCAAAGGACTCCATTTCAAACACACCCATTGGACCATTCCAAAGGATAGTTTTGGATTCTAAAATCACTTTTCCAAATAGTTCTCTGGTCTTTGGCCCAATGTCCAAACCCATCCAATTGTCTGGAATCTCTCCCTTATTGACTAATCCCTGATTGGCGGTATTGGAGAAATCATCTGCAATGACGGTATCCACAGGTAGAATCAAATTGACTCCTTTTGCCTTGGCCTTTTCCATCAACTCCAATACGAAGTCGAGTTTGTCAGCCTCCAAAAGAGAGGTGCCGATTGTACCTCCCTGCGCCTTCGCAAAGGTGTAAGACATGCCTCCACCAATAATCAGGTTGTCTACTTTTTCAAGCAAACGCTCAATGATCAAGATTTTGTCGGCGATTTTGGCTCCACCCATGATGGCAGTGTAGGGACGCTCTGGATTGCCCAGCACCTTGTCCGCATTGGTCAACTCGGATTCCATCAGGTAACCGGCTACTTTTTGAGAAAAATTAGCAGCAATCACAGCTGTAGAGGCATGGGCACGATGCGCAGTTCCAAAGGCATCGTTGACATACACATCTCCAAGTTGAGCTAGCTTGGATGCAAAATCTGAATCCCCTTTTTCTTCTTCCTTGTAAAAACGGAGATTCTCCAGCAACAACACTTGACCTGCACCAAGTTGCGCAGCCTTTTGAATGGCTTCTTCCCCAATGCAATCACTTGCAAAGCTGATTTTTTGTCCGAGAGCAGCCTCAACCGCTGAAACAATGTGCTTGAGGGAATACTTATCCTCTGGACCTCCTTTGGGACGTCCTAGGTGAGACATTAAGATGGCGGATCCTCCATCGGTTAAGATTTTTTTGATCGTAGGAACAGCCGCCTGAATTCGGGTGTCATCAGATACTTGCAGATGCTCGTCTAGAGGAACATTGAAATCCACGCGGACCAGCGCTTTTTTACCTGCAAAATTGAGGCTATCTACATTTTTTACATTCAATGACATGGGGTGAGATTTAATAGGTGAGGAATAGGTTTTAGGTTAAAAATCGAGACGAATTTAAACCAAATCCAGCCAATACGAAAAGATAGCTTGGAAAAACTACCCTAATGAATCGGCTGTGTAGCGGCTCGCTTTAGACGATCATTGATGGCGCGACCCAATCCAATTTCAGGGACAAATTCGGCTACAATCAGCTCTGCCTGACTCTCATCCAAGAGGCGCATGGCCATAAAAAGACGCTGAGCTGCTTCTGTAAGATCCTGACTAGCACTGAGGACTACTTGGCAATCTGCAGAAAGAGATGGAAAATGGGTGGAAAAACTAAGTACACCAACCCTCTTTCCTTGCTGGATTAATTGCGGAACGAGCTCCCCCAAATTTCCCAAAATAAAAGGTTTCTGGGGAGCATAATGACTTGCCAGTTGGCCCGGTGCACTAGGATTACTCGTGCTATATGCCTGAACAGTCAACTTTCCAACTACAGATTCAATTTTGGAAAGTTCTAGCCCTCCCAAACGGTAGATGATTACTTGCTCTCCTTCCATCCCCACAATGGTACTCTCTAGTCCTACGGCACAAGCGCCCCCATCAAGAATAAAGGGAATTTGTGCCCCCAACTGTGCGGCAACATGTGCTGCCTGTGTAGGGCTGATGTAGCCGAAAGGATTGGCGCTAGGGGCTGCAAGTGGAAAGTCAAGTTGGCCTAGGAGCGCCAAAGTCAGCGGGTGATTGGGTACCCTTACTGCCACACGATCCAAACCTGAGGTAACCAAATCGGGAACAATCGATTTTCTAGGTAAAAGTAAAGTCAAGGGACCAGGCCAAATGGCTTCGGCTAAACGCTTGAGTTTTTCGGGAAATTCAGACACAAATGGACTTACTTGTTCCAAAGAAGCCACATGTAGAATCAAGGGATCAAAACTGGGCCGGTTTTTGGTTTGAAAAATGGAACTCACGGCCTTCACATCGAGTGCATTACCTGCAAGCCCGTAAACCGTTTCGGTTGGAATAGCGACCAACTTCCCTAGGCGAAGGAAAGCTGCTGCTTGTTCAATGTCGACGCCAATTTCAGCCATTACTTTGCTTCACAAAAGTCCTTGATCCAAGTTTCTGCTTCTTGGTAACCCAAAGAAAGGGCCATTTTCAAATCTGCGCAGCCTTCATTTTTTTGGCCCAAAGCGCTCATTCGGGTGACGCCAAGCAGGTAATAGGCTTCCCCGTTTTTAGGGTCCAAATTGACGGTTTTGGCTAGTGATTCTATCCCATGGATAGGGTCGTTCATTCCTAAATTGGCTTTAGCCAAACGGAAATGTGCTTCTGCATGGTTGGGCTCCTTCTGAACTACTGCTTGAAAATCAAGGAGGGCATCCTCATACGCTTCCATAGTAAGCAAGGTAGTTCCTCGATTAAAGAGGATGTCTAGTTGGCTAGGATCAAGCGCAGATGCTAGGTTGAAGTCTGCCAATGCCGCCTTGTAGTTGTTGAGCTCCATGTTTGCATTGCCACGGTTGAACCAAGGCTTGTAATTGCTCGAATCTGCTAGAATTGCCTGATCAAACATGGGGATGGCTTCTTTAATTTTTCCTTGCTGAAAAAGTGCCACACCTTTGGCATTTAAGGCAGTGGTTTGGGTTGGATTTTTTTCCAAAACCTGATCAAACTGGGCAACAGCGTCCGCCCAATTTTGAGTATCCATTTTTTCCAAACCCACTTTCAGCAACTCCTCTTCACTAGGATCACAGGCAGAAATACTGATTAAAAGAAGGCAAAAGATCCAAAGATGTTTCACAGGGGTATTTTTAAATAAAATTACAGAATAGAAATTAGGAAGAAGCTAGTTTTAGTCGGTAAGCGTCTGGGATAGAAACCGGCTTCATGGTGTTTTTATCTACTGATACCAACACGCTTTTGCAGGTTGCAAAAACATATTCCTTGCCAGCGGGATCTTTCCCCAAAAGTACTTGTTCCAAGTCAAAAGAAGAGTTGCCGAGGCGTGAGCATTTTACCAAAGCCTCCACTTGATCTTGCAAATGAATGGGGCGAATGTAGTCAATCTCGATTCTACCGACTACGGTACCCACATCCAATACATCCCAGCCTGCTTGGAGGTAGAGAAATACGGCTCTTGCATGTTCGAAATAACTGAAATAAACCCCATTGTTGACATGGAGGTAACCATCAATGTCGGAAAAACGAAGTTGAATGGGTGTGGAAAATGAAAAATCAGCACGGAGCTGCCGGATATCAAAATTACGCATCAATGTAAGATTTCTGAAGTACTTGTTTTTTCAAGCATCCGCAAGATGGAGGGATTGTAACCGATCAAATCAATGACCGCATCAAAGGTAACCCAAGCTAGGGAAATGCTCTCATCACTTCGCACCAAGGGTTCATGGAGGTCTGCTTCAATCATGTAGCGAACATCGTAATGAAAATGTTCTGCCACATGAGGGCGTTCTGGAATGATGTGCTTGTCCAGATCAAAAATAGAAGTGTCTACAAATTGAAGGGAAGTCAGTCCGCTTTCCTCCTTTGCCTCTTGAAGAGCAACCTCGAGAAGGTTTTCGTTTCCATCCGCATGTCCTCCCAATTGAAGCCAGCGTCCAAGTTTACGGTGGAGTGTAAGCAGGGTATGTGTTCTTTCCTTATTTACAATCCAGGCAGAGGCCGTAAAATGACCTGCAATCCGTTCTCTCGAATAAGCCAAAGGGTCATCAGTCAAGGCCAGAAAATCAGACACAAACTGATTTTCCTCTTCGTAAGGACTACGATACGCTTCTAATTGTTTTTGTAGGGTAATTCTATCCATAATTAAGGTCTTTCAAATAACTGATCCATCAGGTCATCAAAGGGTTTGGCATCGTAATACAATCTGTCAGAATATACCGAGGCCAATAATTTGAAATAGCTAGGCTGCTGGTTGATCCGTATTTTTTCCAAGGAAATATTGCCATACAGTTGGCTGATTAATTCTCCTTCTTGGGGCAGTTGCAGTGGGGGCTTGAAGTAAAATTTTTCAGTTTCTTTCACCTGATCATTTTCTTCCTCCAACTTCCGATCCAAACTTACCTGTTCGTACCCCAAAGCTATAATGCGCCTACTTAATCCCAAGAAAAGTAATGAAAAAGAATTCGGATCGAGGGGCAGGCTGTAACTTAGTGCAAAGCCATTCGCATAAGCTGAGGTAAAGACATGCACTTCTGGAGTATCATTGATTTGAGCTCTTTTGTAGTGATAGTTTCTATAAACCAACGCGAACAGCGCTTTAGATTCCTCTGATTTATTCCATTCTTCTAAATCATGCAGGTCTTTTTCTTTCAGTGAAAAATTCTCTTTTACTGAGAGGGGTGGATTTCCTTCACGATTGGGAAAGATTTTTTTCAATAAGTCATCAAAGAAATCACCCATCTCCTATTCGTTTATATTTTCCCGAGGCGGTCATTTCAACCTTCCCTTCTTCGACCAAATGGCGAAGGCATTTGAGATGTCCCAAAGAAGCAGGCTTGTTTAAGGCATCAAAAAGCTCTTCCTCGCTAAACACTTTACCAAGTGCTAAAGTTTGCAAAAGCTGCTCTTTAAACTTGTTTTCAACGTCTAGCGGAAGGCTTGCTTTTTTTTGTTCCACACAATGATCGCAAACCCCACACTTCTCATCACTTAATTCTCCAAAATAGGCTTGAATAAATTGGGTGCGGCAGATTAGCGTTTGATGTGCATAGGCAACCATTTGCGTAGCCTTATGCAGGGTAAGTTCTCGCCTCAAGGTGATTCGCTTGAAATTGAGCGGAAGGGTGGCTGCATCATATCTCTCAGTCAAAAAGGTGAGTTGAGGTCGATCCTTTCGGGGTTCGTAATCCAAAACCTCCATTTTGGCTAGCTCGAGCAAGGCTTTGATCAATACCGCCTCATCCATCCCTGCTGCTTTGGCTAGCCTTGCCTCTTGAATGGTGAAGTATTCAGAAAAGAGATTTCCTCCATGCGTCCGAAGCAAGATTTTGATTACCGGATCGAGCTTCGAATGCTGGATTTGAACCTCATAGAGTCGCTGGGGATTAACTAGAAAATGCGCGCGTGAGGGCGCAAAAAAACTTTCATTGAGTGCGACCAGCCCTTCTTCCTCCAGCACCTTGAGGGCATAAAAACTATCCAATACCGGCAGCTGGTAGGTATTTGCAAAATCAGAAATCTCAAAATCATAACTACGCAAAGACTGGGCTCCAATGGCCAATTGAAAATAGTTGGCTAGGCATTGGTATACGCGTCGGAGAAATTCTATAGGTGGATATACCAAAGCTGCTCGGTCTAGAAGCTGCTCAAAGTCCTGGGCATTGGTGAGAAGCACGGCATAGGCCTTTTGCCCATCTCGACCGGCTCGTCCTGCTTCTTGGTAATAACTTTCGACATTTTCAGGCAAGTCACTATGGAGTACTACCCGAACATCTGGTTTGTCTATGCCCATTCCGAAGGCATTCGTGCTGACCATGATTCGTACCTGGTTCGTTTTCCAGGCTTCTTGTTTGGCAGAACGATCCGACCCCGTCATGCCTGCATGGTAGGCTGCTGCGGAGAACCCCATTTGCTGGAGTTGCTTTGTCAGCTGTTGGGTCGCTTGGCGGGTACGCACATACCAGATCGCCGATCCAGAAATTCGCTTTAAGATTTCGAGTCCTTTTTCGAGTTTGTTTTCTACCAAGCGAACGCTATAGCTTAGATTTTTTCGGGCAAAACTCTGGTGGAAGGAGGCAGGCTTCTTAAGCTGAAGCTTTTCTAGGATGTCTTTTTCAACCTCTGGTGTTGCCGAAGCGGTCAAGGCAAGTACATTCACCTTGGGATGATAGGCTCTGATGTTGGCGATCTCGAGGTAAGCAGGCCGAAAATCATAACCCCACTGGGAGATGCAGTGCGCCTCATCCACCGCAATCAGGTTGAGATTCATCTGCTTGAACCGCTCGACAAAAAGTTCAGATTTTAGGCGCTCAGGGGATAGGTATAAAAATTTGACACCCCCACGGATGCAATTGTCCAAAAGGGTATCGATCTCTCGGGCACTCATTCCAGCATGGAGCGCCACGGCTTTTACCCCACGAGCTTTGAGGTAATCCACCTGATCTTTCATGAGGGCAATCAGCGGGGAAATGACAATACAGATCCCCTCTTTGGCCAATCCAGGCACCTGGTAACAGAGGCTTTTCCCTCCACCTGTGGGTAAAATGGCAAGCGTGTCTTCTCCTTGGTACACCGCATCGATGACCTGCTTTTGGACAGGACGAAATTCCTTCAATCCAAATACCTCCTTCAGGAGAATTACCAATCGGTCGTTTGCTTCAGTCATGAACCTTTGAAATTACAAAAAATCCAAGTTTCATCGTGAGAGAAAACCCATAAAACTGGAAGAGAGCAAGGAAACTTACTGAAATTTATTTTAGAAAAGCACTCTAAATCCCGAGGATACCTTAAAAATGGAATCCCCAACCAAGGACTCCGTAGGTTTTATTTGGCTGAAGTCCACTCTCTTTTTTGGCTGTATCGAACCCCAAACGAGTCGATTTTGTACTGGAAAAAAGGTGAGATCTATCCCTGGAAACCAAATAGAATCTTTCCCTACAATTCCTTTCAGCGAAATTGGAACGGGATTTCGTTGGCCTGCCAGCCGGTTTGGAAGAATGGAATATGAGAGTTGGGCAACAGGAAAATCCTGATTCCAGGAAAGATGATGCTCTCCAAGCCTTAGGTCCAGGATTCGCTGCTGGTCCTTGGTAAAGAAGTACAGCTCTTGGGCTGGGCGTCGAATCTCAGCCCACAGATTTGAGATTGCCCAAAGCAAGCAAAAGCCACAGCCCAATCGTACAAGGATTTTTCGATTACCCAACTCCCAATTTCCCCAAATCCATAACATCCCCCAAATCGCCAGCATCCCGGCAAGGGGCAGGTGAATCCCCTTCCACAATGCGGCAGGCAATTCCTGGAGGGTGTAGGTGATTTCGTTTTGGATAAAAAGCAAAAAGTCAACGATTGAACCTAACAGGTCCCCCACCATAGGAATCCAAGCGAGCAAAAGGAATGGTACTCCTGCGCATAGGATGATGTAGGAAAGCGGCACAATGAGCAAGTTGGCAACTAAGAAATAGGTAGGAAAAGTGTGAAAGTAGTGGAGCGTCAGTGGGCTTGTGATCAGCTGCGCGGCGAGGGTGACGGTGGCCATTTGCCAAAAATAATCCAACACGCGATTGGAGGGGGCCCACATCCGAAGGAGAAGGGGCTGCAAACCCACGATTCCTGCCACTGCCAAGTAGGAAAGTTGAAACCCAAGATCAGATTGAATATCTGGATCAAGCACCAGGAGCAGAAGCGCTGAAAAAGCCAAAATATTCCAAATGGAGGGTTTTCTCTTCCGCATTTGCCCGAGGGTAACCAACGAAAACATGACCACTGCACGCACCACGGAGGGTGAGAATCCAGTCATCAGCGCATAGATCCAGATCAAGCCCATGACTAGAAGGAGATAACTTTTTCGAAGGGCATGCCCCTCCTGTTTAAAAAAAGTCAGTGGAAGCAGCAATATGGAGTAAATGATCCCTACATGGAGTCCAGATACTGCCAAAATATGCTGGGTGCCCGTTGCCGAATAGGCTTGCTTTACCTCCTTGGTGAGGGATTCCTTTTGTCCTAAAAGTAGCGCCAAAGCAATTTGTTTGGACTCTGGCCTACGAACATACTGGTCAATCACCCCCGCAAAATAATGCCGTAAGTGCTCCATAGTAAAATTCAGTTCGTTGCTTTGCTTTAGCGGGAGTACTTGCAACTTTTTACCAAGAAACTGCCGGAAATGAATTCCTTTTGCAGCCAAAAATTGTTTGTAGTTAAATTCATTCGGAAAACTTGGAGGGGCTAGTGCTTCTGGATTGGTAGGTACCCAAATCACCTGGCCGGGATAAAGAGCATCTTCAAACTGGTGATACACCAAGACCAATGCTTTTTGGCTCCTCCAGCCTTGCTCCCCTTTTATTGCTAACACCGCAAGTAAATTCTCCGAAGAGTTGGCTTTGGGTAGGTCATACCGCTGCACTTCTGCAAGATATCCCTTCCCCTCTCCCCAAGAGATCTCCCCCTCAAGTGCATCTTGTCTCGATGATAGGGACACATAACAACCCAGCCCAATCAAGAGAAGGTAGGCTAAACTAGAGTTTAGGAAAGAACTAGGAGAAGGTAACCGAAAAAGGAAAACCGTATACACCATCCATACGGAGGCCAAAAGCCACAAGAAAAGTTGGGGTGGTAAATTTGGAAACACCGCTGCTAGGTATAGTCCTCCCCAAAAAAAGAAGAGGTACCTCAAAAAAGGAAAGTCTGCAAAGGTCATGTCTAAAAAATAAGTGACTAAAAAAATAATGGACAACCAAGGATCTTGAATGGTTGCAATCTAAAATGAGGATTACCCCTCAAAAAATCTGTCCCCTTGAAAAATTGATTGACTCGTACTTGGAAAATACTGCTGTCTAGCTCAGTTCCATTTTATAATGCAGGATGGCACACTCTTCAAACTGTTCGCCTACCTGCTGGAACCCAAATTTGGCATAGAGTGGCATCGCATGGATTTGGGCATGGAGGTACTTCTTTTTCGCTTTCCCATCAGGATGCAGGTCGATATCTTTCAAGACTGCTGCCACCAAAGCTTGGCCTACTCCCTGACCTCTAGCTTCTTTCAGAACGGCAAATCGTTCCATTTTTACTCCATTCGAAGTGAATCTCCAGCGGGCAGTTCCCACAGGAATACCTTCCAGCAGTGCCAAAAAATGTACGGAAGTGGTTTCATACTCGTCGTATTCTTCTGCTGCATCTACTTCCTGTTCCACGACAAAAACGAATTCTCGAATTTGAAATGCAGCTTGTAGACCTTCCTCAGTCGTTATTTTTTCTGCTGTCAGCATCATGGCGTAGTTTTTCTTTTTCTTCTTCACTTTTTTCATAAGCCGCGATAATCGATTTGACTAGCTTGTGTCTAACAACATCACTACCACTCAGTCTTACGACACCAATTCCTTTGACATCATTTAGCACACGAAGAGCTTCGGAAAGTCCAGATTTTTGGCGCGTAGGTAAATCTACCTGCGTTTGATCCCCCGTAATGATGACCTTGGAATTCGGCCCCATTCGAGTTAAAAACATTTTTATTTGTTCGGCCGTGGTATTTTGAGCCTCATCCAAAAGTATGAAGGCATCATGGAGCGTCCTTCCGCGCATGTAAGCCAATGGAGCAATCTCAATGGCCCGTGTTTCCTGGTAATATTTCAATTTCTCTGGGGGCACCATATCCTGAAGAGCATCGTAAATCGGTCGCAGGTAGGGGTCTAGTTTTTCTTGCAAATCGCCTGGAAGGAACCCTAAATTCTCCCCTGCTTCCACCGCTGGGCGGGTAATAATAATTCGCTTCACTTCTCGATTTTTCAAAGCGCGTACGGCCAAAGCTACAGCAATGTAGGTTTTGCCCGTTCCGGCAGGACCTAATGCAAACACTAGATCGTTTTTAAATGCCGCTTCCACTAATTTGCGTTGATTCGCAGATTTGGCCTTGATGATAAGTCCTTTATTACCAAAAACAATGACTTGATCCTTATTTGCCTCTTCGAAGGGTCCTCCTTCAATGGCGAGGTAATCCTTAACATGTTCAGGGCTAAGGTGTCCAAAACGTTCAAAATGCTCCAGAAGTATGTTAATCAAATCATTGATTCTCAGAATTTCGGGGGGACTTCCCTGTATTCGGATTTCATTTCCGCGGGAAATTACTTTACACTGAGGGAATGCCTGTGCAATCTGACGAATGTTTTCATCGGCTGTTCCAAAAAACTCAGCCAAGGGAACATGCTCTAGGGTAATTACTTTTTCTACCAAAGTTATTTTAAGATTAGGTACACCTTGAAGGCAAAAGAATAAAATGTCTATTTTTGTTCGCTCCCCAACAAACAAAACTACAAAATTTTACTTTACTTGCTCCTATGGCCTTGGTGACATTCCTTTCTGATTTCGGGGACATGGACTACTATGTTCCGGCGGTGAAAGCTAGAATGCTATCCATCAATCCACAGTTGCAAATTGTGGATATATCCCATAGCATAGCGGCCTTTGACCTGGAGCATGCCGCTTTTATTTTACGTTCCACTTTTCGGGAATTCCCCAAAGGGACGGTGCATTTGGTAGGCATCAACACCACAGGTACAGCAACAACAGGATATATAGGTATCAAACTTGAGGATCATATTTTTATCGGCCCCAATAATGGGATACTAAGCATGTTGGCGGATTACGATCCAGGGATTATAGTCCAATTTGCAGATATTCATGTCAAGGACTCCACCTTTCCTACCCGAGATATCTTAGCGCCTATTGCTGCAAAAGTGGCTTCTGGTGCTGCTATTCATGACTTTGGAGGTCCTTCCACCCAATTCAAAAAGTTGATGCCTCGACAAGCAAAGGCTACACGAGAGCAGATTGTCGGGCATGTGGTTCGTGTGGATCGCTATGGCAACTTGATTACCAATATCCGGCGGGAAGTATTTGAAAAGTTAAACCCCGGGAAATTCACTGTACAGTTTGGAAGAGAGACGCACCGCCAACTCCAGACGGGCTACGACCAAGTGGAAGCGGGTGAGCCCTATCTGTTTTTTAATAGTTTGGACGTCTTGGAAATTGGCATCAACCACGGCCACGGGGGCAACCTCCTAGGCTTGAAGCGAGACAGTGTGGTCTACATCAACTTCGAGCCATGAGCCAAATTCGGGTTGTCCGGATGACCTTCCGCCCCGAGGAAGCACCTGCATTTTTAGAAAATTTTGAAGCCCATAAATCCTTAATCCGAAATTTTCCGGGTTGCCAACATCTAGAGCTGTGGCAAGATCAGGATAAAAAAAATATTTTTGTAACCTATAGCCATTGGGAAAGTGAGGAGGCCTTGAATCAGTATCGTGATTCACAGCTCTTTAAATCTGTTTGGACCTTTACAAAAGCTTTGTTTTCCGAGAAACCTCAGGCATGGAGTGCAAAAAAATTGCAAGAAGTACAGCCTTGAGTTTGTAGGAAATCATTTTTGTAGTCATATTTGCACCCCATTCAAAACGGAATGGGTCAATGTAATGCCCAGATGGCGGAATTGGTAGACGCGTTGGTCTCAAACACCAATGAGGTTACACTCGTGCCGGTTCGACTCCGGCTCTGGGTACAAAAGGTCTGACTAGGTCAGACCTTTTTTGTTTTTAACCTATTTTTTTATCCATTCCCTCTCAAAATCTCCATCGGAGGCTGGTTGATGATTTTTCGACCATTGAGCCAGCCTAATACAATCGTGAGTAGGGTAATCACCAAGTAAATCACCAGACCCTCCCTCCAAGCCAAACTAA
>Ga0209443_1000743_pt1 | contig 21675 bp, 22 predicted proteins | sample LauGreBMM110DCMD_2_FD_187571 | JGI IMG/M metagenome (GOLD analysis project Ga0209443, IMG submission 187571) | Freshwater lake microbial communities from Lake Michigan, USA - Su13.BD.MM110.DCMD (SPAdes) (version 2) | ecosystem: Environmental > Aquatic > Freshwater > Lake | place: Lake Michigan... | reverse complement strand
TTGACGTTATGAACGGAGTTGAGGTTGCAAAAGTAACTACAGCTTTCCCAATGGATGCGGCTTTAGAAGCTAAAGTATTGGCAAAAATAGCAACTTTTTCAGATAAAAAAGTAACCATAGAAAACACGGTAGATGCTTCAATTATTGGAGGATTTATTTTAAGAATAGGCGACAAGCAATACAATGCTTCAGTAGCCAACAGATTACACGTATTAAAAAGAGAATTAAGTAACTAGTTATTTATACCATTATGGCAGAAATTAAACCAGCTGAAATATCAGCAATATTAAAAAAACAAGTAGAAGGTTTTGAAACTGGTGCTACATTAGAAGAAGTAGGTTCTGTACTTCAAGTTGGAGATGGTATTGCTCGTGTTTACGGGCTTTCAAATGTTCAATACGGAGAATTAGTAGAATTTGAAAACGGATTGGAAGGGATCGTCTTGAATCTTGAAGAAGACAATGTTGGGGTGGTACTTTTGGGACCATCAACAGGAATTAAAGAAGGTTCAACAGCCAAAAGAACGCAACGTATTGCTTCACTGAAAACAGGAGAACAAATGGTAGGTCGTGTAGTAAACACGCTTGGATTTCCAATTGATGGAAAAGGACCAATTGGTGGAGATTTATACGAAATGCCTTTGGAAAGAAAAGCGCCAGGAGTTATCTTTCGTCAGCCAGTAACTGAACCATTACAAACGGGTATCAAAGCAGTTGATGCAATGATTCCAGTTGGTCGTGGACAACGTGAATTGGTAATTGGTGACCGTCAAACGGGAAAATCAACTGTTTGTATTGATACCATTTTGAATCAAAAAGAATTTTACGATGCAGGAAAACCTGTTTTTTGTATCTATGTTGCCATTGGGCAAAAAGCGTCAACTGTAGCGGGAATTGCTAAAATGTTAGAAGAAAAAGGAGCAATGGCATATACCATTATCGTTGCTGCAAATGCTTCTGATCCAGCTCCAATGCAAGTTTACGCTCCTTTTGCAGGTGCAGCTATCGGGGAATATTTTAGAGATTCAGGTCGTCCTGCTTTAATTGTTTATGATGATTTATCTAAACAAGCAGTGGCGTATCGTGAGGTTTCTCTTTTATTAAGAAGACCACCGGGACGTGAGGCCTATCCTGGAGACGTTTTTTACTTGCACAGTCGTTTATTAGAAAGAGCGTGTAAAGTAATTGCAAACGATGATATTGCAAAAAATATGAATGATTTACCAGATACTTTGAAAGGTATCGTTAAAGGTGGTGGTTCATTAACTGCTTTGCCAATTATCGAAACACAAGCGGGTGACGTTTCTGCATATATTCCAACGAATGTAATTTCGATTACAGACGGTCAGATTTTCCTTGATGGAGATTTGTTTAATTCAGGAGTTCGTCCAGCAATTAACGTAGGTATTTCGGTATCTCGTGTTGGTGGAAATGCACAAATTAAATCAATGAAAAAAGTGGCAGGAACATTAAAATTAGACCAAGCGCAATTCCGTGAATTGGAAGCTTTTGCTAAATTTGGTTCTGATTTAGATGCAGTAACTTTGAACGTAATTGAAAAAGGAAGAAGAAACGTTGAAATCTTAAAACAAGGTTTAAATTCTCCTTATACAGTTGAAGATCAAGTTGCAATTATCTATGCAGGTTCTAAAAACTTGTTGAGAAATGTGCCTGTAAATAAAGTAAAAGAATTCGAAAAAGACTTCTTAGAATACTTGAACAACAAACACAGAGATACGTTAGATGCTTTGAAAGCTGGAAAATTAGATGACAACATAACGTCTGTTATCGAAAATGTAGCAAAAGAACTTTCGGCGAAATATAACTAAAATTAGTTGATGGTTGTTGGTTGATTGTTGTTGGAATTATCCAAGGAACTATCAACCAACAACTGACAACCAACAACTATAATAAAATGGCAAATTTAAAGGAAATCCGTAATAGAATTACTTCCGTTTCATCAACGATGCAAATCACATCGGCAATGAAAATGGTTTCTGCAGCAAAGCTAAAAAAAGCACAAGATGCAATTACAGCAATGCGACCTTATGCCGAAAAATTAACGGAATTATTACAAAATCTTTCTGCAAATCTTGATGGTGACGCAGGCGGAGAATTTACGACACAACGTGAAGTGAAAAAGGTTTTAGTAGTTGCAATTACTTCAAATAGAGGGTTGTGTGGCGCCTTTAATTCTAATGTAATTAAGGAAGTAAAAAATCGTTCTGTGTTTTATGCAGGAAAACAAGTGGATGTTTTTGCAATTGGTAAAAAAGGAAACGATACTTTAAGCAAAACACATTCGGTTATTGACAATCAAAGTCCTGTTTTTGACAATTTAACTTTTGAAAATGTAGCTGCAATTGCAGAAGCATTAACTCAAAAATTTATTTCTGGCGACTACGACAAAATTGAATTGGTTTACAATCAGTTTAAAAACGCAGCAACACAAATCGTTCAAACCGAGCAATTTTTGCCATTAGAAGCATTGAAATCAGATAAAATCGCATCAACTGGAGATTATATCTTCGAACCTTCAAAAGAAGAAATCGTTTTGACATTGATTCCAAAATCATTGAAAACGCAATTATACAAAGGGATTAGAGATTCATTTGCCTCTGAGCACGGAGCTAGAATGACAGCAATGCACAAAGCAACAGACAACGCAACGGAATTAAGAGACCAATTGAAATTGACTTACAACAAAGCACGTCAAGCAGCAATTACTAACGAAATCTTAGAAATAGTTGGTGGGGCAGAAGCTTTGAAAGGATAAAAAATAGCATATTTATAATTAAAAAAGTTCTCGTTTGGGAACTTTTTTTAGTATAACCTTAACGTGTAAATCTCCAAAAAACTTCTAATTTTCACTATTTTTAAGTAATTTTATAAAAAATCCAAACTTTTGAAAATTAAAGAACTCTCCACAATCCCAGAAATGGTAGCCCAATACGATATCATGAAGCATTTGTATTCAAATTTCACAATTGAAAAATACGAAGACTATCTTACCGAAATGGTGCCTTTCAATTACAAACAATTGGCAGTTTTTGAAGATGATAAATGTGTTGCTTTAACAGGATTTTGGACAGGAACCAAACTTTGGTCGGGAAAATACATAGAAATTGATAATTTTATTGTCCACCCCGAACACCGTTCCAAAGGATATGGAAAAGTAATGACCGATTACATCGATAATAAAGCCAAAGAAACCAATTGTACCATGATTGTTCTGGATGCCTTTACAGGCAATTTTCCAGCCCATCGATTTTACTACAATCAAGGGTATGAGCCGCGAGGATTTCACTTTTTGAAAATTTTAAACGAAGACGGCCTTTCATAAATCATAAAAATGAAACATTCTAAAACTTTATTTTCCCTTTTTACTCTTACGTTTTTGTTTGCTTTTTGTGCGTCAAAAGAGGGGTTTCAACAAAAATTTCCTCAAAAAATTAGCGCTATTTCCTATGAAAAATGGATGGGCGGAAGACAAGAAACAGGAAGCGGAACAACTATTCACATTGAATTTCAAAAACCACTTTCAAAAAATATTCAACTTAAAAAAATCTATTTTCAAGACCACGAAACACAAATTGTAAAGGAAACGGAAACAAAATACAAGGCAAGTTTCTATTTTAATGCGATTTATAGAAATCCAAATTCATCCAATTTTGCGTCCAAAAAGGTAAATTTAAAACAAAACGAAGCCCTTATTGAATACCAAAACAACAACAAAATTTTGTTTTACAAATGCCGCTACATCAAAGAAATTCCAATGATTGCTTATCCATAGCGAAATCCACTAAAAAATTACTTATTTTTGTTTTACAAATTCTAAAAAACGATTTTGAGCATTTCTAAAAATCTTTTCAAACAAACTGCCATTTATGGACTCGCAACGGTTTTGCCGCGAATGTTCAGCTTTTTGTTAGTGCCACTTTACACAGATTTACTCCCAAAAGCAGCTTACGGAAAAGTCACCATTATTTTTGCTTGGATGATATTTTTCAACGTGATTTTGGCGTACGGAATGGAAACCACTTTTTTTAGGTTTTACAACAATGAAACCGACAAAAAAGCAGTAATCGAAACCACGACTGTTTCCATATTCTGGTCAACGCTGCTCTTTCTTTTTCCTGCTTTATTATTAAAAAATTACCTCGCCGAATTATCAGGAATCGATGTCCAATATATCATTTATACCATCTGGATTTTAGTTTTAGACGCCTTAGTGATCGTGCCTTTTTCAAAACTTCGAGCCTATCAAAAACCAATGATTTATGCCCTAGTAAAAATTGGAAATGTAGTGGTAAATATTTCTCTAAACGTTTTCTTTTTAATCTATTTACCGAAAATCGCTCAAGCAAATCCCGATAGTTTTCTGGGGTCGTTATACACTGAAAATTTTGAAGTTGGCTATATTTTTGTTTCCAATATCATCGCTAGTTTGCTAACATTTATAGCACTTTCTCCAAATTATTTTCATGTAAATTGGAATTTCGATTTCAATCTTTGGAAACGAATGATGCGTTACGCATTGCCCATTATGGTCGCCGGAATTGCCTTTGCCATCAACGAACAATCCGATAAAATCTTATTGGGAAAATGGCTTCCCGCCAAAATTGCCGAAGCCGAAGTTGGCGTTTATTCCGCTTGTTACAAACTCGGATTATTCATGGTTTTGTACCGAACTGCCTATACTTTAGGGATCGAACCCTTCTTTTTCAGTCACGCCAAAAACGAAAATGCGCCTCAAACGTATGCCACAATAACCAAATATTTCGTCATTTTCGGCTCGTTTATTTTGTTGTCCGTAATCGTTTTTGCTGATATTTTCAAATATTTCATGATTCGCGATTCGTCCTATTGGGAAGCCATGAAAGTGGTTCCGCTAATCATTTTGGCGAACTTTTTCCTCGGAATTTATACTAATTTATCCGTATGGTACAAACTCATCGACAAAACGTATATTGGTGCCTATATTTCCATCATCGGAGCAGTCGTTACGCTGGTTTTGAACTTTTTATTAATCCCAACAATGAGCTATTATGGGTCTGCAATCGCCACAATTACTGCCTACGGAACCATGATGGGAATTTCCTATTTTCTCGGAAATAAATACTATCCAATTCCCTATGACATCAAAAAAATTAGTCGGTATTTAGGATTATCCATCCTGTTTTCTATTATTTCATTCTATTATTTCCGAGAAAATTACTTCGTTGGAATCCCATTATTGTTAGCATTTATGTATTTTATATACCACAACGAAAAAGAAACATTGAACAAAATTTTAAAACGTAAAAATAATTAGGAGCTATTTCCAGCTATCCGCTATATCTGTTGTGGCGAACAACGCCTCAACAGGATGCCGCTGCTATCTGGGCTAAAAAGCTAATACAAACAAGACATTTAATTTCCCAAATCAAATGAAAATAAACATCATCAACAAATCACAACACGATTTGCCAAATTACGAAACCATTGCGTCTGCAGGAATGGATTTGCGTGCCAATTTAACTGAATCTATAACCTTAAAACCCTTGGAAAGAACCATCGTAAAAACAGGACTTTTCATAGAATTACCAGTTGGTTTTGAAGCCCAAGTTCGCCCAAGAAGCGGTTTAGCAGCCAAAAAAGGCATCACCGTTCTCAATTCGCCAGGAACAGTTGACGCCGATTATCGAGGTGAAATCGGAGTAATTTTAGTAAATTTATCCAACGACGTTTTCATTATCGAAAATGGAGAAAGAATCGCCCAACTCATCATCGCAAAACACGAACGCGCCGAATGGATTGAAGTTCAAGAACTGTCGGAAACATCAAGAGGAGAAGGCGGTTTCGGAAGCACGGGAGTAAAGTAGTCCCCAATCCCCCAAAGGGGGTTAAAAAAGAGAAAAAAAATAGTATAAATTATTAAAATCCTACTTTCCCCAGTAGCAGTTCCCCCTTCGGGGGTTAGGGGGCTTAATATGAAAATAATCGTTCCCATGGCAGGTCGTGGTTCACGTCTTCGCCCACACACATTAACAGTTCCAAAGCCGCTAATTCCAATTGCAGGAAAACCAATCGTACACCGATTAGTTGAAGATATTGCAGGCGTTTTGAATCAAGACATTGAAGAAGTAGCTTTTATCATTCACGAAAGTTTTGGGAAAAAAGTTGAAGAAGAATTAATTACAATTGCCCAAAAAATTGGAGCAAAGGGAACCATATATTATCAAAATGAAGCTTTAGGAACAGGTCATGCAATTATGTGCGCCAAAGATTCTTTGAGTGGTCCAGCAGTTATTGCTTATGCAGACACTTTAATTCGTGCCGATTTTGAATTGGACGCATCAGCCGATAGTGTTATTTGGGTAAAACAAGTTGATCAACCAGAAGCATTTGGCGTAATTAACCTTAACGAAGCCAATGAAATAATTGAATTAGTAGAAAAACCAAAAGAATTTGTTTCAGATTTAGCGGTAATTGGAATATACTATTTCAAGGATGTTGCAGTTTTAAAGACAGAACTTCAAGCAGTTTTAGACAACAATATTATTCACGGTGGCGAATATCAAATCAACGACGGAATTAAGCAAATGATGGCAAAAGGCATGAAATTTGTACCTGGAAAGGTTGATGAATGGATGGATTGTGGAAACAAAAATGTAACTGTCGAAACCAACTCAAGAATGTTGGGGTTTTTAAATGCCGATGGAGAAAATTTAGTTTCAAAATCAGTAATTTCAGAAAAAAGCACCATTATCCAACCGTGTTTCATAGGTGAAAATGTAACCTTAAAAAATGCAACTATAGGGCCAAATGTGTCTTTAGGAAACGGATGTTTGGTAGAAAATGCAACATTAAAAAATAGCTTAGTACAAAACCATTCTACAATAAAAAATGCAAATTTAGACAATGCAATGATAGGAAGTCACGCCATTTTTGACGGAAATTTCACAAGCATTAGTATTGGAGATTACTCGGTTTTAGAATAAATTAAACAATGAAAAATTCCGTTATAACAATTCTTTTATCGCTTTTGCTTTGCAATCCCACTTTTCTTTTGGCACAAAATGAACCTGAAGATGTTGCATTGGAAAAAGATGATTTTCAAGATTTTTTTTACGAATCTCTAAAACAAAAAGGAATAGAAAATTATGACAAAGCAATTGTTGAATTAGAAAAATGTCTGAAAATTCAACCCGAAAACGCTACTATTTATTTTGAATTAGGAAAAAATTATTTGGCTCAAAAAGAGTATAAAAAAGCATTTGATTCTTTTGAAAGTGCCACAAAAATTGACGCTAACAACAGATGGTTTTGGGTTGGAATGTACGACGTCTGCTATGAAATAAAAGATTTTGAAAAAGCAATTCCAATTGTTATAAAATTGGTAGAATTCAAAAAGGAATACCAAGAAGAATTGGTGTCATTATATATGAATACGCAACAATTTGACAAAGCATTGGATTTGATAAATGAGTTGAATGATGCAGTTGGAAAATTGGAATTACGAGAAAATTATAAAGCTCAAATTCTTCAAGATCCAAAATACCAAAGCTCGGAGCGTTTTAATTTATTGGAACAAATCAAGAAAAATCCAAAGGAAGAATCGAATTATGTTTCCTTGATTTTTTTATACAATGAAAACAATCAGGAAGAAAAAGCGCAAGAAATTGCTAAGAAATTAGAAATTGCGATTCCAAATTCGGATTGGGCACAAGTGAGTTTGTTTAAATTATATTTAAATAATAATGAAGGAGAAAATGCCGTCAAAGCCATGAATTTTGTTTTGGCAAGTCCAAAAATTGATAGCAAAATAAAACATAGAATGTTGAATGAATTCATACTATTTATTAGTGACAAACCACAATTTGATAGTGATTTAGAAAAAGCCATTACCTATTTTAATAATGATAAAGAGGTTCAGGTTGCAAAAGAATTAGGAAAATTCTATCACAACAAAAAAAACTGGGACAAAGCCATACTGTTCTATGAAATACAAACCAATACAAACCCTGATGATTTAGAAACGGCATTACTTTTGTTAGAATGTTATACTGAAAAAGGGCAATTTGACGTTATAGAAAAGAAAACGGAAGCTTTGTTACAAATTTATCCAACACAACCGCATTTTTATTATTACTCAGGATTGGCATTAAATCAAAAAGGAGCATTCAAAAAAGCAAAAGAAATGCTTGAAACAGGATTGGATTTTATAATTGACAATACAGAATTGGAAATTAATTTCGACATACAATTAGGAGAATCCTACAATGGATTAGGCGATTTGAAGAAGAAAGAATTTTATTTCTCCAAAGCTGAAAATGCTTTAAAACAAAAAAAATAATGAAAAAATACATTGGCTTAGCTTCAATTTTTGTTCTGTTTTCTTGCACTGCCAAAAAGACTTTGGTTGCAGAAATCGTTGCAAATAAAGAGCTAACATCTGAAAAAATAATAGAAAAACATTACAATGATAAAATGAGTTTTTCTACTTTATATATCAAATCGAGTGCGAGTTATAAAGACAATAAGCAATCGCAAAATGTGACGGCAGAAATTAAAGTTAAGAAAGACGAAAAAATATTAATTAGCATCCGTTTTCTAGGAATTACTATGGCTAAAGCGTTAATCACGCCTGACAAAGTTCAGTATTATGAGAAATTAAATGGCAGTTATTTCGAAGGAAATTATGCCGCTTTAAGCCAATGGCTAGGCGCCGATTTAGATTTTCAGAAAGTACAAAATATGTTAATAGGAGAATCTATTGATGATTTGAAAATTGGAAATTACAACACAACATTAGAAGATCAATTCTATAAATTATCAGCCAGTTCAAACGCGGGAATCAGCAGGACATTCTATTTGAGGAGGGATAATTTTTTGGTTAAAAAACAGGAAATTTCTCAAACAGCACAAGGACGAATGTTCCAAGTGAGTTATCCCGAACGCAAGGAAGCTTCGGAAGCATTCTTACCTTTGCGCATCGCCATTGAAGCCATTCAAAACTCAGAAAAAACAAATATTAATATCAATTATAATTCGGTTTCTTTTAATGAAGACCTTTCTTTTCCATATTCTGTCCCAGAATCGTATGAACGAGTTTTTATTAATTAGATTTGCATAAATATAGCTTCAATATGTCAAAATTTATCTTTAGTTTATTAATTATCTGTATGACTTCTTCCATTTGGGGTCAGGAAGATCAACAGCAAAAATTGGAAGAACGTAAGGCTCAAATTCAAAGAGAAATCCGTGAAAACGAAGAATTGTTGCAGGCGACAAAGAAAAAAGAAAAATCAGTAACAAACCTTATTATAATTCAAAGGAATAAGATAAAATTAAAAGAAAGATTAATCAATACTACTGAAAAGCAAACCAAATTGCTCAGTAATGATATGTATATTAATCAATTGCAGATTAATAGACTAAAAAGAGAATTGGAAATTCTTAAAGACGATTATGCGGGAATGATTGTAAAATCCTATAAAAGTCGTTCAGAGCAAAGTCGTGCAATGTTTTTATTATCTTCTGAAAATTTCTTGCAAGCCTACAAAAGAGCACAATATATGAAGCAATATGCAAGCTACAGAAAAACCCAAGGCGTCGAAATAAAAGGGAAAACAGAACAGCTTACTGTTTTTAATGGAAAATTAGTGGTTCAAAAAACAGCTAAACAAAAACTAATTGAAGAAAACGAAAAAGAACGATTGGCGCTTCAAAAAGAAAAGCAAGAGCAAGAAGTTTTAGTCAATTCAATCAAAAAAGACAAGAAAAAAATTATTGCTGAAATCAAGAAAAAGCAGCAAGAAACAAGAGCAATCGATCAAAAAATTGAACGCTTAATTCGAGAGGCAATTGCGGAAGCCAATAAAAAAGCGGCTGAAGCCAATAGAAAAGTTGCTGCCGCAAATACAAAATCAAATCCCAAAGTTGCTGCCGCTGCTACTACAAAAGCTGTTGCCGCTGAATCCTCTTCTAAAATTGTTTTGACTGCCGAAGGAAAAATAATTGCCGATAATTTTAAAGCAAATAAAGGAAGGTTGCCGTGGCCTGTTGAAAAAGGTTTTGTATCATTGGCGTATGGAGACCAACCGCATCCTGTTCATAAAATGTTGATTGTTCACAATAGTGGAGTAGAAATAACTACCGATCAAGGAGCTTCAGCCAGAGCTGTTTTTGGAGGAGAAGTTACAAGTATTATGGTTTTTTCTCCTGTTAATAAAGCCGTAATGATTCAGCACGGAGATTTTTTCACAGTGTATCAAAATTTAAGTTCCGTTTCTGTTAGCAAAGGAGATAAAGTTTCTATAAAACAGACTATTGGAAGAGTTAGAACCAATGGCGATACTGGCAAAACAGTTATAAAATTCACGATTTCTCAAAACACAACCTATGCTAATCCGAATGGTTGGTTGTATAATATGTAAATAAATTGCGGTAACTTGACGCACATTTATTTATGTAAACAACGCTTTTAATTCTGTAGCTTCATTTGGTTTCATCTTTCCTGCTAAAACCAAGCTCAGTTGTTTTCTTCTTAATGCTGCATCAAAGCGTATTTTTTCCAATTCTGTTTCAGGGATAATTGGCGGAACTTCAACGGGTCTTCCAGAATCATCAACGGCTACAAAAGTATAAATAGCCTCGTTGGCTTTACTTCTAGTGCCAGTTTCTCGATCTTCAACCCAAACATCAATATAAATTTCCATAGAACTTTTGAAACTTCTCGAAACTTTTGCTTCAACTGTAACTACGCTTCCTAAAGGAATTGCCCGATTAAAAGCAACATGATTTACAGATGCTGTAACCGCTATCCTTCTTGAATGTCTTCTAGCTGAAATACTTGCAGCCCGGTCCATTCGCGCTAATAATTCTCCACCAAAAAGATTGTTTAATGGGTTTGTCTCACTAGGTAAAACCAAATCAGTTAAAACGGTCAATGACTCTGAAGGGTGTTTTGGGTGCATGATTTTTTTTACAAAGGTACTTACAGTACATAAAAAAACCCGATATTATCGGGTTTTTTATTTATATTTCTTCAATTAGCACCCAAGCATCTGGGGCTTGAGCTTTTTGAATTTCTACTCTTGCCTTTTGAGCTTCTTCAAATGTTGGATAACTTCCATAAAGCACAGGAAATAAACCGTGTTTGTTTGGAGCTAATCTTCTTGCTTTGAAGCCTTCTTTACTTAATTTTTGATATATTCTTTCAGCATTTTCTTCAAGTCTAAATGAACCGGCAACAACATGATAAGGCATTTTTTCTTCCTTAACTGTTAAAGTTACTGATGGCATTGGACTTTCAATAAAGAACGTGGCTTCTTGAATTTTATTTTGAACTTGTTCTTGCACCGCTTTTTCTACAATTAATGTATCTTCGGCAACTTTATCTTGGTATAATTTAATACCCATAATTCCAGTAACCGATAGTGATAAAACTATAATTGCCGCATATTTTAAATAGGCGCGTCCTTGATTTTTATTAGTTATCAATTGAATTACATCATTTTCTTCAACGGTTTCAAAAACATGTTGTAGTACTTCCCTTTTGATTGAAGGAGCAATTAACAAACTCAAACCAAAAGAATTTGACAAATAATTTGGTTGCTCACATGGAGAGAAAACAATCTTTTTTTCTGCATTTAATGAAAGTTCGCCAATATTTTTTAATGAAAGTTTACTTTCAAATTGCAATGCATTTTTCCACTTTGCAACTTCAATTTCAATTGATGCAACAGCAGTTTCGTAATTGCTTTTTTCGCTTTGAGCAATATGATTTGCTAATAAGCCATCATTATTTTTCAAAAAGGAATTGAACGAGATCAATTTCTTAGGGGGATAAAATCCATTGGTGTTTTCATGCCATTGTGCCGATTGTATTTCGGTTAAAAAAGCACCAAAACCAGGGATCGTTACGCATTGATAACGATATAATAGCTGAGAGATGTAAATTTCTAAATTCATAATAACAAAGTTATACAATCAAAATAGGTATCAAAATTTTATTCACATTTTTTATTAACAATTTATAAAAAAATGCATACATTTAAATTTCAAATATTTGCCATGCAAGAAACGGAATTATTATATCTTTTAGCCTTACAAAAAGTAGAAGGCGTTGGCGATATTGTTGCCAAAAAACTACTTACTCACTGTGGGAATGCCGAAACCATTTTCAAAACCAAGTCTTCACAATTATCTTCTATTGATGGAATTGGGTCTGTTTTACTTTCAAAATTAAAAAACAAAACCATTTTTGAGAAAGCGGAAGCAGAGTTAAAATTCATAAATAAAAATGAAATCAACGTTGCCTTTTTTCAAGATGATAATTATCCCGATCGGTTAAAACATTGTATTGATGGCCCACTTTTATTATTTACTTCAGGGAATATTGATTTCAAAACCAGAAAAATAATTAGTATTGTTGGAACGCGCCAAATCACTTCGCACGGAACCGAATTTTGTAAAAAATTAATTTCCGATTTAGCTCCTTTGAATCCAATAATTGTAAGTGGATTTGCATATGGCGTTGACATCGTAGCGCATCAAGCCGCAATAGAGCACGGTTTGCAAACTATTGGCGTAGTTGCTCATGGTTTAGACCAAATTTATCCAGGCGTACATAAAAAATATGTATCAAAAATGGAAATAAATGGGGGTTTTATGACGGAATTTTGGAGCAAAACCAATCCTGAAAAAGAGAATTTTGTAAAAAGAAATCGAATTGTTGCAGGAATGTCGGAAGCCACAATTGTTATTGAATCTGCCGAAAAAGGAGGATCATTAATCACTGCGAATTTAGCCAATGATTACAACCGTGATGTTTTTGCAGTTCCCGGAAGAACATCCGATAAATTCAGTCAAGGGTGTAATAATTTAATAAAAACTCAAAAAGCTAATTTGCTGACAAGCGCTGCCGATATTGTATATATTTTGAATTGGGATTTAGAAGGGATTGCTTCGAATTCTCGAAATGACAAAAAACCAGTCCAAAAACAACTATTTGTAACTTTAGAAAATGACGAACAAAAAATATACGATTATCTACTAAAATCAGGAAAAGAAATCCTCGATGTTATCGCATTAGAATGTGATTTCCCGATTTATAAAATCTCTGGAATTTTATTAAATATGGAATTAAAAGGTGTAATTCGTCCTTTACCAGGGAAATTATTTGAGGCAATTTAGAAACTAAAACCTAATTTTTCTCTAACTCTTCGCAAAACCCCATTGGCAATAGCTTTCGCTTTTTCGGCACCTTGAAATAATTCGCGGTCAATTTCCGGTAAATTACTCATGTAATAATTGTACTTCTCGCGTTCGGTTTTGAATTTCTTAATTATCAATTCAAACAAGTCTTGTTTAGCGTGACCATAACCATAATCGGCATTTGCATTTGCATAATTAGAAATCATTTTTTCAATTTGATTTTCGGCTGCTAATAATTTGTAAATGGCAAAAATGGTACACGTTTCAGTATTTTTTGGAGCTTCTAAAGGCGTGCTATCACTTTCAATTCCCATAATTTGCTTTCGCAAAGCCTTGTCATCTAAAAAAATATTGATGATATTATCTGCAGATTTACTCATTTTTCCGCCATTTGTTCCAGGCACATATTTGGTGTCTTCTTGAATATAAGATTCTGGCAAAACAAAAGTTTCTCCCATTTGATGATTGAAGCGAGCCGCAACATCTCGAGTAATTTCAATGTGCTGTAATTGGTCTTTTCCAACAGGCACAAATTCGGCATCATATAATAAAATATCAGCCGCCATGAGCATTGGATAAGAAAATAATCCTGCATTTACATCTTCTAATCGGTCTGCTTTATCTTTGAACGAATGTGCCAATGTCAATCTTTGAAAAGGGAAAAAACAACTCAAATACCAAGATAATTCTGCCGTTTGTGGAACATCAGATTGGCGATAAAAAATTACTTTTTTAACGTCCAATCCACACGCCAACCAAGCAGCAGCGGTACTATAGGTATTTGCTCTTAAAGTCGCTCCGTCTTTTATTTGAGTGATAGAATGTAAATCAGCAATGAAAAGAAACGATTCATTTTCAGGGTTATTCGACAACTCAATCGCTGGGATTATTGCGCCTAATAAATTTCCTAAATGTGGAGTTCCTGTGCTTTGTATACCTGTTAAAATCTTTGACATTGTTTTTTTATTTATCGCAAAGTTAAGCCTTTGTATTAAAAATAACAGCTAATTGTGTATTTTTGACAATATGAAATTAATAAAAAACATTTTTTGGCTTCTTTGGCGAATTTGGTTTTACATTATGGTTGGAATTCCTATCATTATAATGTTTCCTTTTTTAGTGATTTCTATACTTAAAGAAAAATGGTACCCTTATTTTTTTATAATGGCTCGAATTTGGGCAAAAGTAATTCTTATAGGAACTGGATTTTATTATAAAATTGAGCGAGAGCAAGAAATGGAACTCAATAAAAGTTATATGTTGGTTGCCAATCACACTTCTATGACGGATATTATGTTGATGCTTGTGGTTTCAAAACACCCATTTGTATTTGTTGGTAAAAAAGAATTATCTAAGATTCCATTGTTCGGATTTTTCTACAAACGCACGTGTATTTTAGTAGATAGAAATAGTACGAGAAGCCGAATGGAAGTTTTTAATCGAGCTCAAAAAAGATTAAATCAAGGATTGAGCATTTGTATTTTCCCAGAAGGCGGCGTTCCATCCGATGAATCAATTGTTTTGGACGATTTTAAAGATGGGGCTTTTCGATTGGCAATTGAACATCAAATTCCAATTGTGCCAATTACTTTTGCAGACAATAAAAAGCGAATGTCTTATACTTTTTTCAGTGGAAGCCTCGGAATTATGAGAGCAAAAGTGCATCCTTTTATTTATACAATGGGAAAAAATATTGAAAACAAAAAAGACATTCGAGAAGTTAAAGAACACGCTTGGTCAATAATTCACAAGCAACTTTTATACTATAATAAATAAAAAAACTGCCCAATTTCTTGAGCAGTTTCTATATTTAAGCGTTATTTTCTTTAATTCTATCTTTAATTTTTTGTTCTAATTCGTCTGCCATTTCAGGATTATCTTTGATTAACGATTTTACCGCATCGCGACCTTGTCCTAATTTTGTTTCGCTATAGCTGAACCAAGAACCTGATTTTTTGATAATTTCAAATTCAACAGCTAAATCTAATATTTCGCCAGTTTTAGAAATTCCTTCACCGTACATTATATCAAATTCTGCCACTTTGAAAGGTGGAGCCACTTTATTTTTAACCACTTTCACTTTTGTTCTGTTTCCAATTACATTGTCACCATCTTTTATTTGTGTAGAACGACGAATATCCAAACGCACAGAAGCATAAAATTTCAATGCGTTTCCTCCTGTTGTAGTTTCTGGATTACCAAACATAACCCCAATTTTCTCTCTCAACTGATTAATAAAGAATACGGTACAATTTGTTTTACTAATAGTTCCTGTTAATTTTCTCAAGGCTTGAGACATCAAACGGGCGTGTAATCCCATTTTTGAATCACCCATTTCGCCTTCAATTTCACTTTTTGGAGTTAAAGCAGCAACAGAGTCAATTACAACAATATCAATTGCGCCAGAACGAATTAAATTCTCGGCAATTTCAAGTGCTTGTTCTCCATTATCTGGTTGCGAAATGATTAAATTTTCAATATCAACACCTAATTTTTCGGCATACGTTCTATCAAATGCGTGCTCTGCATCTATAAAAGCTGCAATTCCACCAGCTTTTTGAGCTTCTGCAATTGCGTGCAAGGTTAAGGTTGTTTTTCCTGAAGATTCTGGGCCATATATTTCAATAACTCTTCCTCTTGGATAACCGTTTACGCCTAATGCTAAATCGAGCCCTAAAGATCCTGAAGAAATAGTTTCTACTTCTTCAACGGCTTTATCACCCATTTTCATTACGGCTCCCTTTCCGTAGGTTTTGTCTAATTTGTCTAAAGTAAGTTGAAGGGCTTTTAATTTGGCTTCTTTTTCTGGATTTGCTTTTTCTTTGTCGGAACTCATCTTTGGTTTCATTTAGTTTAACTTATTTTTAGTAAAAATAGTGCTTTTTTCCGAAGTTCCAAGAACTGTTTTAATAAAGAATTTTGAGTTGGCAAAAAAAGAACTGCAAAATAAATATTTTGTACTTTTGACCGCAATTTCAAAGCAATGGAAAAAATAATATCGTACCCAATATCTATAATTAGCTTACTCTTGTTTTTGATAACTATAGTTATTTTTCATCCAATCCAGTGGATTTGCTTCAATTTATTTGGATACCAGGCCCATAAAAAAAGTGTCGATTATCTTAATTTTATCCTTTTACGAATTGGACACCTATTAGGAACACAATATAAAATAGAAAATCGAAAATCCATTCCGAAAGGAGTTCCAATAATTTTTGTGGCAAATCATCAGAGTTTATACGACATCATCGGAATAATATGGTTTTTGAGAAAATTCCATCCTAAATTTGTAAGTAAGAAAGAATTGGGCAAAGGAGTTCCAAGTATTTCCTATAATTTAAATCATGGAGGTTCTGTATTAATTGATAGAAATGACCCTAAACAAGCCATTTCAGTGATCAAAGAATTGTCACAATATATTGAAAAAACAAATCGTTCTGCAGTAATTTTCCCTGAAGGAACAAGAGCTAAAACAGGAAAACCGAAAGAATTTGCGAAAAGCGGCTTAAAAATGCTATGTAAATATGCGCCTTCTGCATTTGTTGTTCCAATAACGATAAACAATTCATGGAAATTTGTTAAATTTGGCTTTTTGCCTTATGGTATTGGAAATCGAATTACCTTTACCATTCACAATGCAATTCCTGTCAAGGATTCTGACATTGAGGATTTAACAAATAAAGTGGAAGAAATAATAATTCAAAATATAAAAACATAAGTAAATTGATTTCACAGTTTTGAAAAATTGAAACTATAAAATCCAACCCCTAATTAATTATGTCAATAAAAAACATGCGTCTTGAAGTGATGCAATTTCTTGAAAAAAATGTCGATACTTTTGTCGATCAATATTTAATTCCTGTTGAAAAAATTTGGCAACCTACCGATTTTTTGCCTAATTCACAATCGGAAAATTTTTATGAAGAAGTTAAAGAATTACGTGAAATTGCAAAAGATTTGCCTTACGATTTCTGGGTAACTTTAGTAGGCGATACCATTACCGAAGAAGCTTTACCAACATACGAATCATGGTTAATGGACGTTGAAGGAATTGATCAAGTGGAAGCAAACGGCTGGTCAAAATGGATTCGTCAATGGACTGGTGAAGAAAATCGTCACGGAGATTTGTTGAGTAAATACCTTTATTTATCGGGTCGTGTGAATATGCGTGAAGTAGAAATGACAACGCAACATTTGATAAATGATGGTTTCGATATTGGAACAGGAAGAGACCCATACAAGAATTTTGTTTACACAAGTTTTCAAGAATTGGCGACTTATGTTTCTCACAATCGTGTGGCACAATTAGCAAAAACGTATGGCGATAATAAATTGTCTAAGATTTGCAAAATGATTGCAGGCGATGAAATGCGTCACCACCACGCTTATAGCGAATTCGTAAATCGTATTTTCCAAGTAGATCCAAGTGAAATGATGTTGGCTTTTCAATATATGATGAAACAAAAAATCGTTATGCCAGCGCAATTTTTGAGAGAATCTGGCGAAAAAATGAGTTCTGCATTTGAACATTTTTCAGATTCTGCACAAAGAATTGGCGTTTATACAGCAAGCGATTATGTAGATATTATGCAAAAATTAATTGATAAATGGGAAATTGATAAAATTTCAAATTTAACTGATGAAGCCGAAAAAGCTCGTGATTATTTGATGAAATTACCGGGAAGAATGGCAAAAATTTCAGAAAGATTAATCATTCCACAAGAATCTCAAATTTTCAAATGGGTAGAACCTGCGAGAATTTAATATTTTAGTATATGTAATTTTTATATGTTGCGTTTTGAAGTATGCCTTTAAAACGCAACATTTTTTTATTTAAATAATCCCATTATGATAAACCCAGATTTAATAAATGCAACAATTAAATTTGTAAAACAAGATCTTGAAAATGCTGAAGGTGGACACGATTGGTTTCACATTCAAAGGGTTTATAAAAATTCGTTGCTAATTGCTAATGGCGAAGATTGTGATATTTTAGTCGTAAAATTAGCTGCATTACTTCATGATATTGCCGATAGTAAATTTCATAATGGCGATGAAACTGTGGGCCCAAAAAAAGCAAGATTGTTTTTAGAAAGTGAAAATGTTTCTGAAAATACGATTGTTCATGTTATCAATATTATAGAAAATATTTCCTTTAAAGGCGGAAATGTTGTCAAAAGTTTTCAATCATTAGAACTTGACATTGTTCAAGATGCTGATCGTTTAGATGCTATTGGAGCCATCGGAATTGCACGAACTTTCAATTATGGCGGATTCAAAAACAGGTCGTTATACAACCCAGACATTGCTCCAAATCTTCACATGAGCAAAGAGGAATATAAAAATTCAGAAACCCCAACGATTAATCATTTCTATGAAAAATTGTTGCTTTTGAAAGATAAAATGAATACCAAAACTGGAAAAGAGATTGCAGCGCAAAGGCATCATTTTATGGAATCCTTCTTATCGCAATTTTATGCCGAATGGGAGGGGGAGAAGTAATATTTTCTTTCTAAAACCCTTTAAAATTAGGCCTTCTCTTTTCTAAAAATGCGGTTGTTCCTTCCTTGAAATCTTCTGTTCCAAAGCATTTTCCAAACGCCTCAATTTCTGTTTTATATCCATTTACCCCGTCTTTAAAATTGGCATTAATTGCTTTTATTGCCTGGCTGATTGCTACTGGTGAATTTCTTGCTATTTTTTGTCCGATGCTATTACAAAATTCTAAAAGCTCTGCTTGTGGCACTACATAATTTACCAAGCCACACGCTTTCGCTTCATCCGAAGTTAACATTCCCGCTGACATAATCATTTCCATTGCCTTCCCTTTTCCAACTAATTGTGGCAATCTTTGTGTTCCCCCATAACCTGGAATTACGCCAAGAGAAACTTCTGGCAATCCCATTTTTGCGTTTTCAGAAGCAACTCTAAAATGACAAGACATTGCCAATTCTAATCCTCCACCAAGTGCAAATCCATTGACTGCGGCAATAACTGGCGTTCCTAAATTTTCGATAAAATCAAATAAAATTGCTTGTCCTTGCTCTGCTAATTCAGCACCTTCGGTAATGGAAAATTCAGCAAATTCAGAAATATCTGCACCCGCAACAAACGCTTTGTCTCCACTTCCAGTTAGAATTATTACTCGAATTTCATTATTATTTTCTAATTTTTTAAAGGCTTCGTGTAATTCTAAAATGGTTGCTTTATTCAACGCATTCAATTTTGTTGGTCGATTAATTGTAACCGTTGCGCTATTTACTTCTGTAGTAACTAAAATATTTTCGTAATTCATTTTGTGATTTTATGAGTTAATTATTGGAAGCGAAACGGTGAATGTTGCGCCTTTTCCAAATTCTGTTTCAAAGCTAATTGTTCCTTTATAATTTTCAATTATGTTTTTAATAATTCCCAATCCTAATCCCATCCCGCTATTTTTTGTTGTGAATTTAGGCTCAAATATGCGATCAATATTTTCAGGTTCAATCCCAATTCCATTGTCTTTTACAAGTATTAAAACATTGTTTTCTTCTTTTCTAACCGAAACCAATATTGATTTTTCAACTTGATTTTCAGGAATGGATTGAATTGCATTTTTCACTAAATTGGTAATCACACGAATTAATTGTGGGCGATCCATTTTTGAAATTATGACTTGTTCTTCGTTTTCAAAAACAATGTATTCTTCGTTGAAAATATCAAGCGTCAACTCGACAACATTAACCACATTTAGAGTTTCGTTTTGTTGCGCTGGCATCGACGCAAAATTTGAAAATGCTGATGCTACTGAACTCATCGTGTCAATTTGCTGAATTAAAGTTTTAGAATAATCGTTCAATTTTTGTTTTAAATCAGGGTCATTTGCATCAAATTTTCTTTGGAAACTTTGCACCGTTAATCGCATTGGCGTAAGCGGATTTTTAATTTCGTGCGCCACCTGTTTTGCCATTTCTCGCCACGCTTCTTCTCGTTCACTTTGTGCTAATTTTATGGCACTTTCTTCCAGTTCATCGACCATTCCGTTATAGGCTTTTATCAATAAATTGATTTCCTTGCTATTGGCTTCCAAAACAATTTTTTCATTTTTTTGATCCAAACTCGTGTCTCTCAATTTATCAGAAATTGTTTTTAATGATTTTGTAATATAAGTGGAAAGAAAATAAGCCAATCCAAACGCAATCAACAACATAAATGCATAAACTTGCCCTAATCGTATCAAGAAATTTTGAAGTTCGGTTTCATAAAAACTATCATCTTCCACATACGGAATATTCAAAATTCCAAGCGGTTTGAATTTTTCGTCTTTAATAATACTATAGGAAGAACGGTTTTTTACGCCGTCAATATTTTTGATGTCAACATATCTTTTTTCGATAGAAGATTGAACCAATTTTAATATGTATTTTGGAATTGGGGGCGCAATGGTGTCAACAGAAAACGATGCTTTTGATGATTTTAATAACTTCCCATCCAATCCAAAAATATTGATTTCTAATCCGTGAATTTGAGATAATTCGTGGATTTTATCTTTAAAAATTAAATCTAAATTATTAGTAGAAAGTGGATACGTAGTATTAGTAAGAACGTAATTAATGTGTTCATTAATAGCAATTTCCTTACGCTCTAAACGTTCTTGGTGGTATTCTTTTGATTCGTTCTTGAACTGAATTATTGAAATCGAAGCCATTAAAATCGAAGCAATCAAAACCAATGCAATCATCGACAGGAAAATCCTTGTTCGTAGTGAAAGCATAGTCATTTTGAATTTTGCAGACATAATTTACGACTTGTTTTTTTCTCGAATTCGTTTGTACATTTTGAACCCTAACATTATTGTAATCGAAAAAATAAAAATCCCGAGTACGCCATAAATCCAATTGACGGCATTTTTCAGAATGACCAAAAATACGACTGCAAACAAAATTATGGTTGCCCCTTCATTCCACAAACGCATAAAATTGGAACTGTGTTTTACTTCTCCCTTTTGCAATTGCAAATACATTTGATGGCACTTTATATGATATAAATACAATAAAAATACAAATCCTAATTTCACGTGCATCCATGGCATTAACAACCACGCTTTCCCAATAGCTGTAAAAAACAACATCCAATAAGCAAAAACACTTGCTAAAATAGCACTTGGCCACGTGATAATATACCACAACCGATACGTCATTATCTTATACTGATTTTGCAATATTTCCTTCTCAGGCGACGGTTTTTCGCTGGCTTCAATTTGGTAAACAAAAAGGCGCACAATGTAGAAAAGCCCTGCAAACCAAGTAATTACAAAAATAAGATGAAGCGATTTCAGGTAGTTGTAATAGTCCATTATTTTTTTGTTTAAACTTTAAACATTTTTATTTTGTCCATTCTTCAATCCAATTTCCAACGGTTTGGCACCATTCATCGCCGTCGTTCATACACGGAATTGCCATAAAACTTTCCCCACCGTGTTCTATAAATTCGT
>Ga0209443_1000742_pt1 | contig 21699 bp, 22 predicted proteins | sample LauGreBMM110DCMD_2_FD_187571 | JGI IMG/M metagenome (GOLD analysis project Ga0209443, IMG submission 187571) | Freshwater lake microbial communities from Lake Michigan, USA - Su13.BD.MM110.DCMD (SPAdes) (version 2) | ecosystem: Environmental > Aquatic > Freshwater > Lake | place: Lake Michigan... | reverse complement strand
CCAGATCGCTTCGCCTACAGCATGACCAAGGGAGCCACACTTTCCATGACCTTAAGCATCGCTAGAGATTACGTAAAGCAGGGGATTCGTTGCAATTGCATTTCTCCAGGAAGAGTTCATACCCCATTTGTAGATGGTTTTTTGGCTAAAAATTACCCTGGCAGAGAGCAAGAAATGTTTGAGCAACTTGCAGCCACCCAACCCATAGGGAGGATGGGGACTCCAACCGAGATTGCAGAATTGGCCTATTTTATTTCTTCCGATGCCGGCAAGTTCATTACCGGATCTAATTTTACCATAGATGGCGGGTTTACAGGCATCAAAATGTAATCCCCTCCACCAATTTCAATTGAATTCAAACACCTAAAAAACCTACCCAGCCCATGAAACTAATCCGATTTGGAGCAGCAGGCAAAGAACTTCCAGGCATAGAAGACCCTTCAGGCAAGCGCTTGGATTGTTCTTCCTTTGGAGAAGATTGGAATGAAGCATTTTTTGAGAACCAAGGCTTGGAGCGATTGAGGAATTGGTTGACAATTCACCAAAGCTCCCTCAACGAAATTCCAGCTGAGACCCGTCTAGGCGCTCCCATTGCCCGCCCCTCCAAGATCCTATGCATCGGTCTGAATTACCGAAAGCATGCCGAAGAAGCAGGCATGCCTGTTCCCGAGGCCCCTATCCTTTTTATGAAAGCGAGCAGCTCCCTCTGTGGTCCCTTTGATCCCATTTACATTCCAAGAAATTCAACTCAAACCGACTGGGAAGTGGAGTTGGCCGTGGTCATCGGGAAGCGAGCCAAATACGTCACGAAAGAAAATGCATACGACTACATTGCTGGTTATTGCGTGCACAACGATGTGAGCGAGCGAGACTTTCAATTGCGGCATGGCGGGCAATGGACCAAAGGAAAAAGTGCGGACCATTTTGCTCCCTTAGGCCCCTACCTTGTCACCAAAGACGAAATACCGGACCCACATCAACTATCCCTTTGGCTCGAAGTAAATGGAGAGCTTCTACAAAATAGCAGTACTTCAGATTTGATATTTGATATTCCTACGTTGGTGTCCTATGTGAGCAATTACATGACCCTACTTCCTGGAGATGTGATATCTACCGGAACACCAGCAGGTGTGGGAATGGGCTTGAAGGAACCGCGTTATTTGAAACCAGGGGATCGCGTTCGCCTAGGAATCGAAGGATTAGGAGTATCCGAACAAGTAGCTGTTCAAGATCCAGAAGCATGAGAGTCGACGCGCACCAGCACTTTTGGAATTATGATTCCGAGCGATTTGACTGGATAAGCGATGACATGGCTGAACTTCGGAGAGATTTTCTCCCTGAAGACCTGTACCCAATCCTGCAAAGCTCCCAAATCGACGGTTCCATTGCTGTTCAAGCTGTGGAGCATCTTCGAGAAACAGAATTTTTGCTCGAACTAAGCGAAACCTATCCTTGGATCCTCGGGGTAGTAGGTTGGGTAGAAATGGCACAGGACAACTTAGATGAGCTGCTGGATACCTGGTCCAGTAACAGCAAGTTGCTTGGGTTTCGAGAAGTCCTCCAATCCAAGGAACCAGAATACATGCTCCGTAAAGATTTCATTCGCGGAATTCGGAAAATTGGGCAACGTGGGTACACCTATGATCTACTCACCTATCCGCATCAGCTCAGTGCCGCACTTAAACTTATCGATTCCTGTCCCAATCAAGCCTTTGTCATCGATCACTTGTCTAAGCCAGATATCAAGGCTGGGGACTGGAAAGCATGGAAAAAAAGTCTTCAACCCTTTAGTGAGCGTGAGCTGGTCTGCGCCAAGGTTTCAGGACTGGTCACCGAAGCCGATTGGAAAAAATGGAATTCCAGCGACCTATTCCCCTACTTAGAAATTGCCCTAGAGTTATTTGGGCCAAAAAGGCTCCTTTTTGGAAGCGATTGGCCCGTGTGCCTGGTGGCCGGGCAGTACGAAGAAGTTCTAGGGGTGATTGAATCATTCGCTGACCAACTTTCAGGGGAGGAAAAAGATGCTGTTTTAGGAGAAAATGCTCAGGAATTTTACAAAATTTAATTCGTATCGAACCAATCATGGATTTACAACTACAGGATAAAATCATCTTAGTTTCTGGTGGTGCAAAGGGCATTGGAGGAGCCATTTCAAGAGGACTTATCGAAGAGGGGGCTATTCCTGTCATCATTGACCCTTCCGATACGGAAGGGAAGGAACTCGTGGATTTCGCTAAAGGAAAAGCCTTGCACCTCAAAAAACGACTTTTCTCCGCCGCAGATGCTCAAGAAGTCGTTCAAAAAGTGCTTTCCACTTATGGGAGAATTGATGGATTGGTAAATAATGCTGGCACTAACGATGGGATAGGATTGGAAAATGGAAGCCCAGAGGCTTTCCTCCAGTCCGTTGAAAAAAATGTTGGGCATTACTATTTCCTTGCCCATTATGCCCTGGAAGCTTTGAAAAAATCCAAGGGGGTGATTCTTAATATTTCTTCTAAAACTGCCGTTACAGGGCAAGGCAATACATCTGGCTATGTAGCTGCAAAGGGCGCTCAGCTAGCACTCACACGAGAGTGGGCGGTAGAATTACTTCCCTACCACATTCGAGTCAACGCCATAGTTCCTGCCGAGGTGTATACCCCGATGTACGCCACTTGGATTCAGTCCTTTCCAAATCCAGAAGAGAAGCTGGATGAAATAAGCCGTAGGGTACCACTCCAAAATCGAATGACCACTGCAACTGAAATTGCAAACATGGCCCTATTTCTTCTCTCCGAAAAAGCTTCACACATCACCGGACAGCATATTTTTGTCGACGGTGGCTACACTCACTTAGATAGAGCCTTATGAGCACCCAAGCTGAACTTGTTCCCAAGAAACTGTTACTCCCCTTTATCCTAATCACTTCCTTGTTTGCGTTGTGGGGATTCGCCAATGACATCACCAATCCCATGGTGGCAGCATTTAAACGAGTGCTAGAACTCTCTAACACTCAAGCCTCCTGGGTGCAACTCGCTTTTTATGGCGGATACTTCACCATGGCCTTACCTGCTGCATTTTTTATTAAAAAGTATTCCTATAAAACTGGAGTTCTGCTGGGCCTAGCCCTGTATGGCTTGGGAGCCTGCCTTTTTTACCCCGCCGCAGCACTGGAAAGCTATGGATTCTTTTTAGCAGCACTGTACATTCTGACCTTTGGTCTAGCCTTTCTTGAAACTACCGCCAACCCTTACATCTTGTCCATGGGCAGTGAAGAGACCGCCACACAGCGCTTAAACTTGGCTCAAGCATTCAATCCAATGGGGGCCTTAGCGGGCTTATTTGTCGCCAAAACTTTTATCCTCAACGATCTTCAAAGTTCTGCCACCGACGAATCAGGTAAAGTATATCTTTTTGATAGCCTCGATGAAGCTGCAAAAGCTGCTATTCGAAGTAATGATTTGCTTGTGATACGGGATCCTTATGTGATGCTCGGACTTGTAGTCTTGGTGATTTTAATGGTGATCGCATTACTAAAGATGCCAGAAACAAAGGTTGACGGTGAAAAAGTAGACTTTGTTCCCACGCTAAAACGGTTGGTAAAAAATAGAAATTTTGTGGAAGGCACGCTAGCACAACTGGTGTATGTAGGAGCCCAAATTATGGTTTGGACCTATATTTACCAGTACGCAGAAGCACTAGGCATCTCGACATACGACGCAGTAAATTATGCCTTCGCTTCCTTAGGCGTGTTTTTAGTTGGAAGATGGATCTGTACCTTCCTATTGCGAATTATCCCAGCAGCCAAACTCTTGTCTTGGTTTGCCGTATTGGCGATGGTATTTACACTCGGGGCTATTTTCATCACAGGGATGGTGGGACTCTATTCCCTCGTTGGAGTTAGTTTTGCCATGTCTTTGATGTTTCCAACCATCTATGGAATTGCACTTGAAGGCCTTGGAGAGGATTCCAAATTTGCCGCTGCATTTCTGGTGATGGCCATCGTTGGTGGAGCCATCATGCCCACACTGCAAGGAATGATTCTAGATTTGGGAGGCAAAGGCTATACAGATCTCTTAATTCTTGGAGTTTCAGAAGTTAACTTCTCTTTTATCTTGCCTTGGGCATGCTTCCTACTCGTGTTCCTATTCGCCATCAGAGTCCGTAAATAAGTTCATCCGCCTTTTTTCTGCTTCTATGAAAACATTTGTCCTAATCTGTGATCTTAAAAATGAGCTCGAGGCCATTGAAGCCTATGTACGGTGTCATGAACAAGTAGATCCAGCCATCCTGGAAAGTATAAGAGTAGCAGGCATTCTGGAAATGAGTATTTACCGATGGGCACAGCGACTCAGTATGATTCTTGTCACCACCGATGACTTTAGCTTTGATAAAAAAGCGGCATTGGATCTGGCCAACCCAAAAGTTCAAGAATGGGAGGCCTTCCTTGGGCAGTACCAAACTAATCTTCCTGGCACTCCTCCTAACTGGAGATGGGCCCTCACAGAAAAAATATTCAGCTTCACCTCCTGAGGCATTGGTCGAAGGACTCCGTAACAGCACCTCCAAAGAAAATAAAATAACACCATGAAATACATTCTAACCCTCCTCGCTCTCTTTTCTGCTACTAGCCTAGCTTTTTCTCAAAATCATCAGCTAAACCTATGGCCGGGACTTCCTCCATTACAAAAAGTCTCGGATCAACAAGAGAAATCCGTGCAGGAGGGCATTGTTCGCATATCCAATGTTCAAATACCTACCATTGAAGTTTATTTACCCACCCAGCAGATCGCTACCGGTGAAGCAGTTGTGATTTTTCCTGGTGGAGGGTATGGTATACTGGCTTACGATTGGGAGGGAACTGATTTTGCAAAGTGGCTCAATTCGCAAGGAATAGCAGGTATCGTCGTAAAGTATCGATTACCGATTTCCACCTCCCTTACAGATCCAAAGGAAGTTCCCTTGCTCGATGCACAACGCGCCATTCGATTGGTGCGGCAACATGCTGAGGCCTGGCACATCAACCCGTCCAAGGTGGGAATCATGGGTTTTTCTGCAGGTGGGCACTTGGCTGCTACTTTGAGCACATCCTTTGCCCATCAGCTCCCCCTTGAAAAAGACGCGATTGATAAGCTCTCGGCTAGACCAGATTTTTCAATTCTAGTCTATCCAGTGATCTCTTTCCAAGATGCTCCTACCCATGGTGGCTCACGTAAAAATCTGATTGGGGACCCTGCAAATCCTGAATTAGTGCAGCGGTTTTCCAACGAGCTTCAGGTCACTGCAAACACCCCACCCACCTTCTTGGTACATGCCCAAGATGACAAGGGGGTTCCCCTTGAAAATTCCTTACTTTATTTTCAAGCACTCCATGCGAAAGGTGTAAAAGCATCCTTGCACATCTATCCAACTGGTGGACATGGCTTTGCGTTTGGAATGGGAAAAGGAGCTGTGGAAGGATGGCGAGAAGTCCTGATCGGTTGGATCAAAGAAACCGTGAAGTAAGCTCAATTCATTTACCTTAGAATTAACCGATTAACTAATTGAACACGCCATGCCTATTCGTGTAATTGCCTTTGATGCGGACGATACCCTTTGGGTGAATGAAACCTATTTTCGTGAGGCTGAAGAAAAATTCGCGAACATCCTGGAAGATTTCCTTCCCCAGCATGCGATCATGAAAGAGCTTTACCGAACTGAAATCGGTAACCTAGGTTTATATGGCTATGGCATCAAAGGATTTATGCTATCCATGATAGAGACTGCCATTCGCATTTCTGATGGGCAAATGCCTATTTCACTTGTAGAAAAAATCATTCGAATTGGTCAAGAAATGTTAGAAAAACCGGTGGATTTACTTCCAGGTGTAAAAGATGTCTTACAATCCCTTCAAGGAAAATACCAAATCGTGCTTGCTACCAAAGGAGATTTGGTAGATCAGGAGCGGAAACTTCAAAAATCTGGACTAGAAGGCTACTTCCACCACATTGAAATCATGAGCGAAAAAAGGGAGTCGGATTATAAAAAATTGATTGTCCGCCTCGATATTCAAGCCAGCGAATTTGTAATGATCGGCAATAGCCTCAAGTCGGATATTCTACCCGTATTGGAGCTTGGTGGATATGGCATACACGTTCCCTTTCATACCACGTGGATGCACGAACAAGTGGATCATGAAGTAAAACACGAGCGATTTTTTACAGCAGAGCACCTCGAAGAAGCAATAGCTCGCATTCAATCTTTAGTCCAAGCAACGACTAGATGAACCGTTTAAAATCCTTTTTTTTAGCTCAGATTTTTATCATTTATACCCGCTATTTGATTGGAGGAGCATTTGTGTTTTCGAGCATTATCAAGATTAAAGGCAAACGATTCACCACCAATTCCCAAGAAGATGCTCCGCTAGGATCCGCGATGCATTTTTTTGAAACCCTCTTCCAAACTGGCTTCTACTGGCAATTTATCGGATGGGCTCAAGTGCTCGCTGGATTCTTGTTGATGACGCAGCGCTATGCGAAGCTAGGAGCAGTTGTCAACTTTCCTATCCTCCTCAATGTATTTGTGATTACAATTTCAATGGACTTTGGAGGAACACCACTTATTACTGGGTTGATGCTTGCCGCCAATTTAATGCTATTGATCTGGCATTGGGGAGAGCTCAAATCCTTGATTAATTTACCCTACACGCCTGAGCCCAAAGATCAAGAGGAAAATAAACCCTTGTGGGCGATTACAGGACTGCTCCTTTTTTCCTTTACAGCAGGATATCGATTAATAATTGATTTTTACAACCCTTTTTTCTGGTTTGGACTGGGTTTTTTGATCGGCTTCGGTGCTTTCCTGATTCGCTTGGTCCAGCGGTATCGCGCTAAAACTAGCATGCGATAAACAGAAGCACTCCTGAATCTGTACAAAGCACGTTCACCAACCTAAACCTGGATTTTAATTCTTCTTTTGCCCTGGATGATAGGAACTCACCTTCCTTTTTTCAACATCCTCTCGGTAGAAGGCTACTTCTTTGAATTGAGCATCTGCATAGCGCTGGCCCTGATCAAAGAAATGGGGAGATTGTGGATCCGCTTGCTGCCCTCCTGCCAAAATGGATTTCGCACGAAGTTTAGGCCCAAATTCTACCACAGCTACAAAGCTATTGCCTCGGTAGCCGTAGAGCCTTTTTGTAGTTGAAGTTGCTCTAGCTCCAAACGAAGCCAAGGCACCCCAATTGCCAGATGCCAACCCTACCGGCACATAGGACTTGCTGTCATCAAAATCTGCATCAATGACTCCACTCAGTCGCTGAAAGCGGTTGATCTCTCCCCATGGGGTATTCCAATTGCCAAAATCTCGATTCATCTGTTCAAGGGTCTGGATAAACACTGCTTGAATTTCTGAAGCAGTTGGAACCTTAGCCCTTGGATCTTCCTGCGCAAATCGGTTCAAACTTCTAAACCGACGCTGGTAATTTTCCCCATAAAAATGAGCAATGGACATGGATACAGACTCTTTGGATGTCCTAAAATCCCAAGTGCGCAGCAGTTGTATTGCAGGGGCATAGGCAGCGGGAAGAGTAGAAGAAATCGATCCAAGCAATTCTGGAATTAGAAAAGAGAAAGCAGGTAGGTAGGGATCATAGGCTAGCTGTAGAAAGCTGTCCAAATTGAGTTTCTCCTTTTGCTGGGACAGCAACTGGCTGGCATGTAGTCCACGGAAATTTTCTTGATCTGGAGCCATATAAAAAGGGTAATTCTCCTTTTTGGGACTAAACTCCCCTGCTGCTGTGAATGGGGTGGAATTGCAATTTTGAATCCATCCTGTACCTGGATTTAGGATAAGAATACTTTCATCCACCGTGTGCAGCCCCTGCCAATCTGTACCAGGATCGCTCCCATCTACCGATTTTGAAAAATCGATCTGCGGATTTCGCTTGGGAATAAAGTTTCCGTGGAAATACGCAATATTCCCTTCTGCATCCGCAAAAACCGTACTATTGGAGCTATTGGTTCGGATATTCATCATCTCCTTGAATTCCGCATAATTGGCTAGTTTGGTTCGGGTATAGCTTTGAACCAAGGCCTGCACAGGATCCCAGTTGATCTTTGTTGCCACCCACTTCCCTTGTTCCAGATGGGTGATTGGGCCGTGATGGGTGCGGTAGATGGTGAAGTCTTTTTCCTTGAGCTGCTCCCCTTCCTTGTATTTCAACGTGATTTTCTGGGTAGCTACTGGCCTGTTTTCATTTCCATAGCGGTAGGAAAATTTGCCATTTTCTTCGGAAACATCTTCTACAAATTCATCGATAAAGTCCACAAAGTTAGAGGTATGAATCCAACCTGTTTTCTCATTGAAGCCTTGGTATACAAAAAACTGCCCCCAGGTAACAGCTCCATAGGCATTGAGTCCATCTTCGCTTACCACGTGTACTTCAGGGCGAAAATAAAAAGAGGTATGCGGGTTGATGAGCAGCATCGCATTGCCTGATTCAGACTTGCTCGGCGCAATGGCAATGCCATTGGATCCCTTGGGTTCGTCAAAAGCAAGCGGCATGAGCTGCTCCTGCTCCTCTTGAAGCCCTGATGTTGTCTTGGGGGAATAAAAGGCCTTCAACTGCGCAGTGGAAATACGCTCCAAATCTCCACCTATGGATCCCTCAAAGAAAAACAGGGGCATCCAAGGCTCATAATGCTTGATTATTTGTGGCTTTACTTCCGGATGGGTATGCAAGTAATAGTTGATCCCATCCGCAAAGGCTACACACAATTCTTTCAACCAATCTGGTGCTTGAGCATAGGCTTTTTGTGCTTCCTCTGTAGTCATGTAAAGCTGCGCACGCAGATCAGAATACAATTCCTTCTCCCCTTCCAGCTCTGCGAGTCTTCCCAAGGCCCAAAGGTAATTGCGTTCTACTCTTCTGAAATCATCCTCACATTGAGCGTAAAGCAATCCAAAAACCACATCCGCATCGGTAGGCCCGTAAATATGTGGAACCCCAAAATCATCGCGAATAATCTCTACTTTTTTTGCTTGAGATTCCCACCGTTCCTGATCCTTTTCCTGTGCCTGCGCAGTTGAAGTAAAAAAGAATAGGCCAATAAAAGTGTGAATAATTAGGAGACAAGATTTCATGAGACGATAGTTTGAACTTTCAAGGTAGTATTTTTTGAAATCAGTGGCTAGCAGCTCCCTGAAATCCTAAAATAAGATGCTTAAAAATGGCTTTAGCGTTCTTGAAGGACCAAAAGTTGGGTTCGGTATTGAATTGGAATTTCATCTTTCATTTTTTCCCCATACCGGATTTTTTAGCTCAATTATGCCTATTTTTAACCTTTTAAAACCGTTAAACCATGAAAAAAATTGCCGTATTCACGTCAGGTGGTGATGCACCTGGAATGAATGCTTGTATTCGTGCCGTCGTAAGAACTGCCATTTACCATGGCCTTGAAATTTACGGAATCTACAGAGGCTATGAAGGGATGATTGAAGGGGATATTAAGCGAATGCATTCCTATTCAGTGTCCAACATCGTTCAACGCGGAGGAACAATCCTCAAATCTGCTCGATCCATGGAGTTTATGACTCCGGAAGGACGAAAAAAAGCCTTTGATCACTTGCAAGACCATGGAATTGAAGGATTAGTTGCTATTGGTGGAGACGGAACCTTCACCGGAGCAAAGGTATTTTTTGAGGAGTTTGGAATTCCTACGGTGGGATGCCCAGGCACTATTGACAACGATATTTACGGGACTGACTATACCATTGGCTTCGACACCGCGGTGAATACAGCATTAGATGCCATCGATAAAATTCGGGATACCGCTGCTGCCCACGACCGGGTTTTCTTCATTGAAGTGATGGGAAGGGATGCCGGCTTTATTGCTATTGAATCTGGAATTGGAGGGGGTGCTGAATTTGTCTTGGTACCAGAAACAAAAACCGATATCAACCAAATTGTCAAGTCCTTAAAAAATCTTAGAAAAAGCAAAAGTTCAAGTATAATCGTAGTTGCTGAAGGCGATGAACTGGGTTCAGCGGAAACGATAATGAATCTAGTAAAAGAAAAAATCCAAGACCCTACCAAAGATTTTAAGGTAACAACCTTAGGCCATATTCAACGCGGCGGGAAGCCTACAGCACGAGATCGTGTATTAGCTAGTCGCTGCGGAATGTCGGCAGTAGAAGGGCTACTTGACGGAAAAACAAATTGCATGGCAGGAGTCATGAATGGGCAAGTGGTCTACACCCCTTTTGAAGATTGCATAGGCAAACCCAAAATAATTATTCCAGACCACTTGAAATTAATTAATCTACTAAGTATTTGATATGGGCTTCATTCCTTTGTTTTTAACTGCTTCAGGTGCTTGTCTCCTATTCTTTCTTACTGTCAGGCATTACATGCTAGGAAAAATAACCTTCCAGAGAAATTTAGCTTCCCAGCTCGCCCAGGCTCATCCTGAGCTGGGGATTGTAGCAGTTGAACTCATAAATTCAGAGAAAATTCAAAAATTATTGAAAGATGAGTCCGCTCAAAAAGCGATTCCTCAAAGTAGTATCGAACTGTTGCGAGCCATGAAAATCAATCAATACCAGTACAACAGATTAATCAAAAAAGCCCCTTACAACTGGGTGGCAGCATTTGGGGGATTTAAAGAGATTTGATCGTTCAAATAAGCTAAAATTTCATGTTCCTGATTGGGATGAAACCAACGGATCAGGGGATCTTTTCTAAACCATGTCAACTGCCGTTTGGCATACCTCCTGGAATTTCGCTTCAGCAGCCTGATCATTTCCTTCTCGTCGTACTTTCCCTCCAAAAAGTCAAATATTTCCGTGTAGCCTAGGGTTTGAAGTGCATTCAAATTTCTGCTTTCGAACAAGCCCTCAGCTTCCTTAAATAAGCCCCCGCGTAGCATCAATTCCATTCGTTGGTCTATCCGCTTGTATAGCTCCTCTCGAGGTCTATCCAAACCAATTTTTACAATTTCAAAGGGTCGATGTACCTTATTTTTGAGGCGGAATGAACTGAATTTCAGACCTGTACCTCTCCAAACTTCCAAGGCTCGCATCAAGCGTTGTGGGTTGGCACGATCAACCTGAGCATAGAACTCTGGATCAACCGCCGCAACAGAACTCTGAAGCCATTCCAAGCCTTTCTCTTGATATTCTTGGATCAATTCAACTCGGATTTCAGGGGAAACATCCGGAATAACATCCAAGCCATTGGCTATAGCCGATGCAAAAAGCCCAGTCCCACCTGTCATCAAGACCACTCGCTTATTTTTAAATAAGAAATCCAAGAGGTTTAGAGCTTCGGCTTCATATTTTCGAACATCGTAGGAGTCCACTATCGAAAGGGTATTGATAAAGTGATGAGGAACTTCCGCCAGCTCTTCAGAGCTCGGCTTGGCGGTACCATGGTTCATTTCTTGATAAAACTGTCGGCTATCACAGGAAAGAATTTCCGTCTCGAATTTTTTGGCTAGCTTTAAACAAAGGTCAGATTTACCAACAGCTGTTGGCCCTACAACAAGAATCAAATACTTAGGGTCAGTTGGCATTACTTAATTTTTTAAAACTTAAAAGTCAGGAGGTTTGGGATGAAAAGCAAAAATATCTTGATCGTAGAAGATAAGGAACAAGAAAGAAAGCTTTTGGAATACTTGATTGGGCAAACCCATAACTTCCAAAGTTTTGATAGCTACAAAGAGGCCTTGGTTCACTTAGCAAATCAGAAGCCCAATTTAATTTTAATTTCCTTACAACTTACTGATTTAGAACCACTTTCATTTTTACAAAAAGTGAGAGTAGTGGTAGATCACTCCTGCCTAGTCGTAGCACTTTCTTCAACTACAGATCAGACTCAAGCAGCATTCTATAAAGAACAAGGTTTTGATGACTTGATTTCCAAACCAATTCGTCCCAAGGAGTTTATTTTGAAAATTCAAAGTTTATTGGCCAAGCAGGCTGAAGGAGAAATCAACACCTTAGAAAGGACAGATTTAGCCCCTGTTCTCAACGATGAAGTGTACCAGCAGCTGCTTCGCTTGAGTTCAAAAAAAGTGATACTAGAGTTGTTTTCTGACTTTGTCCAAGAAGGTGAAAGCCTAGTTCAACTTTTAGAAATGAATCCTTTGATGGAACCTACAGCCAAAATATTACGAATCATCCACACAATAAAAGGGAATTCAGGTACCTTAGGAGCAGAAAAGATTTATGCTGCTGCGAAGCAATGTGAATCATTAGGAAGGCTGCAAAAAACCGTTGAATTTGCTGAAAGTCTTCACTACCTTAAGGCTGCTTTACTAGAGTTCCAGGAATATTTAAACAACCCGAGTTTTTATGATGTCTGATAAAATTAAGATTTTGGTAGGTGAGGATAGCTCCATCATTATCAACCTGACCAAAAGTGTTTTAGCTTTTGAAAATTACAGCATGAAAGCAGCTCGGAACGGAAAGCAAGTACTTGAAATGCTTGCAGCCGAAGATTTTCACTTGATTTTGATGGATATCACGATGCCTCAAATGGATGGCATCCAATGCACCAAGGAAATTAGAAAGTTGGCTGATCCTACAAAAAATAGAATTCCCATCATTGCGATTACGGGTAATGCCGCTAACCATACTCCTGAAGATTTCCGAAAGTTTGGGTTTGATGACTTTATCCAGAAACCTTTGAATTACGACTTAGTCTTAGCTACGGTTAAAAAAATCCTGAGTTAGTCCATGGTAATCAAATACACCAAAAATTTTTTGGACAAATTGGAAAATTTGTTTGCTGCCTCCTCTTACCACCTCCGCTACGAAAAGGGAAATTTCAAATCTGGCTATTGTCTCCTTAAAGAGACCAAAGTAGTCATTATCAATAAATACTTTCCTTTGGAAGGAAAAATCAATGCCCTAATCGATATTCTTGCTGAATTGGACTTTGATCCAAAAGAATTCAAAGAGAAGGCAAACCAAGATTTTCTTTCCGAATTACGCCAAACTACTCTCAAGTTTTGATTATCACCTTTTTAGGAACAGGCACCTCCCAAGGAGTTCCAGTCATCGGATGTCCCTGCCCTGTATGTCAATCCCTCGATTTTAGAGACCAAAGATTCCGAACTTCCATTCATATAGCGGTTCAGGGGCAATCTTTTGTGGTCGACACTGGGCCTGATTTCCGGATGCAAATGCTCCGCGAAGGGATAAAAAAATTGGATGCTGTACTATTTACACACGAACACAAAGACCATACCGCAGGATTGGATGACATCCGCCCCTTTAATTTTTACCAGCATGCCGACATCCCCATATTTGGCCGACTAGCAGTACTGGAGCAACTTCAACGCGAGTTTGCCTATATTTTCAACGATAAAAAATATCCAGGCGTGCCACAGGTCGCTTGCGTGGAAATTGATCACTACCCCTTTCAAATCAACGGCATAGGGATCACTCCTATCCCTGTCCTCCACTACAAACTCCCTGTTTTAGGATTTAGGATAGGTGATTTTAGCTACATTACCGACGCTAACCACATTCCTGAAGAGTCCTATGCACTGCTAGAGGGAACTGAAATTTTGGTACTCAATGCCCTGCAAAAAGAACCCCATATCTCACATTTTTCCTTGGATCAAGCGATTGAACAAGCACAGCGAATTGGTGCCAAAAAAACCTACTTTACCCATATCGCACACCGTCTTGGACAGCATGCTGCCGTAGAAAAGGAACTTCCTGAAGGGATTTTTTTAGCATATGATGGACTAAAGCTGCACGTCTAGCCATGCACCTTACCTATCATTTTCTTCGGTTCCTCGCACCTGCACTATCCGATTCTTTTGCTGGAAACACAATCGTGTCCTGCTTTTCTCAAAACAAGGATGAACTAGTCCTGGAGACTGAAGGACGAGACGGAACACTTTTTATTAGAGCTCATTTACTCCCACCTCAAGTTTACATCTCCTTTCCAAGCCAGTTTCACCGTGCCAAAAGAAATACCGTTAGCCTATTTGATTCCCTAATCGGAGAGCAAATTCTGTCTTGTAGGGCTTTTTCAAATGAGAGAGCACTAAAATTTGAACTTTCCTCTGGGAAAGTACTCCTACTTAAACTCCATGGCAACCGAAGCAACTGTTTGCTGTATCTCCCCGAAACGAATGAACCTACAGCACTATTCAGAAATGCCATTTCTGAAGATAAAACCTTGGATTGGAGAAGTTTAGACCGTGAACTAAACCTAAGTTTAGAGCATTTTATTTTTTTGGAAGGGAACGTTTCACAGTTTTTACCTACCCTAGGTCCAGTGCCTAGAACTTGGCTAAAGGAAAAAGGGTACCTGGATAAAACCCTCCATGAGAAATGGATTTTGATTCAAGAACTTTTGGATCTCTTGGATAGCCCATTGTACACTTTGGTGGAAAAAGAAGGAGAATTGCATCTTAGCCTGCTGCCTGAAATCGAGGCTAAATCTAGTTATGCAGAACCCATAGTTGCCTGTAATGAACTTTTTTATCAGGCTCTAGTATTGGGAAGTTTTGAGAAAGAAAAAAATAACCTACTTAAATCCTATCAGGATCAACTAAAAAGAACTCAGGCCTATATCAAAAAATCCACAGAAAAACTGCAAGAACTTAAAGATTCTCCCTCACCCTCACAGCTTGCCGATGTGCTCATGGCCAATCTCCATGTATTTGAGGAAACCAGTGGAGAGGTAGAACTTGAAAATTTTTACACTGGAGAAACCGTAAAAATAAGCCTCAAACTAAAGCAAAAACCACAGGATTTGGCAGCATCCCTGTATCGGAAATCTAAAAATAGACAGCTAGAATTGGATCAATTGGAAAAGACACTAGCAGCAAAAAATGAGCAGGCAAAATCACTTCAATCCTTACTCAATCGACTTGGCGAAGCAACTGATTTCCGAGGGTTGAAAGAATTCAAAAAAGAACATAAGGAAGACCTTCCAGCATCAAAAAATGAGGTAAGCAGCCCATTCAAAGTGTTTGAAGTAGAAGGATTTACCATTTGGGTTGGAAAATCTGCCAAAGACAATGATGAGATGCTTCGTAACTTTATACACAAAGATGACCTCTGGCTCCATGCAAGGAATGTTCCTGGATCCCATGTCGTCATTCGAAGAAAAGGCATGCCTGCAGTTCCTCAGCAGGTTGTGGAGAGAGCCGCCTCCTTGGCTGCCTTTTATTCCAAGCTTAAAACAGATTCACTCAGTCCTGTGATTGTCACGGAAGCTAAGTTTGTACGTAAGGTGAAGGGCTCCGCGCCTGGTTCAGTAGCCGTTGACAAAGAAAAAGTGATCTTGGTGGCACCCAAGGGACCCGACCAAGATACAGCCCATAACCATTAACCTTTTTCTCCAGGAAGACATTCTTAACTGAACTAACTTTTTCAACTAGATAAAGAAAACTTTTCTTTACCCTGCAGTCCTAAAAAAATCAATCCGGTGAAGACAAAAAATCAACCTAAGTAAACGTCCGTACGTTTCTTTTGAACTAAGTTTCGAAACATCACCCCAAGAAGACCACTGCATCCACCCAATATAAAGCCCAGCACCGCAGTGAGGACCATTAAACTAAGTCCGGAACCAAGGCCCATTAATGCACCCATTTTGTCTGGGAGCGTACTAGAAGTCACTGCAGAAATGTAAACTGTCTGGCCCAACCAAACTAGGCCCATTCCCAGGCCTCCTCCAAAGAATCCTCCCCATACACTCGGGCGAATTAATCCAGCTAATACGGTCAAGGCAATCATGACTACCCAGTAGGGGGAGACGATGTTTAAAAATACCACCAATAAGGCGCTCAAGAGGGTAAATAATAGAAATTTCATGGATTGCCTTATTTTAAAGTTGTTTTGAACAATACTCCTTTTTGATCTACCTTCTTCCTTAGATCAAAATTTACATAATCCCCTTTCGCCCAAATAGGAATGAAATTATCGTAAAATCTACTTCCTGGATTACCTGATTGACCTCCAGGGTAAATACCAAAGGCATTGATGGTTGAACCTAGCTCCACCACCATTCGCCAACTTGCACCGTGCCTGCTTCCTGTGGCGTTGAGAATGCCTGAACCACCTCCCGTATACACCTCTGTTACCGAGAAAGCCTTAAAATTAGGGACAAGATGCTGAATAGTCGTTTTTTTATAATCAGCCCAACCATAATCACCCTCCTTACTTTCCCAGTTCTTCATTGCTACGAGCAAGGAATCAAAACCTACACGAACATGGTACTGAGCAGTTTGAATACCCTCCGCCATGTGCACATCAAAAATGGCATCCTCAGGAAAAGTGCTCATCAAAGCAATAGTTTGGTAGTTATTGGGACGCAGTACTGGCGCTCCTTGCTCCATCAATTCTCGCCAGATGCTCTCTGAAGTTTCAGCAAACCAAATGGAATAAAGCGTTTGCCCTTTTTTGGCAGGATCTGCGAAAAAATCCCAAGACTTCAAATCCGTCAAGTATTTCTGGGCCTCTTTAGAGGATTCTCCATAACTAGCGAGCAAGTTGAGCATTACGGGTAATGACTCTGCTGCTTGTAGGTTGTAAGAATCGTACTGCAATCCCTTCATGTCCTCCACTGTAATTTGTTCCATTCTAGACAGCTCGCGGTTCAATCTACGGTTTCGATAATGCTCGTACGAATTATCAAAAACATAGTAGGGATAGGTACTATCAACGGGATGCTGGTTGGCAGAAGAAACAAATCCTCGCTCAGGATTCAAAGTGCTGGCATTGTGTTCAAAAGGAATGTAACCTTGCCATTCCATCCGTGGATCTGCACCATCCATAAAGAATTTGCCTTGTTCTTTCCATTTCAATGGAAATTTACCTTGAATTCGCATTGCGATATCCCCGCTTTTAGAAGCAAATACAAAATTTTGAGCTGGAGCGGCATAATCTTTTAAGGCCTCGGTATACTGCTCGTGATTTGTAGCCTTATTAAGTTGAATGAAGGTTTTCTGTTCATTGGAAGTGCCTTGATGGACAATCCAACGGAGTGCAAAATTAACATCCTGACGATCTGACTTGAAGGATTGATCGTAAACTACCGGTCCATAGTGCGTGTAGACGACGGTATCCAAAAATACCTCTTGCCCTTTAACCGCAATTTTTTCTACTCTAAATTCGGTAGGTTTCCAATCCTTACCATACTTGTATGCTTTCCGAGAGGCATCCTGAAAGGTTATTTTATACCAGTCGCGCGTATCTTTTGTGGCATTAGTTACTCCCCAAGCAATGTTTTCATTAAATCCAGAAATAACGCCAAGGGCACCTGGAAGTGTTGCTCCCTTTACGGTATGTTGAGGAGTACTCAATTGCATGGAATACCACAAGGAAGGAAGGTTCAAACTCAGGTGTGGGTCATTCGCCAGAATTGGATTTCCATTTTTGGTTTTTTTCCCACTGACAGCCCAGTTGTTTGAGCCAGTACCTTCAGTTGGTTGAACTAAAGGTTCTAGGTGAAGAGTTTCTTCAGGGTAATTTAAACTATCAGGCTTTGCCGGAGCCAAGGATGTAAAATCCCATACTCGCTCCTTTTCAATTACTGGGTCATTTTCACTTGGAAACTCTGGATACAATCGATCTAAGTTTACCTTTCCTAAGATTTTTTTCAGGTTACTGTACTCCAAATCCCGATCCCCAACGAGCATATCAGACATGTACTTCAGTAAAAGAAGGGATTTGTAGGCAGACCAAGCTTCGGGTCTGTAATTCAAGATTTTATATTCTACTGGTAACCTCGCATCTGACAATTGCGCAATGTATTGGTTGACTCCATCAGCATAGGCTTCAACTAAAGCAAGCGTCGCAGGGTCATTTTCCGTGAGATAGCTTATCCCTTTTTCTGCTCCATAAGCCAGCCCTTTTCTACGGGTCATCCGATCCAATTCCAAGGCCATCGGCCCTACAATTTCTGATAGCCTACCTGATGCAGCTCTAGTTTGAAACTCCATTTGCCATAGCCGATGCTTTGCAGTAATGTAGCCTTGGGCTCGGTAGAGATCTAACTCATTCTCTGCATAAATATGTGGGATCAGCTGCTCGTCATACACCACCTCAACTGCTGCATTCAGATTTTCCAAAGACAGAGCCTCCTCGGCAAGCTGGTCCTCGCTAAATGAATTTTGCCAGAACCCATGGTTAGGATCCAACAAGGGAGCAATGGGCGGAATTTGTCCAAAAGGAAGTGACACTAGCACTCCCAAAGCACCGGTAAGTAAAAGCGTACCTAAGAAGGAAATATATTTCATGGAAAGTTCCTGAAGGGGAAGTTATCTTGGATTACAAATTCTCCCTGAAACTTAGGGATTTTTAAAATTAAAAAAAATCCCCGACCTCATAGCCGGGGAGTATGCATGCCTATTGTATAGCTATGGGTAGCTTTAATTTATCCCAGCGGATGATCAATCCAGGCGACGCTACAGCGAAGGATAAACTTTCTTGGCTTGTTGGTTCCCATTGCGGCTGAACCTCAACGCGCAAGACATCATTTTTCTCATTGTATTGGAAATGCCCATGTTCCAGATTCCAATCGGAATTAAAAATCACAGTCCAGGATCCACTTTCTTTTGGGATGGTGAAAATCGAATACTTGCCTGCTGCAAGTGCTTTCCCCTCCACTGTAATGGCTTCTGCTAAGTCAATAAAGGTAGCCTCATTGGCACCAGTTCTCCATACTACATTGTAGGGAACAAGGTCACCCCAGATGGTTCTACTTTTGACAGCTGGCGAACCATATTGAACCTTGATATTTTTCCCAGCAACCTGGCCTTCTGCAACCAACAGCGGACTTGGTCGCTGCTCTGTATCTTTTTCTTCCGATTGTTCTTGGCCATCAGCAGAACTCGTTTCTTCTGATTTGGGCTGACAGGACACTGTAAAATAGAGGGATCCAATCAAGATTAAACCTAAATAGTGCTTCTTCATAAGTAGAAATTTAGTGGTTATTTGCTTCAGTAAAAATAAAAAAATGGATTAATTATCGAAACAATTTATACAAACCTTACCTACACAGGGTTGAAAAGATGTGGCAGTTCACACGAACTATAAATCGAATACAATAAATTTTTATACCCCATTCAAAGGAGGTTCCAAATCCAATCGGATTCTTAAAATTGGAAATTCTGAACCCAAAGGGCTTTTCCCTTCCAAACAATAAATGAGGGGGAAGCAGCTAGGAAAGGTGGGTATGTTCAGGTTCCTTTTTATGTAATTTTTAAGAAATCAAAAAAATAGGCTCTGCATGATTATTGAGGAAATTTTCTCCAATTTTGAATACCAAATTGATTGCGTCACCTTAACTATTCAAATGAAATTTATCACTGGGCTATTAGTAGTTTTGAGCCTGCTTGTATTTGGAAGTGTATTCATTTCCCCTGAGGTATTTCCATACGTAGGATTACTGCCATTTTTGGTCCCAGTAGTCCTTATCGCAAACCTTTTTCTCTTTTTTATGCTCGCCTTAGCCTGGAGAAGGCTAGCTTTTTTTCCATTGATTTGTCTTGTGTTAGGATATAAATTTTTTCTAATTTCCTTTCAATTTCATCCTAAAAATGAGGAGGCTTCCGGCCTAAAAGTGCTTACCTACAATGCCCGACTCTTCAATTATAAAAATCCTCCCACTGGCGCAGAGGATCCAACTGTTTTTTCCTGGTTGAATGAGCATCCTGCTGATATTAAAGTTATCCAGGAATTCTACCAAGACTTTACCATTGAAAACAGAAACGCAATAAAGTTTTTGAGTAAAGAAGGAGAGTTCGATTACACCTACCATCCACTTCGCGGAGAGCCTAAAAACCGCTCCTATGGCTTGGCTATATTTTCCAAATACCCCATTGTAAACGAAGGGGTTGTGTTTAATGAAAAAAATAGCAACGGTGCCATTTTCGCAGATATACAGGTAGGAAAAGACACCTTGCGGGTTTACAATGTGCATTTGGCTTCTATGTCTATTGAGGCAGAAGCATTTGAAAATTACGACAGTGCGAAAATAGTATATAAACAAACCCTCGGAAAGCTCCACCTCGGAAGCCTAAAGCGCGCACAACAGATGAATATTTTAATGGAACACCTCGGAAATAGCCCTTATAAAGTGCTTTTGATGGGTGATCTCAATGAGTTGCCCTACTCCAATGCCTACTTCCGTATAAGTGAATCACTCCAAAATGCCTTCGAGCTAGCTGGTAGGGGATTTGGATTCACCTTCAATCGAATCCTTTTTTTCTTGAGAATAGACCATATTTTCGCCTCTCCCTCGGTAGTACCCATCCAGTTTAAAACTCACCGTGAGGTGGATTATTCAGATCATTATCCTGTAGCTGCTACCTTTACATGGGGAATCCTTTTTTTCTTGAGAATAGACCATATTTTCTCCTCTCCCTCGGTAGTACCCATCCAGTTTAAAACTCACCGTGAGGTGGATTATTCAGATCATTATCCTGTAGCTGCTACCTTTACATGGGATGGTTTTGAGCCATAAATTCCTTTTGTGATTAAATTCCATTTTTTTCGAGTGCTTTCAAATTTCAAAGGAAACTGCTTCCAATCTTGTTAAAAAAATAGGCCAATTTCCTATCTTGCATCCATAGCAAAAATCTCAGCCTTTATGCAGCAATACCACGATTTGATGAAGCGAATCCTTTCCGAAGGTGTAAAAAAAACCGACCGTACCGGCACAGGGACTATCAGCGTTTTTGGACATCAAATGCGGTTCAATCTTGCAGATGGCTTTCCTGTGGTGACAACCAAAAAATTACACCTCCGATCCATCATCATCGAATTACTTTGGTTTTTGAGAGGTGAATCCAATATCAACTGGTTGAAAGAAAACGGAGTTTCTATCTGGGACGAATGGGCAAATGAGCAAGGAGATCTCGGCCCAGTCTATGGCTACCAGTGGAGACACTGGCCAGATGGAAAAGGAGGAGAAATCGACCAGATCAAAAATCTGATCCATCAAATCAAAACCAAACCAGATAGCAGAAGACATCTTGTAAGCGCTTGGAATGTGGCCAATGTTGATGAAATGGCCCTCCCACCCTGCCATACGCTCTTCCAATTTTATGTGGCGGATGGCAAATTATCTTGCCAGCTCTACCAGCGTAGCGCAGATGTATTTCTCGGAGTTCCTTTCAATATTGCGTCTTATGCACTCTTCACGTTGATGGTAGCTCAAGTTTGTGATCTCGAGCCTGGAGACTTTGTACATACCTTTGGAGATGCCCATTTGTATCTGAACCACCTAGAGCAAACAGAACTCCAACTTAGCCGAGAATCCAGACCTCTTCCCACCATGAAGATCAACCCAGCGGTGAAAGATATTTTTGCCTTCACCTACGAAGATTTTGAATTGCTTAACTATGATCCACATCCACACATCAAAGCACCAGTAGCCATTTAAGACCAACAGGTTTAAGAATCTTCACCAATCAAAAGACCAATAAAAAACGCCTCCAGAATTTTTGGAGGCGTTTTTTGTTGGATGCATACGAGGATTTAATTCCCCAACTCGTATTTAAGTGTTCTTCCTTTTTCTACTGCTGGAAGCCCTTCGGTCATCCAAAGTGGCGCTGGAGCTCCTTTTAAGTAATGGTCAAAGAACTGGCTCAGTCGAACAGAAAGGTCTTTTGCATTTTTTCGTTGCACTAAGTTGTGATCCTCTCCATTGTATTGGAGGAGCCATGCGGGCTTATTGAGGCGCTTGAGGCCCATAAACATTTCAAT
>Ga0209443_1000741_pt1 | contig 21735 bp, 15 predicted proteins | sample LauGreBMM110DCMD_2_FD_187571 | JGI IMG/M metagenome (GOLD analysis project Ga0209443, IMG submission 187571) | Freshwater lake microbial communities from Lake Michigan, USA - Su13.BD.MM110.DCMD (SPAdes) (version 2) | ecosystem: Environmental > Aquatic > Freshwater > Lake | place: Lake Michigan... | reverse complement strand
CTGAAAAAATATCAGCGGTGCCTTCAATAACGGTCGACGAGGGCGCAAGCTCAAGGCCGGTTCCGGTCTGAGAAACAACCGCAAGAAAACCCTTGAGCATACAGAGTCCAGACATGTACTTGGACCTGGAACTGGCGGTTCCGGTTCCCGAGGCAGCAGCGGCCCGCAGTGCGCCAAAGTGGCGCTCATGGATTCTTTCGCGAATAGAATCCCAGCTCTCCGGGTCGCATTTCAGGTCCATAGTAAGAATATCATTGCAGGTCTGGCGAAAGCAGTATGTTATTGCCATTATAGTCTAAAATAAACTAAAAATAGAAACTAGAGATTGTGTTTTTATTTTATTCGTAAGAGTTCTGGGGCTGGTACTGATCAATTCGGTGGGATCGATACACCGAACTGTCATTGGCCATCATTTGGTAGCCGTTGTCCAAATCCAAGTTATCAACATGCTGCGGCGCATAGCTGGTCGATTCTTGGCGCTCCGTGGGCAGGTCCATGATGCGCTGCTGGGCAACTGGAATTCCACTGCGCTGCATCCAGGGCTGCCAGTCATCAGTCGACACTTCACTGCGCGCCACTCCCTCAAACTCAAAATATTGCTGCCCCAGTACTATGTGGTGCTCATTGTCCCGGCTCTTCTTTATATCTAGTTGGCGCTCGGTCTGTTCGGCCTCGTGGTACCGCATCGTTTGGCCGTAGTCAAAGTGCATCATATTTGGGGGTCGGCTCAGGTCCCACTCCTGTCGGGCAACTGGATTTGAATCGGCGCTTAAATAACTTGTGAAGCTTGAAGTCATTTTTTTAATTATTAGTATTTATATTAATATTTGTTAATTTATGTATTCCAAATGCGTGCAAGCAACGCGAAAAATAAATTTTTTTGTACTATACAAAAAAACAAATATGTACTTTCTGATTTTCCTTCTGGGATTTTTGTCAGTGTCTTCCTGGATTGTTTTGGTAAAGAAACCCGAAGTACTGACAATTGGCCTCATTGTAGCAGCAATAACGGCACAAAACCTTAAAAACTACTTGATTGGGAAATCCAAGGGCGCACCTGGAAAAGAATTGGAGTTTCCGGAACTAGATTTCGGTAAGCAAAAATCCAATGTATTTACAACCGGACCTCTGGAATCATCTTCAATTATCACGGCAGACGTCGACGATGACCCGGTGACGAGCCGCACCAAGCACATGGACCGCTTTATTTTGCTACCCATCCAGTACCCGGAAATTTGGAAGCTATACAAGGAGTGCCTGTCTTCCTTCTGGACCATCGATGAAGTTAACCTGGAGAAGGACGTGCAGCAGTACCGGCTAATGCTATCAAATGAAGAGAAAAAGTTACTGGACGCCACTCTGGGCTTTTTTGCGTGCGCTGATGGAATTGTCGGGGAAAATCTGGTGTCCAGATTCTTTTCGGAAGTAACAATCCCGGAAGCCCGAGCCTTTTACGCAAACCAGATACTGATGGAAACCATTCACGCGGAAATGTACAGCGTTATTATCGACCAACTCTGTCCCTCTGTTGAGGAAAAGAACCGGCTGCTTCGGGGCTTTGAGACAAACTGCAACATCCAGGAAAAGGCCGACTACGCTTTGCGCTACATCGAGGATAGCGAAAGCTCATTTGGAGCCCGGCTTCTCGCGTTTTTGGTGGTTGAGGGCATCTTCTTCTCGGCTTCGTTTGCCTCTATCTTTTGGTTCAAACAGCGCGGCCTCTTGCCCGGCATCATCTTTTCCAACGAGCTAATTGCCCGGGACGAGGCCGCCCACTGCCGTTGCTGCGTCGCGCTCTACTCCATCATAAAGAATAGGCTCAGTGAAGCCGAGGTGCACAAGATTTTTCTGAAGGGCGTGGACATTGAAAAGCGGTTTGCGCGGAACGCCATTTCAACCCAGCTGGAGGGCCTTGAGTACGAATCAATGGCGCAGTACATTGAGTATGTTGCAAACTACTGGCTCGCTGCGCTCGGCTACGGTCCAGTCATTGTCCCAGCGCCCAAAAATCCTTTTCCATTTATGGAAATGATCTCACTGCCGGGTAAAGGAAACTTCTTCGAGTGCGGCATCAGCGAGTACGGAAAGCCCGAGGCTAGTGGCAAATTCGCCGACATCACGCGCACCGATTTTTAATAAAAAATATCTTTTTAAACTAATCCAATAAAAATTTGTATTGTGTTTCTGGAGAGGATCGAACTCTCGACCTTAGGCTAACTCGGAAAACCATAAGACCTACGCTCTACCAGCTGAGCTACAGAAACAAACACTACTCACAAACAGAAATGCACCCGACTGAGTACATGCCGGATCCCGAGCCTGCCGCCTACCTACTCGCCTGCGAAATTCCATACTACCAGTCGACCGGCGACCAAGTCGACGAGTCCGCGACAATGACGCTGGCTATTGCGGAGAACATAATACGTGAGCGGTGCTTCGCAGCTCATTGTTCCGAGACTGATGCGCTGTTTCAAATTTTTCGTGAAATGATTGATAATTTGCACCACTACACTATTCCGCGACGACTGAGCAGCGTCTTTGGAAAAATTCGCGGACCCCAGAATCCTGGATGGCTTGTTGCCAAGATCATTGACGCCCACTGGAGTCTCTACCAATTTACCGAAAAGTTTAAGCTTTCGCAAAATTTAAGCGAAGAAATTATTTTCGCTGATATTGACTTATTTGTGCAGCTGTACAATATTTTTTTGTGCGAAACAAACTAATTATATATTTTGTTTTTTTTTATTTATCGCATTGATTTAGTGTAGTGTCTTGTAGCAGAGGAAACCCAATTCCATTATTGTCCGAGTAGTTTACAAAACCATTTTCTAAATAGTAGCCAGCGTCGCCACAACTTTTTGGCGTTACTATCGGTATAAATTCAGTTATTATATTTGTCGGTGCCATGGCGTTAATCGGGTCTGCTGAAAAGAAGACAGACGAAGAACCACCGAGCCAGTCTGATTTTTCTGAAGAGGAACCGATGCACTGCATATTTGCATTAGGATTCACATTGTCGCAAATCCAATTTTTAGGGTCATAGCCCGACTTAGTCTTATCAACTGTCCCACTAAACAATAAAATTTCATAATCCGTGATATTTCCCACGGCAGCATTTGTTGTTAGTTGAACACTATCGATTTTAGCGTAATTCGCGTAATTAATAATAAAATCATCGGTGCTGTACCCGCTATTACTCATCGAGCTCAGAAAACTATTGAGGATTGCCGAATTTTTATCAAGATCTCCACTCATATATTTTTTAGTGACTGCTTGGCTCCACGTGTAATTCTCCGGGTTTTTGGCAAAGTCATAGCCATTGACAGACGCCCAAAGAATCCAGCCGCACTTTTCGGCATCGGTAGTATACTGAACGGGCACAAGCGGTGAAAATAGTCCCCAGTCTCCCTGGACTGTGTCGCTACTCCAAAACCACCAAAGAACTACGTCGTTGCTTGTTTTAGTGGCGTCACAGTAACCGGCATTGGGAGAACATGGTCCCGAGTACTGGTCTCCCCCAAGCCCAAGCGGATCGAGTGAACCGTTACACCGCGGCACATTGGAATCGGTCATGTATATTTTGGCAGTTGATGGTTTGGCCGGATATTTTGATTTAGCCGATGCCGGCGTCAGGCAAGAACCGGTAAGCAGACTCTGAAGCGCCAATTTAACGCTGCCATCTCCATCGGCTACAAACCTCTGCCAAGTATCCAGGCTAGTGCTATTGGAAAATTTTCCTTGTAGCGTTCCCTTGTAATTAGTGTTCACAAATGACGATGAATCTCGGGTGTCTTTTCCGTCCCACAGATTGATGGTGCCCATGACTGCATCAATTTTACTGCGAAATATTATAGTATTTCCAAGGTTGACCCAGAGCCCAGAGCCCCGAGCATAGTACACCCATTTGCCAAACCCTACGCCCGGAGGTCCGTGGCCAGCACACGTATTGGCCAGCAGGTCGCAAGAGTTTAAACAGTCCAGTGACGTCGCCATCGCAGTAAGGTGGGTGTCACAATGCATTACTTCCACATTACTGTAGCTGCGAAAGCCCTTGTTTAAAACCACTAAATCTACTCCCGGAATGACTTCGTGTGTAACAATTTCATTTGCAGTGTCCTTGGCAGCGTACGCTAGCGCTTTAGTGCGACCGTGGCCCGGAGGATACCGGTTGATCATAACACCATTTACTTTCGAAGGAAGGTCACTGTTCATGTGCCAGCTGCACAGTGGGAACAGTATGGCATCGTACAGCATAAGGATATTAGAGCTTCCGACCCTGGTTGACTCTGTGTTCGGGGTGTACGTAAACCCAGCCGTTTTTAAATTGTCCGGTACGGAGTCAAGTGACGGGGTAAGCGTTAGCCAATTAGTATTAGTATTAGTATTTGAGGAGGGCATTGCCATCCTAAACTGCTGAAGAATATAGCGAAAGACGGGGTTTCCTTGGTCTGATTTTTGTGGATTTGGAAAGTAGGCGGTGCCAGATTTTTTTGTGTAGCACGTCATGTTCCAAATAAAATCTAAGCTCTTCCAAAAGTCGGGGTGATATGATTTTGGGTCCATTGCTGGATAGTTGGCAAGCACATACTGCTTTATTGCATCGGCCTTCTCTTGGGAATCCTTGGGATTTTCTGGGACGGCAATTCCAGGATATTTTGGCACTGGTACTGGCACTGGACAAGGAACTGGTTTGGTATTGTTGCTATCGCTGCGTCGACACGTAAACTTCCAGTTAGTCATATAGCCCCAGAGCAGCACTGCCAGCACCACCAGCAGCAATAGACCAAAACAAATTTTTTTCCTCATTTCTTTTTTAATAATAAAACATGTTTCGCAAAAAAATTGATTTATTTATTTTTGCTCTAATCATAACGTTGGTAATCCTGGTGCTCTGTTGGGGATACAACACAAATTGGAACTTTCATTGCCAGGCCAGTCCGGAGCCAGTCGTCCTTTGCATACCAAAGTGCACCGGAGTAGCCTGTGGCGGTAGCAACGGTTGTGGCGGCAAGTGCACGGCACCGGCCAACTGTCCCTGTACTAAAACCTGTGGCGCTGGCGACAAATGTGGCGCTGCTGATGGCTGTGGTGGTATTTGTGGATGCAGTAATAAGGCTGCCAAGTGTGTTGGAGGAAACTGCATAGTCCCAGTACCAGTCCCCGCGATGTCCGTGTCAAGCGACACATTCCGATCAGCCATCAGCCCTGGGAAAGAGTTTGACGCCGTCCAAGTCTATTCGACACTGGGCAGTGGGATATCGTTGGCGCTGCTGCACTATGTGGCCATTGAATATGATCAGAGCAAATGGCTGGCACAAGTGCTTGGGAAATCTAACTGCCCGACAACAAAAGACATTTTGAGTTGGTTTTGGCAGACACTCGATAGGTGCCAGGCAGATGACTGTCTAATTATCCACGGCGACTTCCTTTCGTTTGACTCGTCGGTGACCGATAAAATAGCGGACAAAATTAACGGGGGAATGAAATTTATTATTCTGGTAGATCGCTGGGAAATCAGCGGAGCGCCGCTGTTTGACAGCATCTTGGGACAATCCTGGAGCCCAAATCCATCTTTGTCAAACGGTTGTCCGACGTGCGGCAATATGGGGTGTGACGTCGATAAGTATCCCTACATCTGCTGTGGCTCGATTGCTGGAACTAACAAGGCCGGATACTGTCGCGACACAAATACTGCCCTCATTGCATTCCAGAATAATGTCACGAAAAAGGAAAATTTATTTATATTGGACATGGCAACGACAAAGCTTGTTGGGGGTAGCTCGAGTCGACAGACGCCACTCCACAACCACCGGCACATGACCACATTTTACCTGAAATCACAGGGCATTGCTTCAATTTTCAAAGGCTCTTGGAACTTTACCGGCGGTAATCCAGACAACTGGGGCGCTTCGCAACTCCCGGGACAGAAGGAGTCCGGCATTGTTTTAACTGCTCAGCTTACATCCCCAGCAATCCAGTCCGACATCATGACAAACTACTACTGGCTGGCACTGTGCAGTATCTTTATTCCATCTGGGTCTGTAAACCCCCCAGAGTCTTTTACCGCGCCGGGGGTTCCCTTAAAACCGGGACTTTTCCAGTATATGTTACTGCTAATTAATCCCGAGAATATTGACGTTGTTAAGGACGAATTTATCTACACTAACCAGCCCATAACCTATGAAGTCTATTCAGTCGTCCGCCATAATGACTCTATATATCTCTGTGGCGACCCACAATGCAATATCACTATGTCCATAGCACCGCCGCCAGCAAACTCACAGCCTCCGGCAACAATGCTTGCCCGAAAACTTAACGATGGCGGTAGTGTTGTTTCTTTTTCTGATATTTGGCCGGTACTCTCACAGCTCAGCTTTACAAATACATTCCTTTACCCGTTCGCCCCAACCTACAAAAACAACCCAGTTCTTCCTGCAAAGTGGCGCGTGCAAATTAATCCGACAGAACTTGGAACGGCTTGCAGTGTTGTGGCTGGTAACGATGTCGGATCGGCTTGCTTAGTACAGGACTCGGTTGCCAAAGGACTAATTCCCTCCAATGGCTGCTATACGCTAGACGGCGACCCAAAAAAGTACAAGTGTTCGGGGACAGTGCCTTGGGCACCTGGCGCTACATGGATTGGGGAGACGCTCTATAACTTTTGGAAAGATGCCGACGATGTCTATGTGAACATGTACTCGGCCATGGTGGACTCCGGGACCGGGTGCATCTTGAATTGCAATCGAGGAATGGGCGGCGGAAGCTCTGCGTGGTCCGGATCGCTTGTCACGTCGGACCAGTACAGTGGCAGAGCGGCGGCAATAGACAGTGGCACTTGGTTTTCAACTGCCGACTCCAATAGTATCCAGAATGTCCTTGACTTTTTGCAGAAGAAAGACGCCAAGCTGTTTATTGTGGCGGGCCAGTGGAAGAACATCAATCCCGGGCTGCCGAGCGGCGCCCTGGATCTTTTCTACAACCAGGCCCAGAAGAGCGGCTCTTCAATTAACTACAAATTGTACCAGGCCCAGACGAAGCAAACGTCTCTAACTGGAGCCGGTGACACTGCAAAGACAGTACTGGATACTACGAATAACCCAGATGCCGGAAACGATTGGCAACGAAATCACACCAAATGCTACTTGTCAAAGAAGAATGTCCTGGTATGCTCCGGACACCCCTATAATGGTGGCGTTAATGACTGGGCCGGAGTCAATGAGGCTATGTACGTGGAAAATTGCCCGAATTTTCTATTAGTGTTGCGGGCTAATTTTGAGACCGAGTACCGGTACGCAAACACCATCAAAAATTCGGGAACATTTCCGTTTGGCGCAGCTTGGCTTGCTACAACGGTCCCGAGCTTGGCCGAGGAAATTGTTGCAATGACTCTTGCCGAAGTTTCTTGGTCTGTGGGGGGATCTGGCGGTTTAATAAAAATTTAAAAAAAATTGTTTACTATTTGATTAATAAAAATTATGAAATCATTCTACCATCAGCTGTCGGCCACTGTCCAAGAATTTCCCCCAAATATTTTACCCAATGTCCCAATGAAAGCCAAGAGTCTGGCCATTAGCCCCTTTTACTTGACTAGTCTATTGTACGCAAAACAGGGTAAGTGTGGGGTCCTCTCTTTGGATTCAAATGGCAGTGTATGCACAAAAATTTTGGCGGATAATGCAGATCTAGACGCCCAGTGCCTCTGGCGCTACATTCAGGTAGGGTGGGATGCGGCGATGGGGGTGACGCTAATTCAGCACATTAGTACTGGAAATTTTCTTTGCGTGCCGCTCGGTAGCACTGTACCGCACTGCGAGCCCTATGAAAAGTATACCACCGATCGCTACAATTGGGTAATTCAAAATAGAGGGCTTTACTTTCGGGGTCCTGAGGTTAAATACCTGGTGTATTACAACCGAATGGATTCAAGTGGCGATGCATCAAAATATCAGGCGGTAAAATACGGGGCAATGAACGCCAAGGAATTTGAAGCGTGTACGCCAAGTACCTGTAAATTTACCTGCGATACCACTGGCGGCTACACCTGCGGCCCTCTGAGCATTTCATACGATCGTCCAATCGAGGGCAATGCATTTATCCGGGCTAGTGCAAGCGGCGCCGTAAGTATGTCCAATGCTTTGCGCGATGACTTTCAGTCGCCAAAATCGGTGCAGGGAGCATGGGGGATCGGGCTTTGGTCTGTTATCAACGATTTGGAAAATGAGTGGTATCCAATTCTAATTAGGGAGGATATGGGTTTATGTCAGGCACCAGCAAGCGAGCCAATGGGGCTTGGACTGTTAAAGTGCTGGAAAGCCGGAAAAAACGCTTCTGATAGCTTAAATCGATGCACAATACCCCTCCAGAAAAGACTCGTTGATTCAACTTCACAGACCAAGCCGCAGCAGGGCCAAATGCCACGAATTATTTTTGGATTTACTACTAATGGACAGGAACGCTACGTCGAAACAAAAAGCAATGGCTTTTCGGAGAATTTTGATTTTTGGCAGTATCTTGATATTTTTATGTACATCGGCTATAACCAGGGCTGGCCGCCAATTGAATTTTTGAAACTAAAAGCCCTGAAAACATTCGACTCCCCCGGAAAGACCATGTACGACATCTACGAAGGTTTCATCGGCCAATCAGGTTCTGGCACTATGGCTGGTGTCCCGAAAAATATTATTAATACCGCACATAAAAATGGGTGCAGATTTTTCAGCGTTTTATTTTTTCAATTAAATCGATTTGGCGGCAAGTGGAAATGGTGGTCTCATTTCTTGGAAAACCGAATCTTGTACGCCGAACAGATTGTGGACTACGCAGGTCATTACGGAATCGACGGATTTTATATAAATTTTGAAGCATCAACTCCCGGAGGTAACCCGCACGATCTTGCCGGTACGGACTGCAGCGACTATGTATCGGGCACAACTAATCCTTGTGACCACGATGAGTGCCAGGGCTATTGGTGCGCATATGCATTGGGCGGGGTTAATAATTGCGACTCCGCGTGCGGAACAGAGGGTAAGTGGGACAATGGTGGCGGTAAACCCACAAACAATCAAGGCTTTGACGGGTCGGATATTAACAAAAAATATTTTATCGAGTTTTTAAAACACATTAGAGAGTACCGAAAATCTAAAAATATTGACGTTGAAATATGCATGTACGCCAGTATGGGGCCCGGTGGAGATTCGTCGACATACACGAGCGGTGTTACAAACTATTTGTTGGATTTTTGGCGCGACCCAGTTACCGGAGAACCTGTCGTTGACAGCATGCTCTCGCAACCACCCAATGGTAATATCAGTGCGTCAGACATAAAGTACACTTACGCACACACCTCCGAAGCCGTAAAATCATGCGTCGAAGGAACTCAAGGCTGGCCAAAAAATACTGGTCCAATGGGAACTACAACACTCTCAGATACTATTACTTGCAAGAATGATCCTGCTAGCACCTGTGGCACTAATAATAACCTGGATTGTGACTGCGGCCAAGACGACTGCGGTGATAAAACCAAATGCCTCTCTTCGGCCAATTGCTGTTACGACGATAGCCAGCCCTCCGATAAAGCTTGGTGCTATCAAAAATCTGGCAGCGGCAATGTGATATGTTCTGGTAATGATAATACAGATTGCGGGCCAATAAGCACTAACGATTCAAATATTCCAAGCGGAAGAGCTTATGATTTTTGGGTTGGAACCGACGGAGAAAATGGTTTAAATAACTACGATTTAAATCAGGATTGGTCCCAGCCACTCTGGTGCAGTGACTTTTACAAGTGCGACAATAATATTCAGGCTCTCCTGCCTCCCCTATCATCCTTCTTTCTCTGGTCAGCTAATCTAGAGCTAAGCTCACTCGGCACTGACGACCCAACCCGTACTTTTAAACTGAATACTGACTACTATAGCCAGTTGTACATCGGCCAGACTGGACTGTGCTTTAAAAACCTTACAGCAGACCCCTATGTTAATTCAATTAAAATGGGCGTCTGCCACTTTGTTGCCGAAAAATCGGTTCTCTCTAAAATTCCGTTTCACACTTCCTTCTGCTTGGGCAACGGCGAAAACTTTTACATTGACGGTTCGCCCCAGCTATATTTTGGTAATTGGAGCGACAATATCCAGGACTACCTGCCGACCTGGCGCTGGTGGTCCCGCCAGATGACCCAGAAGGACAACAATGGCCAATACCTGCAAAGTAAAATACTAAGCCTGGACTACTCCCGGGCATTCAATGGCGGCTCTTGTCTCCGCATCCAGAGTCAGAATTGCGGGGAAACTGACTTTCATCTCTTTAAGACCCAGTGGAGTCTACAAGATTCCCTGGAAATGTCGGTGGTGTACTGTGGCGATCCAGGATTAATAAGTTTAGGCTATACGCTTCAATCTGACGGGCCTTTAATTCAAAATCCAAAAATTTACTACTTTATGTTGAAACCTTGCCAAGCCGGCTGCTCAACTAATTGGATGTACCAGAAGTTTCACATTCCCGCACTTACAGGCGCTATTATAAATTCAATTTGTCTCCGCGCTGGCCGTACAGCCGACGGTTCCAATTACAACATCTTCATTGGATCGCTTACGGTTGCCGCTAAGGGTTCCAGCGAGCTCTCCGAGCGCTCTCCTAATATCCCAACAATCTGTTGTTTCCAGCAGTCGGCATCCCAGCTGGTTAACTACAACATTGCCTGGAACTCTTTGCCAAATATTTTGCATTATAATGTTTTTATGAACGATCTTATTGTAGGACGAACCTACGGAACCTGCGGGCCGGTTGGCCCTCTAGACTGTGATGCTACAACAATGTACAATGTTCAAAATATGCCCAAAAATTCCACTTTTGTCATTGAAGCGGTACACACAAATGGCAAGCGTCATAAGTCACTTCCTTCTAATTATTATACCATTATCCTCTTTTACATTTTTATTTTGATTGTTATTTTCTTGGTTGTTTCATTGACTTTTAAAAATTATTTCTTTTCATTTCTTTTTATTTTTATTGCACTAGCTCTATTTTTTATCGGCGACCTGTCTTCCTTTATTATGCCTGGAAAGAGCGGAAAAGAAGGTATTATGCAGGTTCCCGGGAACACCGGGAATCTAGCGTCGCCGCTCGTCCAGATCGAAAATTGGCCCCAGTGTAAAATCAAAGCCTTTAACATTAACTTTGACGACAACCGGCCCAAGGCCTGGACTTGGCTGCTTGACCACGTTTCAAAAATGGACATTCCCATTAAAATCACATTTTTCATTAACACGCTGTGGCTAGACCGCGACAAGGAAAAATACCTGGCCTGGAAGAAAAACTACCGGGTCGATTACGGCGTCCACGGACACTGGCACTTTGATCATGGCAATGGAACCTACGTAAGTCCCCCAAATTCACAAAACTGGTGGTGTCCGGGCAATTTAGCATCTTGCGTCACCGACGAACAGCTGGCCGCTAACGATTCCTCGTGCGCGCAACATGTCCGTGACTATTTGTACGACAAAGACCCGGTCAAGGAGTTTGTTTACGCTTATCCGTTCGGTTCATACCCCAAGTATACCGATGAGAATCCAAGTGGTCATAAGTCCGGCGACCCAAAGATAAAGTCGCTCACTGCAATCAAAAATAATTTTCTTGCCGCTCGTGGAGTACAATGGGGCCAGGTTTCCGAGTTTCCGGATGTAACGATACCCGCCTCGCTCCTTGGAACCTGCTCAAATTACCAGGGGCAACCAGGAGGCGAATCCTGTGCCGTTTCTTCATGCGATCTTACTAAAGGCAAAATTTATGACGACATTGTCTCGCAAACGGTTGGTCCAGAGTACTCGTGGCCCGGGGGCATCGATCTTAATCTGCAGCAAGACAGCAGTAATTGCACCCAGCTTCAAATGATGGAAATCCGCAAAAATTCTTTGCTAACCCTTTTGAATTCTGCAGAGAGCTCTTCCATCATGGTATGGGGCCACGATTTCCATCCAACCGATAAGAACGGCATCGATTGGCCTTGCGATAATACATTCACTGTGGGAGGATGTGCTAATGACAATGGTAGTTGCGACTCTTCTGATGCAGATTGTATTAAGAGGGCCAGAGATGCATGCACTAAAAACGCTTTGGAGCTTCAGAATTACTCTGGTAACGATGCGTGGTCTGCCAAGGACAAAGCCTACATCTGTCCCCCGGACATCCGGAAAGAAGTAGATGCTTGTGCAACAAGCTGTGTCCGGGGAAAGGTAGATGCTTCGGGTCACTGCACCGATACCGACGTTTTTGGAAAAAATGGAATCCTTGCTTACAATAACCCTACTATGGTTTACCCGATTGAAACGGCCGAAGGCCCATTACCTTGTGGAAATGAGTGCTTTGACTCATGCTGGGATCCTAGTGTTGGCTCCAAGCTTCTTGAGATGCTGCGATCCATAAAACCTTTCCAGAACGAAATTTATTTTGCCTTCTTTGTGGAAATTGTCCAGTACTTGTGGAACCGCAAGTATTCGCAAGTGTCCTTTTTGGAAAGCACTGCTTCGTCGCTAAAGTACACGCTTACCACTACAAATGTGATGCGACAAATTCCGCTCTGCATTTCCTTTCAGATCCAGGAGCCAAGTAAAGTGACGATGGACTGTGTTCCACTTACTGTTCTCCAAACTACCGTGCTAGGAACGCTGAAGTATTATGTTGAATTTTTGCCCAAATCTAACGGCAAACATATTTTAGAAGTTTTTTATTAATTTTTTATTAATTTTTTTATTAAACTTTTTTGGAACGATACTTAACCTTTATCACAATTGCCCAGACCAGAGCCGCTAATAAAAATATTCCCCCAATTACCAAAAGTACCATTGGTCCGACCGACCCTTTTGTTATGCAGCCTCCCTGTGAGTTTGATTCGGCTTTGCGACAAAATCCTTTATCCCAGATGGAGGTACAGTTGGCATTATTTAATTTTGCGCAGTCAGCTTCATTCTTTGCATCGGGAAATTCATAGCTTCTCGCCCAAAAAATACCGGCAACTAACATTACTACCGCCACAAGGAAGCAGCCAAATGCTGACCAATAGTTGTTGACAACCTTTTCAAACATTTATTTTTATTTTTTTTATTGCTAATAAATTATAAATTATTAATAAAATTAATCAAAAAAATGGCTCAATGCAGTGCAGGCTCAAGTGGCGTTGGTAAACTGTTTTTTAATTCCGCTTGTGTTGGCATACTGCAGTACATTTTGAACAGCGACACTTTTCGCGGGTTTAGTGCCTGGAGCAACTACTCGTTCGGAAAAAATGACTTTGTTAGTCCATTTAAAATTGAGGTAGAGCGGCCCGGATTACTTGAAATTTCCAAATGCGTTAAAGTTACCGCGGTCGGTAAATTTATTTTGTTTGCAGCCACGGTGGCCATTATGGCAGGCGTCGGCTCTATCCTTAACTCAATGTACGACGTCCAGAATCCCAATAACAATTGCAGCCACGTGTACGGCAACGAATGGCTCAAATCCCTTTACTTTTCTCTGTCTGCTACTATTCTCTATTTCATTCTTAACAATAAAACCGTTGTGCAACTATTTATCGGAAATATGTCCGGACTTGTTTCCGGAGATCCAATGTCTCCCCAAGACAATTGCCGTAAAACTAGCTTTTTCGGCTGGGTTATTCTATTGGGCCTTGTTTTTGTTACAACATACCTCATCTACATCATTTCAGCTTACGTCTAATAAAAAAAACATGCAAGTTCCAGTTTTTGGGTACCGCTGCACCTCTGGTGTACCGGCTTCATTTGCTCTTGTTGATGTTGAAGACATCCAGGAAATGGAATCGTTTGCCGGAACACAATTAAAGCTAACTTTTAATAAGTACGGCGATGTCCAGGTCGACCTCCGCTACTGTCGCTACGTCCTTGAGAGTCTTCGCCATGGCCCAAAAAAAAATTCCCGGCTTCTTAATGTTATTTTGGGTAGACTCCCGTTTATGCACGTCCGCAATGTCACTTTCCGGGACGGCAACGTTATGAATTTTAGGAGATCAAATATTTTTTTAAAGGGTTATTAAAAGTAAATGGGAAATTTTATTGACTCGGATCGCGTAACAATCTCACAGAAGAGCATCGAAAAAATACTGGGAAATGTTAGCGATGACAGTGATCCGCAAACCTTCGCAAGACGGGCCTACGGTGCCATTTTTGATGCAGTACTGGGCCCAGCCGTTAGGCCAACTAAAAACTTCACGGTGCCAGATATTCTCCCGGGAAGCTATGATCTGCGAACCAGTGTTGCTAAACCGTACCCGGTAATCCACGACCAGAGAAAGCTTTCGGCCTGCACTGCCTTTGCTGCTACAGCGGCCCTCGAGTTCACAAGCCGGCGTCAGCGGCTATTTCCTATTTGGAGTCTTTCGCCCATTTACCTGTACTACGTTCTCTGCAGTACATCAGCGGGCAATTCTGGGTCCGCGGTACCTGGGAAAATCAATGGCTTGCTAAAAGACGAAGGCTCGTCATTGGACGACGCAATGACAGCACTGGAGAAAGGAATTGCCCCGCTAAAGGACTGGTCACTCGACATGCCCTGGAACATGACTCCGGACGTCCAGGCGCAGGATAGGTCAAGGGCCTACAAAGCTACGAAAGGCTCCTGCGTGGCAATCGAACAGGTGCTGGACCAGCTGCTGACGGTACTGGCCAATGGGCTCTCTATTGCGTTTTCCTTTGTGGTGTCGGAGGAAGGAGACGTATGGATGCGCTCCGAGACAAAACAGCACGAGTCCAATTTTCTCTATCCGGCCAACTGGGGCGAACAGGATTTCCCCAAAGTTAAGTACGCCCATTCGGTTCTGCTCATCGGTTACAATGGCCTTGCCCGGCACTTTATTGTGCGAAATAGCTGGGGACCCAAGTGGGGCACAGAGGACGGTCACTTCTACATTTCTTATGAAACGGTGACGGAGCCATTTTGGTGCCGTGACTTTTTTACTGTCCTCGACGTAGACCTCTAGCCACCAGTTTTTAGTGTATCTGTAGGCAAACTCGACTTGCTTCTTAAAAACTTAAATAGCAAATAAAGCAAATAAATAGGCAAAATAATAAACAGTGAAATTAATATCATTACTACAAATAGAATAAATATGCCGCTCATTACTTTGAGTGAAATTCCAGGATTTGCGGCGACGCGATTGCTTATATCGACGCGGTTATCGTAAAGCGCTCCGCCCAAAATTCCGTATAATACATCGATTTGCTGGTCTTTGCTCACAAACCAGCTCGTCATTTCCATGTAACCGACTCCAATTGTGGTGCTAGCTGCATCATTTTTATGTATGACAACGGAGCCTTCGCGCACAGCCCCTCCCAGTCGGTTGTACGATATGGGAAAATCGTAGTCCGCTTTCATTACAAAGTCTTCCCCGTTTATCGTGAGGATGCATTCGGTCGGCACAATAACTGTCACGGAAGGCTTTGCCGGTGTCGGAGTACTGGTATTTTTTATTTGGGCCGTTTTCCAATTTTTTTGCACAATTTTGTTATCCGTGTATAAACCAGAGGTTTTACCCAGCGCATCTATAATCTTTGCCTCGGATGCATTGTCTTTGGTTGCGCCGGAGTCTGCTGCTGCCCCGGTAGGAATTGCAGCCATCGTCTTGTCGCACGAAACTGCAAAGGTAAAGTCACGGCCATCGTCGAGATGCCCAAGGAACCAGAGCCATCCTTCAAATTTACTGGAGTAAAAATTTGAGATGGCGCGCATAAATGGATTAGAGAGAAACGCGGGGGACATCATTCCGTAAGTCCACTGGTGATCCAGCCAGAATAGTGACTTTGCATTAAAATCATCTATTATTGGGTCACCTTTGTTGAATTGCATTTTGAGGCTATTGATTTTGTAGCGAGGGTAGGAATAGTAAAGACTTCCCAGGCCATCGACGCACGGCGTACAACCACGCCCAGTACCCTGAAAAAAAAGTGGCTTTTCTGCCGTTAAATATAATTCAACAATTATAGGGTTGCCATTAGTATCAATGTCAGATACAAAAAGGTGCAGGTCTTCCAGGTTATCAGAATTAGATTCCAAAAAAGAGCTACCAACACTAAAAAACACTTTTTTGTCGTTGGGACGACTGTGTTTTGCGGCACCGCTATTTGTCATTACCAGGCCAGTAAAGTTATTGGTGTACACTTTATTGGTCGGCGATGTCTCATCAAATATTGAGAGAAATAAACTCTGCACCATAAAGTCACAGTCGGAGTATCCGTGCATTTGCAAAAAATCCCGCGGAAAAATTGGCTGATAAAAGAATATTATCTCAATTGCATATTTTTTATGTCCACTCTTACTTACCACATTACCCACTATAAAGTACCAGCCACTGGATACGTTTGTCTGAACGTGATGGTCCCGGGGAAACTTTATTTCCTTGGAGTGAATTCTATCAAAGCCCTGGCTAAACTGGGCCGGTAGCAGTGAGTTTAAAATTAGGGCACGTTGGGGTGTTAGCCCTTCCTTTGTCACTATTAGGTTATCAACATAGTGAATCACCTTTTCCACAAGATCCATTTTATTATCAACTAAAAAGACGCCCGGTGTTTCAATCAGGTATTTTCGGTACAGATGGGCCAGGTCCATCGGGTCATTGTGATTTTTCATAAATTTGTAGCGGTCAGCGTACAATTTAAAGCTATTGCAATACGTTTCCAGGTCCGGGGAACCGATTGCGCTTACTAGGTCTGTCTGGTATACATTGGTTTTATCATAATATACAGAATCAATCGTTTGCTTGCTGCAGTCTAGCGGAACCGGTACTGGTGCTATAGGAAGTGCCATTTATATTTTTTTTAGGAAAATATTTTAAAAAGGTTTTTCTAAAAATTATAAAATAAAAAAATTAATGCCCAGACTCAAAAGCAAAATAAAAAGCAAAAAAAGCAAGCGAAGGGTTATTAGCGGAGCCATTAAAAGAACTTCAGGCGGCTTAAGCAAAGCTAATTTGCTAGTGAAGAAAAAGAACGGAAAGGTCAGAATTGTTTCGCGCAGAAAAAGTAATATTGGAAAAAAAAATGCTTGGGCCCAGTCTTTTAAAAAAGCTAGACGCGAGCTTGGAATTAAAGGATTCTGTGTGATGCGAAAAACCGGGGGAACCGAAATTGAACGGGAACTCTACCGCACAACTAAAATGATTCACGAAACTCACAAAAAAAAATCAAACAAAAAATTTTAATTTTCAGTTTTTACTAAAAATGAAGTAATGGCTCTAAATGTAGGTTTCTTGGCCGAAGGCGCCCGAGACGACGAAGACGAAGATGGCAACTTGCGTTTACTAGCCAACGAAAGACTAGGTTGTACGACAATTCTGACCGGCGGATCTTGGTATCCTATTGGAACGGCTGTTGGTGTCGGGCCAAAGAACGAATCAATGTCTCTGTGTGTGCAATCTGCAAATGTGCGCATTAAACGGCGTAATTTATCGGTCGTTGAATCAAACATTCCGGTTATTTCAGGCAATTTAGCAAGCGAAACAAATTCCATAATCTGAATAACGGTGGGCTTGAGTCGCCCCAAATAATAAATGTAATCAATGTTTTCCATAAAAATATCATACTTCAATACAAATTCAAAATACACGGCCCGCTTGGCTATGTTGGTGCTGCGACTGCGAATTGTCGGGGCCTTTCCTGGTTGAAAGCATGCATCGCCATACACAATGATAAAGGGAACCCGATCACCCGGTGGAAACTCTCTGCCAGGAGTGACGGCTTTAATTTGATCGTTAACGACGGCCTGAATAATACCCCCAGGATTTGCATAGGTACGCTTCAGACTCTTGGAAATCACTAGCCGGTTAATGTCAATCGACCGATTTAAAAATAAATTCATAATCTCATTTAGATACAAAACCACAGCGGCCCGTCGATTCTCAGCCAGCTGCACCAGACAACCTGCATTCTCAGGCACCGGGGCAATCAGAATATCAAAAACATTGCGCTGTAAATCATGGCAAAGGGGAAAACTATCGCGCCGCACCAACTCAAAACCTTTGTAGTCAAGCTTGGGCGGTTCTGTCGGTGACGTATACATTTGCCCGGCATAGCGTTTCTTCTTAACCAGCAGGTACGGCAAAAACACTTTTTCAAAAACAAGCGAAAGCTTTCCATTAAATGAGTCGGTCACGGCTGCTGCTACCGTGATTGCGTAAGTACTGGCTTGCTCAACCGTTGTGGCCCCAGGAATTCTAATCATAATTGAATCCGTATCGCCATAGATTACCTCGCAATTATACTTTGGCGATTGAGCAACTGATACTGCACGCTCAATCGCCTCTCGGCCGGAACAAGTAGTGCTCTCGGCAACCGCCATGCACTTGTACATACCCTCGGTATTAAAAAACCCATAGACACTGTTGGCGCACAATTTTAGCGAAAGCTGCCGATAATCAAACTGAGCAATTTCGTGGGCAGGTCGATTGTTCCGCTTTGCTTCGCCCATCATTCGCTTAGCCACTGCCCGAGCTCCAAGCAAGTTGCGCAGCAGCTCCGGCACTATGCCCGTTGCTTCTTGGACAAACCGGTGCTCCAGTAGCTTCACCGTAGTTTGACCAATGGTCTCTGCGGCACTATTGTCAATCAGAAGCGTCGAAGGACATAGGTTGTCCTTCATCATGCAGCTAGGATACAGACTGGCAAAATCAAGCGTTGCTACCGGAAATGTATAGTAACCTGGCTTGGGCGTAATAACAATGGCGCCTTGGTACTCGCCATTGATAAATTTGTGGGTATTAAAGACAAAATTCATAGCATGGCCCATTTGAAAGTACATGTTGCGCACCTTGATTTGCTGGCCGCACGATGACAAGGCCATGATGGGAGTGTATGTGGCCCGAGAAAGCTCAATAAATTCTCTCAGTGACCGCCACTTTTCAATGAGAAGCGCCGGCAGTCTGGTATCCTGTTGACAGTACTCCGCAATAAGCTTGGAATTTCCCGCACGGTAAGCCACATTCATTTCGGTGTACAAAAGGTCAAATTTAGTGCTTCCAATTTCAGAAGCCGAGACATCCTTCAGCTTTAGGCTTGTCATTCCCTTGAGGCGTTTTGTCAGCATAAAAACATCGATCTCAGCAAGTCCCGGGGAATTAAACAAGATAATGTCATTGTCGCCCATCGCAGTCGACGAACAGGTTTGTGGCTTGGCGCGTCGCGTCGAATCAATTGAATGGCGCATAATTTTACTGAGACGGAAAAACCGGGACCCGCTAGGAGCCAAAACCTTTACTCGATCCATCAAATAGGGATTGTCAAATTTCCATATGTTGTAGCCGGTAAGCACATCAAAGTCCCCAAACACAACAAAATCCCGCCAGGCTTCAAGCATTGCTAGCTCCGATGAAAACACTCGCATTTCAAAGGTACGCTCCACTTGGTCAATCATTGAATTTTCCACAGTAGTCGTAAGAGGAACCGTGGCCACCGGATTGAAAGAAAAACATATTTCCTGGACAAACCCGGAACTTCCACAAGGATCAAACTTATAGACTGAATTTCCAATGGCAATGACAGGGCACGTAACAGCCACGGGAAACACTGAATCGTCCGGCGAGTAGCATTCAATATCAAACGACAGCATTCGGATCTGGGGAATAAGCATACTGGGCGGACACAGAAAAAGTTTTTCATGGCGCACAATCAGTTCGTGGGTACAGTGGGTGTACTTTGGCGTAAACGGTGCTACTTTGCCCAGGGTAAATGGCACATCAACATCGATCCAGGAAAACCAGGAACAGGGAGTCTCGGGCGTACCAGCTTTTAGCGTAAGAAACTCCATCAACTGGCCAACAACAAAGATGGAGCGATGATGCGATACAAAGGAATCCCACTCGTGAATTTGAAACCCAGAATCGGTTAAGTATTTTTTGGCGTGATGACCGTCTCGGAATGAAGAAAAAGAAACCTTTAAAAAATTAAAAAGCTGCCTGTTTCCAGATACGTCTGCGTAAAAACCAACAGCCTTGTATCGCCGCACAAATTCAAACTGGGCATTGTGCAGCCTAGACTTAAGAGAATTAAGCAATGGCTCGAGCTTAACATGGGAGCCTTGGTCGTCGCTTAGTTCCACAAAAAAATGAAAACGCCAGTTGTTTATTATGACTGCAATGGAGTCGCCATTTTCAAGCCGCCCAAAAAGCGTCACAAAAATATTGGTTGGGGCAAACCGGTTGGTGTCTTGGCCTGTTGAATTGGAAACGTGGCCGTCTGAATGAAACAGGGGAAGTTCCAAGTGCTCGGAAACCGCAGAATCAGAAATACAAAAATTAACCATTTTTTTTATAGCGACTGTTGTCCGTTTGCCTAAAAAAGTTTTGTTCGTTTATTACCAAACTTTAAATGTTTAAATAAAAAAAACACAGGAATTTATTTAATAAATGTCGCACCCGATGTTGACTGATGTACACCGCGATGCTCTCTACACCATTTTGAAAAATAACCCGCAGCAAGAAGTGGTTGGCTACTTCTCAATTGAGCCCGGCACCGAAAATATCTCGGAAATTAACGAGGTTGCGCGGGGCGACGACGAAAAGGTGGCGTACCGCGAGTTCCAGGAGTACCCGTTTCACACACACCCGCTCTCCACCCTAAAAATGACGGAACCTCCAAGCGGCGAGGACCTGCTCCAAAGCCTTTCGTGGGGCTACCCTGACTTTAATGAGAAAAAACGCAGTTGCACTTGGGAGTGCGTTGTGGCGTCCGAAGGCCTTTGGTGGTACCGTCCTACACTAGGCCTCAGGCAGTTTTATTTTGACCTACAGGAGATAGACGAGGAGCAGCAAAATTACCTTGCAAAGCAAACGGTGCGATACATAAATGCAGTGGGAACCCTTTTTAAGAATCGACTCATTGACTTGCGGGAATTTTTGAGTCGCAGTCATATGATTGACTTCGCCTGGATGCAGGAACTGCTTATGAAAAATCCTGTCTTTTTGACTTACCTTGACAAGTACTTTCAGCTGGCGTCAATGAAGAAGTTAAAGGTTAATAATTATCCGGATGTTCGTTATATTCCAGGCTTTGAAATTATTTTTGAAACGGCTGCGTAATAAAATAAATGAATATCAATCAAGACGATCAAAATTTTATTTACAACGAATTTATAAACAGGCTGCGCAAGCGGCTTTTTTTGATCCGAGAAATCACAATCTGTCCTAAAATAATTTGTCACCATTTGCTTACAGAAAGTCCCAGTTTTGCAATTGACTTTCCACAGTACTTATTCATTGTAAACTTTTTTCCAGGTGATTTGGGCGGTAAAATTGCAAAAGCGCTTATTGATTCCTATAATAATTTAGCCGACGAGACTTCCGAACCATCTATTATTGAAGCAAACGACGGGGAAATTTGCTCTAAAATTATGCGTTTTTTTGATTTTTTAAATTAAATTTTTGTTCTTTTTTTTGTCCTTTAATGCCAACTAAATGCTCAAAATGCCACGCTCTTTGCCGACGAAAGTGCGGGGCCTGTCGGTCTGTCTATTACTGCTCCGTAGAGTGTCAGCGCGCCGATAGGCCTTTGCATAAACTAGACTGCAATGACCTCTTTGTTTTCACAACCATCAATATGGCGTTGGCTTATTTTTACCTTCCATTTTCAATCACTATCCAGAACATTAGTACGATGGCCGACGGAGCCTTTACTTACCGGGAAGCTTGGGAGTCTATTGCTAATGGCTTGGCAAAATTACAGGGACAGGGTGGATTTGATG
>Ga0209443_1000740_pt1 | contig 21745 bp, 26 predicted proteins | sample LauGreBMM110DCMD_2_FD_187571 | JGI IMG/M metagenome (GOLD analysis project Ga0209443, IMG submission 187571) | Freshwater lake microbial communities from Lake Michigan, USA - Su13.BD.MM110.DCMD (SPAdes) (version 2) | ecosystem: Environmental > Aquatic > Freshwater > Lake | place: Lake Michigan... | reverse complement strand
CGGTGGGGGTGGCGGTGGTGGTGGTGGCGGCGGCGGTGGTGAGATTCCAGTTAATCCAGTAACACCATTAACTTCTGCGATTGTATTTAATAAGCAACAATCACATACAACGTTAATTTCAATGTTTATATCATCATCAAAAATACTATCGGATTCTTCTATTGATTCTAAAAAATCATCAGTTTCTGTGTCCGTTAAAACAATATTCATTATTTTTAATTAATTATTTTTTAAAATTCTTAAGAGTTTTAAAAAAAAAAAAAAAATTTTTTTTTAAAATATATTTTTTTTTATTAAAAATTGTATAATAATAAAATGGATAATCATCGCACAAATATAATTATAAACATTGTTTATAAAAATTTTTATAGGTATTTAGTTCAAATTTGTAGTCAATATAATTTGAAACTTGTTATGAAAACAGAAAATTCATATACAGCTGTATCTACTAATATTATTAATTTTATATTTTTTATTTTTGGTAGTAATGAAATTTATTTTTTTAATGAACTTTCCAATGAATTTTTTAATGTAATTGAATTTTTACAAATATTTTCTTTAAATAATATTAGGGAAAATTGTGATGCAACTCAAAAAAATGTAATAAATTTTTTGAAAAATTTTAACGCAAATAATTTTAAAATTTCAGGAAGATATGAAGATTGTGGAAATTATTGTCAAAATATAATTAATTATAGTATTAGCTTAACGTCAAATTTATTTTGTACTAATAATCCTTTATTGAATAATATTAACATTGATACAGCATATTTTTTATTTGTTTATATTCTTTTTATTAAAAGTTTAGTTTTTAAAACAATTCATGCTGAATTACTAAAATTAGAACAAAAAAATACAAAATTTGTAAATTTTTTGTTACAAAATTTACAAAGTCCCGCATCACTATTATGGCGAAAAATCCTAATACTTCAAATAGAGAATCAAATTTTTAAATTACTTACTAGTAATGATTCAGAAATTTTTATAAACGAATATAATGTATTAAATAATGAATTTCAACAAATTACTATTCAATTTCATAATTCTAATAGAACAGATACTTTTGAGATATTAGTTGAAACGTTAAATATACAAAGTACAACAGTTCCTAACAATGATGAATTTACTAATTTATATGAACAACCTAATACAGATTTACAACGTATAATTAATCCTCAAGCAATACAATATTTGTTACTTCAAAAATTACGTGAAAAAGTAGAAAATAATATTGCAAGTGATAATGAACGTGAATTATATATAATAATATTACGTGAAAAAGTAGAAAATAATACTGCAAATGATAATGAACGTGAATTATATAATAATTTTTTAACATCAGCACCAAGTCAATTTTCTTTTGCTTCAGACGTTTCAAAAATGCGCAAAAAAATGAATAAGAAGCAATTTTACTCGGAACCCAAACACTACGCAAAATATTCTGCTAGCCCCAAGAAAAAGCAGTCAAAATGGCACTATCACAATGATAGAATCGACAGCAGCAGTGATGAAGACGATTAATCTGAGTAAATACTTTGAATAGAAAGTAACAAAATCTTTTATTTTTAATTTAGTTTAAATGAGTACTGATAAAAAAAACATTATTTTTTTGCGCACGCTCGTTCTTTTTTTCTAATTTTTCCCCACAAGATAAACAAATGTTTGCCGGAGACGCTCCAGACTACAACCATTTCAAGGAAGCCCTGGCCGAAACGTACACAAACGAAAACAACCGCCTGCGCATCCAGCGGGCGTTTTGCACAAAACTTGGCCGCCGAATTGAGGAGAAGTGTTTCAACGCCCTCGCCAAAAGCCTGCTCGGGGGCCCGATCAACGAAGACTGGCTTACTGAATCGCTATTTCGTAACCGCATTGATATCGAAAAATCTTCAGGATCGCTATTCGCATGCGCCGGTTGTGGAATTTCCCAGTCGCGAACCTCCAAAGCTATCGCGGTTTCTGTTCTTGGAGAAAACACTTTTTTATGTGTCTCTTGCTACGGAAAATGGATGGCGCTGCGCAATTTAATACAACACCTGGTTGGCCGAGTTGATTTAATGGAACTGCGGTCGCTCTACAAAGGTTGCCGGGTAGTTTCAGAGAGCGTTGACTCTTAAAAGCTGCAAATAAAGATTTTTTCAACAATTTACCACACTGGGTTGAGTAAAACCAGATTTGACCGACACAGATTCAACCGATTGCCGTTGATAAAGCCAACCTGTGGAAAGTCGATGTGTTGATTTAATTGGAAGCTTGAGGTATTTTTTTCCAAAGAGTTGTGGAAGCGGCCGAAAATGTACGAGGAAAGCGCGATGCGTCTGTGGTACTCGCGGAAATCCCTAAATTGAAAGTACCTCCGCTTCACCAAGACATTTCCAAAAACGCCATATTCTAATTTTAGTGGTTTCATGCGGTATGTTTCCAATGTTTCCACGTCCTCCCTATCGACGAGCGCGTAGCTTTGGGGCCAGGGTCTTTTTGATCGGTAGCCAAAAACGGGCACCTCAACCATTTTTTTAGGGATAAAAATTCCGCTGTCGCCGGCTGCACTATTCTTTGTGATAGTGCATGTCATCGTAGCCAATCGAAGTCAAACAGAAACTGTGTAACCAGCTTTTAACCGGACGCAAAACCAAGTAAAAGAGCAACGCGATAAGAACGGCAATTAAAACAGTAAAAAAAATTTTGAGAAAAATAGTGTTGCCGGAGTCCTGTGGCAATTGCCACGGGTGATTGTCGGACGAGTGGACGTAATAGCAGGTACACAATTCTTGAAGAATAAAAAAAAACAAAACAAAGGCGAGAATATTCATAGGGCAAATTTTAATAGAATGTAAAATTAAAGAAAAAGAATTTATTTTGAAAAAAAGCTAAGCCTGGGCAACGGACTTAACGGGCAGTCCAAGCCTAGTGCAATACTCCTTGGCCCTGCCAAGGGAAGGTTCCAGTGGAATTCGGGTTTCTGTCGTCATTGTGCGGCACATACTAATGGCAACGGAAAGGGGCCCGCTTTGAAGAACTTTGTCTTCCATGCAGTACATGTTAAACCAAGTGATCCACTCGGCGGGAATCTCCGAGACAGGAGACGCCGCGGCAATAAAGCCCTTGGCAACGACGTAGCGCTCGTCATTTGTAGGTTTTGACGCGGTAGGAATGACGAGAGACGCGGTGTGAAAGCTCTGGAAGACACGCAACAAGAGTTTGCGAGACTCGTCAGTGTCGATAGCAAACAGTTTCAAGACGAGGTTTCCACCCGGAAGAAGCAACGCCATTGCGATTTCCAGCTCGGCCACAAGCAACGGGTACATAATCATTTCCTGTTCGCGGCGTTTTTCCACCTGGACTTCAAAGCCGCCATCGGCAGTGACCAAATGGCACGACGGACCCACTTTTCTAACAAAAGCGTCGCGAGCAGCAGGGTCCTGGACGATGTCGAAAGAGTGGAGGTTTTGCACCGACGTGATGGGTTGCAAGTCATCTGGCCAAATATCGTTTGGCAAAGAAACGACGTGGGAGCAAAAAAGGTTGTGATGGCCGTTGAGGATGCGGCGGTAGACATCGGTTTCCAACAAAAACCCGAGGTGACGCACCGTGGCCTGAAAAAACCCGCCCGGGGCTTCGCCAATGTGGGCCGAACAAATAGAGCCAGACGCAGGGGTTTCCACAAGATTGCCAAAATGACAAAAGAGTTCGGCCATTTTAAAAAAAGCCCTGCTAAACGGCTTAAAGGCACAGGCCTGGTTGATACGACCGAGGACCCAATTGGCTTCGATAGCCTTACGCCAAACATCGGGCCACGGGGCAACCCGGGAAATCATGTCCTTTTGCTCGTCCAAAAAACGGCGGCTCTCTGTTGAAATATCTGCCAAATTTTCCGGCGCAACGCTAAAGTACTGCAACGAGCACGGAACTTCCCACAAGAGGGACGCAGCCGGCGCGGACACTTCCCGAACCGGGGCGTTGCGACGCCTGGGCTGCATTCTACGAGCCGAGTCGTCAGCGTTTCGGCAGGGGCCAGAATTATAATGCCTGTTGTTTTGACGGACAGGATGGGGAAACTGTGCATTGTTAGCATAAAAAGGTGGGTGAGCAACCGACTGGACACGAGGCCTTTTTTCGCCGGCGTATTTGTGGCAACTGTGGCGATTGTTGCGCAAATGACTGCGGCTCCGTACGACGGTAAACTCCGGTTCCGGGAGAAGAGCGACACGCGCAGAAGAAGGCGCGGCACACGCAGAAGAAGGCGCGGTAAAAGAATTGGTTTCGGTAGAGACGGTATTTTCCAGAAAACCAGAGTTATTTTCCGCCTCGTCGGCCTCCTCGAGGTCTGCCCAGCACAAAGAGGACGATTCAGTGCCCCAGATCAACGGAGAAGAGGTTGCATCCATTGTTGGCAGAGGCGGAGAAGGAAAGTGTTTTTCCAATTGGTTTTAAATTTTTTTTAACAATTTCAGTAGACATGCGCATCTGTCCGTCGGAAAACACAAACTCAACGGGCAGAGAAAATTTATAAGCAACGGCGAAGACAAAGCACTCTCCGGTTTGGCAAGGCAAAAGAGAAAAGGACGCATCGGGCTGGTCGAGGGAGGCAAGGTCGAGGGAGGCAAGTTTGAGGGAGGCAAAAAACAGTGGAAACGGCGTCGAAATTCCATCGACTGTGCATTCGGGCGAAAAAGTCGGCAGAAAAATGTAATTGTTATTGACGAGCGGCACGCCCAGGATTCCGAGAAGACTTGTCCTCAGCATCTGGACGCCAGACGACGAAGGGTCTTTTACGCAGATCATTTTTTAATTGGACAATAAAAAAAACCCCTTACGATATTGTAGTGTACCAGTCGTTTTCTATTCGGGTAAATTCAATCTGGGTTTTTTGGTTAACAATGAGGGGCTGAGCGCCGGTTGGGTTAAACAACAAGCTGTAAATAAGGTTAGTGGGCAGTGCGCAGTACACGTGCAGGGGGAAAGCGGTTGTGTTTACAAGACGGAAGCGACAGAAATCAGGGGATGCGAATTGAATGCGGGCTTCAACGTGGTCAATATTTGCGTTGGTGGCAGGCGGCAGAAGGACAAACAAATTGTTTAGAACAGAAGTGAGCGTAATGCTGCTTTGGGAAGGCGGGGCCGAGGTTACAATTTTGGAAAGGGCAACGCGTACCAAACCTTCGGCAAACTCCTTATTGATGATGTGTTTTTGCTGGGTTGGAACTAAAAGAAGATTCGGAATATTTGTAAAAGTGAGGATTTTTGCATTTGAGACGCTGAGAGACTCGAGTACATCGATGGTATTTGTTTCCGAGGTTGATGAAACGAGCCTACTGAAAACACCGCGGTTTGCAGATAGAGTTAAAGTGCCTTTGATAGGGGAAGACATGCAATTGATTTTATTAAAGTTTGCCAGAAATTTTTTGGCGGCGAGAGGCGCAAAAAATTCCGGGCATTAGAAACCCGTCGCCCTGGAGGAAAAGGTTGCGCATGAGAGCGCAAATGCGGCGCTCGACGTAAGGTATTTCGAGTTGGCGCAACGCAGTAACCACAGAATTCTCCGTCAGGCTTGCGGTTTCCGAGACGGGCGCATTGAGCGACGCAATGATGACCGAGCCGTGGTCGTCCAGCAGCTCGTTTATTCTGTCCAGCAATTTTATTGGGGCAAGCGCGAGTCCGGTGTACAGCGTAAACCGAAAAAGCACAGTGGCCGGTCCAGCGGTGCAGATAGTAGTCCACAAAGGGGTACAGTGGAGTTCATCGAGGGTGTAGCGGATATAAGCGCGTCGTAGACTGCGGCAAGTGGCGGAGAGACGGATGGCCGATAGGTGGTCGATTGCGATGAGTCCGAAGAGCAGCTCGGAAGGGAGATTCTGAATTGCGTTGAGCATTTTTTGTTGCGCTTTTCTTTTACGAATGCGTGTTTTCACTATAAAACAAAATAGTAAACAAAGAGAAGCACAACAAGCGCGCCGATAATTTCCTTGTAATATTTAAAAACAAAGCTGTATACTTTGCTGTCCGCCTCGTGCCAACTGCTTCCCTGTAGCGGTTTTATAATAGTTCCGGGTTTTTCGACACTTTGGTCGTCTTTTGTAGTGTACGGCAAGAATTTCTTACGCGGCAGTATCGTGAATGGGTGGGCGGTCTCGCTAAGAACTTTGTCGAGAAAGAGGGGCCCGGTGCTGGTCATTACCTTGAGGTGTTTTCCGAATGCCCACCAAGGAATGGGATCGCGCAGCGCCTCAAAAGCCTCGAGCCAGATGGGTGAGTGTTTTTGGCTAGCCATAAGGCAGTTAGTGAATGCCTTGTAGGGCCCCGATGCGTAGATGAAGCAATCGCCGGCGTCCCCTAAATGGCTTTCGATGGACTCGGTGGGGTAGAGGTCGAGGTCCGAGTAGACGCCGCCGATGTCGTACAGGACAAAGTAACGAATCATGTCGGCGCGCTGGATATTGTACTCGTAGGAGTCGTGAAGCTCAAGGAATTCCGGGTGGTACCTGGCGATATGGCTGCGGATTGTGGCATCGGTCCACAGAATGTAGGTCCAATCCGGGTGGTGACGGCGCCATTCGACCGGGGACAATTTCCACATATCCGGGATGTTTTCGTCTTTCCATGTCTGGTGGATGATTTTGGGAATTTTGCCGCGTGTCAAAGGGATTATGGCCATTTTTTAATAAAAAAAAATTAATGGAGAAAAAGTCAAGAAAAAAAAAAACAAAGTAAAATGAGTTTTGGAAAACGGGGCCGCTATGAAAGCGACGACGACGACGAAGACCTGCGCACGGCACTGGGCAAGCAAAGAAATTACGGGTTAGATTCGGACGACGATTTAAGCATTTTTTTAAAAAGACCGCGCCGGTTTGAAGCGGCCCCGATTCTGAGGAATGATAAGAGGCCTGCTCCAGAAAGAGCGCTTCGAACAGCGACAAAACGGTCTCGAGATGTCAAAAAAACATGCCGGGACATTTTGGCTAACCTAAAAAGCATTATGCACTATGTCAAGACAAATCGGCTCTATCTGCAGCAGCATACCAGCAGACAGGAGGGAATACAGATTTGGAGGGAGACTGTGCGGCCCATTTCGCTTTTCCTGGAAGAGAAGTTTGACTGTGACGGCTTTTTGCAAAATTTAGACGCAATTGAGCAAGTCATCGCTTCGGCACAGCGAATTTGCCTGTTTTTTCGCGGCATTTTTGAGCACGCTGTTGATATAGCGGAAGACCTCGAGTCCCACCAGGCGTCACGGCGGTTTTTTGCAAAGTCAGTGGTGGAGCTCCAAGAGATGGAGGAGTCGGTACAATTGCTTTCAGAAGGACAAATGATAGATATGTTTGGAGCGATGGAATGATTTATTATAAACTACTCGACGCCATCGTAATCAATTGGAATAATTGGCGACACGGTCTGGGCTTCGGCAAACGCCGTGTAAACGCTAGCGTAGCCGTAGGAAAGCTCCTCCGCGAGGGTTTCAGTCAAATCCGTTGTTTCCGGGTCGAACTCCAGCACCCTGGAGACGCGCAATTTACAGGAGGGATCCGGCTCAAAGGTTTTACAGGCAATCTCCAAACACCCTCGGCAAACCCGGGCGGGGTTTTCGGGCACTGTCCGACCAATTGTGGCTAAACGCTGGGCAACCGTTTGAGCGGTTGGTCTGAAATCGGGGTCGTAAGAGAGCATTGGCTCGAGCAGCTTGGCAAGCTGATTGTAGCGAGGACCACGCGATGCCAACTCCGTAAGCGTTTTGGGAAAAGTGTCGCGCACCTTGCGATACTCATCGGGCGTATCGCCGTCGTAGATGAAATCGGTATCGGGAAACAAACAGAGCAATATAGTGATGCCCAGCGCGAAAATATCCATAGCGGGATTTGAATCGATGGTGTCTTTCTTCCGGGCAAGAAAGATAAGCTCCGGTGGAACAAAACCTACAGTGTAGAGGCTACCCTTCCGAATTGGCATGCCGAATCGCACACTGAGACCGAAGTCAATAATGCGTGCCATACCGCCGCCAAACATCAAATTATCTGGTTTAACGTCGCCGTGCAACAGGGCACCGTTGTGGAGCTTGGCAAGCGACCCCGCCACTGCAGTAAAGACTTCGCAGACAAATTCAATTGGAACAGCGGCGCCCTTTCCAAAAGAATTGCGCTGGTCAAAGAGACTGGAAGTCATGAATTCGAGAACAATGGCCAGGTGGGGTTTTGTCAGTTTAGTGGGCACCGTTGTTTCCACCGCCAGGATTTTCACCGTCCCAATTGGATCCAAGCGATTTGCAAGCCGGGTCATCGCCAGCTCCAATTGGCCCTCGTAGCCTTGGTCCAACACCTTGACTGCCACTTTGCTTCCGGAGAAGGTGTCGGTAGCCTGGTAGACCGGGGTCGAGTCGTCTAAGCCGTTCGTGACGATGTAGCGGTCTCCAACGGTTCCATCGGCGGGGTTGAGCAGAATAAAGCGACACAGGTTGAGAAAAGCCGCGGTGCTTCCGGCTACTGGTTCCGGGGAGCGTTTCATTTCGCCAAGGACATCGTTAAAATACTGGGTAATCGCCAGACAGCCTTTGGCATTTGTGGGGTTCAGAGTGACTTTCTCGCGTTTCAAGTACTCTCGGGTTTCAGAAGCGCGATTTAAGCAACTCTTTGACTTCATGATATTAAGCGCAACGGGGAGCGCGGCAATCAACTTTTCCATTATGTCTTTGCGCCACGCAAGGACTTTCAGGGTTTTTTTTGTGGAAAAGTCAACGTATTCATCGTGGGATGAAAGAAGAGTAAGGCGTTCGTGGGAACGGATTAGCAGGTTAAGAAGCATTTTGGCGAAAAAATTTTTTGGCAGAAAAAATTTTTTTGGCGAAAAACCTTTTTATATAAAGTATGCGATGAAAATGTTAAATTAAGGCACGTAAGCGCAGTTTTTACGCAACTTTTTCATAATAGATTCGGTTTGCAAAACCGAGGCGTACTTTTGCGGATTTCTAAGCAAAAATTCAACAATATTTGTTACTGGAACGTTTTGGGTGTCTGAGAAACTTGGCGCACAAGTAAACAGAGCGGCGGGATTTGGCAACGGAGCGGAGGAAATTTTTGCTGGCTTAGCGGAAATTATTGCTGGCTTAGCGGAAATTATTGCTGGCTTAACGGAAATTTTTTTGGGTTGTAGAGGTTGTTTTTTAGACGACATTTTTTTATAAATTTAAAAAATAAATTTGCATATGTAAAATGTTTGACACCGATTTTGAAATTTTTGTATTTTGTATGCTGACTACAATCCTTGCACTAAATGCATCAAATCTCATTAAAAAAAAACTAAAAACAGCTGCTCAAAAGTCACCGGACAGCGTTAACCAAGAGTTACACAACGAAGAAACCACAGTACCAGCAGCGGCGCTAAGCGCCAGATCGACAACGCTCGAAGAAGTTGTTTTATCGCGGCTATAAGTTACATGTATATATATGACTTATACAAGCAAAAAAATAAGGTGAACAAAAAATGATTTTATTAACAAGGTAAAGTAAACTTTTTAAAAGAGTCAATGCAAAAGTAGGCCCCGTTAAAAAAGGACATCCGATCTAGATTATCGATTGCGCACAGACTAGCACCGGAAAACCCGTTCAAAACCGCAATGGGACGACTACTGCCACACGGTTCAAAAACCTTTGTGTTGAACGAAAAGTAATCGACGATGTACCAAAATCCCCGGGAGTCACAGAAAATGTTATCAACGCGACATCCGCCAATTTCGATAGACGCCACTATGTCGCAATTCCAATTGTAAACCGAAATAAAATTTTCTTTTTCCGCAACAACGCACACATTTTCCTTAGAATCCAGACACATTGAGTAGGCCTTGTGTCTGCACCGAAGCGCAGAAATAGGCATTCCGTCCGGACAAATGCGCTGAATGTGCATCGTTTTCGGGTCGTTGATGTACATCATGCCGCTTTTTCCAACAGAAAGTGACGTTGGACTATGAAAATGGCTAGAAAAGTGCCGGTCGATTTGAACCACAGTTAAGCCAGCTTGGTCGTAAACAACAAGCCAGGGCGGGCCATTATAAAGCAGCACAATGTCGCCCAATTCGTTGCACTTCATGTCAATTAAAGAACTACTTTTAAATGGAACTTGAAAGAGAATGCGAAATGCGCTGTCACTGAATGCTGCGATGGCAAGGTGTCTAAAGGGGTCTCCGTAAGTTTGGCAAAAAATCCACTCGCCAGTCCACTGAGAACAAAAAATGAAGCGCGGTCTGGCGGCGCGCCGATCAGCTAAAAAATAAGATTCTGGCGATCTGAAAGAGAAAACGTTTTCTCTGTGGACCACTATGGCGGACACAACATCGTCACGAAGTCGTGGCATTGAGGAAATAAAACTTTCAATTAGTTTTTTTTCAGTACGCGGCAATGAAAAAAGGCCATTTTGGCGTAGAAGCGAATCAACAAACCAGCTCCGTTCGCTAACACGAGAATCTCGCATTTCCTTGCATTCGCGCTGTTTTTCGCGCCGAGCGTTGCGATTTTCAAAATGGCCAGAAAAGGTTTTTGTTTTTTGCATGACATCAACCCACAGTTCAAGAAAAGAAACAGTGGCACCGCGGATTCCCTTTGAAAAAGTAGTTGAAAAGAAAGACTCTGGCAGACACATGTATTTTCGGGCGGAAGTTCTGTCGAAAATTGTGCCAAAATTTGCCATGAGAAACAGCAAGTCGATGCGATGTCTAGTAGGACATAGAACCAGTTGAAAAGATGCTCGGCAATAGTCAACAAGCGAACACAGAACGGCGAAGCGCAACTGCTTTACATTATAGGAAGCCAGGAGATCAGCAGGAGAACTTTCCGGAGTTTTGAGTAGAACCTCCATTGTAAATGTGGCTAATTCCAGGGGAAGAGCAGAAAAGCGCGTCTGGCTTCTTCGAGACATTTGAGAAAATGACATTTAAGAAAATGACACTAAAAAAATGTAGAAAAAAAAACAGAAAAAAAAGTATTTTCATTAGTCGCTGTGAAAAAACACAATTTATAAAATTTAAACAGCAAGATGAGCGGGGTTGGGACACGATTTGTAATTGAATGTTCATTTGCGGGGTGTAAAAAACGTCTTTTGGCCGAGGAAAATGCCCAATCCGCCGAATCCGCGCAAAAAATGAGGCGCTGCGGTGGCTGTCGCACGAATTACTACTGCACCGCCCAGTGTCAGAAGTTGGATCGCAAAACTCACCGGGCTTTGTGTGTCATTGATAAGACGGGCCAAAAAACGTGTGTGCGCCTGCAAGACATATTCTGCAAACTGATTCATGATGACGTGCTGAAAAAACTTTTTTTAAAAAAGAGAACTTTTTTAAGCGTGTCCCATAGAATTGCGTTTTATTACGTTAGTAATTTTTCTATTGACGTGTACAGTGACTCGACGCTTTCCGGAGCACTGTCCTATGCTTTTCTCACCAGTCTTGAAAAATTTGATTTTTTTGGCAATTACGATGGGAATGACACAGTATTTATTGGGCCGCTGTTTCAAGTATTTCTTTTTCCAGTGGAGAGCCGGGAGAATATTCTCCGCATTGATTTTAATTCAACCTTTTTTGGGGACGAATCGCGTTCGTGCGCTTCGGGTGGACTAGAAATACCTCTGCGGAAATAAAAATTTTTTACAATAGTGTTTTTAATGTATAGTTATATTAAGCTGTTTGAATTTTGTCAGAAAAAATGTTATATCTGGCCAAATTTCCATTGAAGTTCGGCCTTTTGGCCTCATTGCCGACATATAAAATTGCTTCGTACAGCAGTTGCACACTTTCGGGCACAGGTACGTGTTCCGACAGCATTATTTTAATTACCATGGGAGTGTACAAGGCGTTCATCATAATAATTTCCAAATTTTTTGTGGGGATGATGTCACAGCCGGCACCTATAAGCACAAGCTGTGATCCTGTTTGGCTGCAATTTATATGCCTGACAAGGTCACAGTCCTGGGGAATAATAAATCGCACAATTTTTTGGCCGTTTGTAGGGACGTCGTACACTCTGTTTTCTTCAAAAATGTGCAGAAGCTGACGTCCCATTTGTTTTTTTAAAAAAAAATAATAAAAAAATTTTTTGTTAATTACAAGCAGTGCAACAATTAAAAAAAATATTAGAAATTTTAAAAACAACGTAAATAAATGTCGTATCCACAAAGCAGATACCCCACCGCAAACACAACCCCGACGTGTATGTTGCCGCGGCACGTCGACGAAATATACACCAGTAGCCAGTGTCGCAATATGCTGGCTGATGCGCGCGACGCTGCAATCATTCGGGGAACGGCGCTCAATGACCCGACTTTTTTGCAGTATGCCGACTCCTTTAATATATTCATGAATGGAGACCAGGCCCAGATAAAGACCTTTGGCAATAACCGCGGCACTATGGCGTTTCACGGGGGATGCGATCTTCTCGTGAGGCCCGACACCCGGGAAACCCTGTGGCCTTATGCCCGGGAATTTTTGCGGAAACAGCTGCAGCGCTACCACGCCAACATGCCTTCGTTACCATTTGGACCGGAGAATCCCACACTGGTGTGCTTCAACAATGGAGACGGAAAATGGAATTGCCCGACTTAGGCGCGTTTCGCGGGGATTTGGTGCGGTTATTTGCTATAAAATAATGTAGATTTATTTTTGTTTCTATAAACATGGATGGCTTCTCTGAAACAGATTCAATTAAACTGACGAAAGCATTGATCAATCCGGTGGTAAAGGGGGCGGGAAACGATATCATTCTGGCTGATGACCGATACGACAACCGGGAACCAACGAGCCGCCCGGAAATGCAAGAAGACGATTCACCGCTATTGAACCCCAAGTGGCTTTCCGGAGTTCAATTTCTGGATGGCGACATTGACCAGGAACGAAGCAGTGACATCGATCCGCGCGAATTACCGCCCACGAGAAGCAAAATAAACGATTATAGAGAAACAACCCAAAGAATAGTTTCTCAGGGTCGCGTGGAGCAAGAGCGCAGTCGAATGGAAGAACCAATGGAGGGACGGCGTGAAATGAAGCAGAGCAGCGATATGGGGTTATCCCGGGGCAATTATGGAAAAGACCCCGGCTCGCCAAGCCGACAGCATGAACCTCGTGATGAGCCAAGGCGACTGCATGAACCTCGTGATGAGCCAAGGCGACTGCATGATGAGCCAAGGCGACCTCATGATGAGCCAAGGCGACCTCACGATGAGCCAAGGCGACAGTATGAACCGCACAATGAGCCAAGGCGACTCGCCTACTCTAATACCGAGAAGGCGCAAGAAGTTGTTGAAAACGACATATTTTTTCGAGAAAAATACAATGCTGGATACTATGAAAACGATTCTGGTGACCGGACTCGGCAAATGGGCGAACGATCCGAGCCCCACTATAGCGGAAATAACGAGCGCTCCCGCAGACCCAACGTGGAACCTTCGGAAGCAGATTTGTTGCGAGCGAAACACACCATGATAATTCAGTTACACAGCCTGGAAAGCCAGGGAGTTACTTTGACAAAGAATTACACGATGTACGATGACCTAGATGAAATACACTTTGAACTTCTACGTCAACAGAACAACGTGGATTGCACAACTACCGTCGACCAGTGGATGGTGTATATTATAATCCTGTTTTTTCTCATCGAGTGGATCAACACCAAGCTTGGGTCGCCGCTGTACTTCCACAAGGTTGGCGAGTACTCCATTGAAAAGATTGGGTCCCTTCGGGTACCGCTGCAACGGTGCTACCACCGCTATGTGCACAGTTCGGCAACCAATCCCATTATGGATGTGTGCAAAGCCATTGCGGCCATTCTGTTTGGCTACCACTTGAAAACCATGCTTGGCATCAGCAACGATGAAACGCCGCAGCGTGCAGCTGAGCCAACAACAGCGACGCCTTCGGCCAGCAGTCTTTTTTCGCTGCTTCCAATGGTGATGAAAACCTTTGGCGGGTTTGGCGGAACTGCGAAAAGCACGGCATCTTCCAGCAGTGCCGAAGGTGTTAAACACCGTCCTTTCAGTGTAGCCGGCGACCGGACCGAAATTAAAATGCCGCCTGCGTTTTCCGTGGCGTAAGTCTCCCATTGAAGATTTCGTATTGAAAATTATAAAATGTTTTGCAAAATAAAAAATCAATGTGTTCAATACAAAATAATTCTCCTGCGGGGTGCTCCGCGTCTCCTGGAGCCATGTATCCGGATGCCGGGTGTCCAGCACTAGTACAACAGGGTGAATGCTGGCCCAATCAAGAGCCCTGTGGAATTAGTGAAACCGAGATGCTTGCCAGTGTACAGAATCTTGGGGTAGCGTTTTCGCAAAACGCCTGGGCAGCAGCACAGCAGGAAGGTTGTCTTGGGTGTCCCGATCGGTACCCCAAATGGCCGGCAAAGGCGATTCGGCCACGCCTGGACTGGCCAGACGATTTTGTAGTGGGCGCCGATCCGGATTTTGCCATCGACGAAACACCTTTTTTACAGCAATACTCTAAAAACCCGAAAGTAAACGGCTCCGAAGGCGTTTGTAAAAAAAGTGATTTTTTGCCTTCCTGGCCAACTGCCGCTCGTCTTGCGTCGGACAACGCCTATGTAATTGTCGACGAAGATCTTGCGCCACACCCACAGGTTGCCGTTCTTTTACCGGCCGAATCCCTACAAGCCCCAGCCGCGGCACAAAACCAAGCCGCGGCACAAAACCAAGCCGCGGCACAACACCAAGCCGCGGCACAACACCAAGCCGCGGCATCGCAAAGTCCCAAAGAAGTTTCTGATGCAATTAGAGCTGCTGCAGCAATGCACGAGATGGCTATGCAAAAAGCCGTAATAAACTCGGGAACTCCGGCCGATGATTCGCCTACCTTAATGAATTGTATTGGGAACGGCTGTCGCGGGATCGCATATGACCTTAACAATTGGAACGAAATGGGTAAAAATATGAATGCCCAAGAAAAACTTCAACAAATTTTTTTGAGCGATAATAGAGGTGTTCTTTTGGTTTACATGATTCTAATTTCCTTTGCCATTGCAATTGTTCTCTATTTTTTGTTTAATTCTTAAACAATTTAATTCTTAAACAATTTAATTCTTAAACAATTTAATTCTTAAACAATTTATTACAAAAAGGCATTAAAATATAGTTATTAAAATTTTTTTTGTAAAAGTTGTATATTATATATCATGTGCATTTATTTTATATTTCTGTATTAATTGACATAGCAATGCGCTCCGCAAGAATAAATTTTCCTCCAGATTTGGGTAAACCTAATAATCGACATTGTTCAACCAATTGCGTGCGGCTATATCTTTCCATTAATAATGAAATTTTTTGAATGTGCGCAATGTCTTTGGCTGGCACAATGTTTTCGGCCGGCGCAATGTCTTCGGCCGGCGCAATGTCTTTGGCCGGCGCAATGTCTTCGGCCGGCGCAATGTTTTCGGCCGGCGCAATGTCTTCGACCGTCGCAATGTCTTTGGCCGGCGCAATGTTTTCGGCCGGCGCAACGTCTTTGGCCGGCGCAATGTCTTCGGCCGGCGCGACGTCTTCGGCCGGCGCGACATCTTCGGCAAGAACAATGTCCTTAGCCGGCGCAACATCTTCGGCCGGCGCGACGTCTTTGACCGGCGCATCTTGAGCCGGCGCGACGTCTTCAGCCGGCGCATCTTTGGCCGGCGCATCTTTGGCCGGCGCAATGTCTTTTGCATCACACAAACTTTTTTCTAAAAAAGATTTATTCGCTACCAAAATACTTTTTTCCAAAACAGACTCATCAGTAACCAAAATACTTTTTTCTAGTAGAGACAACTCAGAAACTAAAATACTTTTTTCCAAAAAAAAATTTTCTGCCAAAGTAGAATTGTTTTTCAAAGCGTTGTTTGTATTGACCACACTGACCAGAGCATCAGGCACGTCTCTAATTGGCTGCGCGTCCGATGATGCTTCGGCATTACAGACAGAGTAGTCGCGCGGAGAAGAAATAATTTGTTCGTAATCTTCGGAAGACCCGGTAAAAATGATCGGGACAACAGCACTTTCCTCGGAAGAAAAGTTAAAAGTGCGAATAATTCGCGGAAAAAAAGATTTTAAAAGGATGTACATTATGGATTTATATAAAGATTTCAAAAAATAGAAAATTACTTTATGCCCACACAAAAGCAGAATCTCACAAAAAAAAGGTTTATTATATATATATATATACTAGGCTGAGTAGCGATAGCGGAGCGGGCTCTCAAATTTCCAGCCAACCTCGAAACAAATCGGCTGGAAAATAAGATCCTGTTGCACAATTTTTTTTTCGTCTTTGAGCAGACGAAACAGCGGAAAAAACTGGGTCCAGTTTTCGATGCGACAGAATTGCCAGGCACAGTACGCGTAGGAAATGAAGTGTTTCCGATAAGCGGGCTTGTTTCGTTCGTAGGGGTCAACGATCGTGAGAAACATGGCGCACATCCGGTTTTCAATTTGTAATGGAATTTGGACTACCGGCAGACCGCGCAGCCGAGCCTCAATCAGTACCAAATACTTTGCAAATTTACGCAGCCCAATGGCAGAAAGGCCCTCGGTGATGGAATCGACAGCCTTGGTATCGCGCAGCCCGGTTCCCGGAGGTGGCACGACAAGCGACTGTACAATGCTAGGCATTTTGGCCTCTAGCTGGGGATTCAGTTTCTTCCCCTGCAGGAGATGCAAATAGTCCCGGAAATTATTTTCACGCTTGTTGGCCACCACGTGCAAATCCGCGTCATCGCCACCGCCATTCGGTCCTACGAATATGGGTCTTTCGCTGTGCACCTGGGTAGTGTTGCACTGGACGCAAAGCAAAAACCCGTCGTCACTCCGAATGTTCATCGGGATGTCACAGGTCGGACACACCATTACATTGCAACGGTGGACCGGGGCCGTGTCTTCGCCCGAGCCATAGCGGCCCTTGAAATCCTCCACAACGTCGGCACGCTCTTCCGCGCTCTGGCACTTGTTGTACCGGGTAATGTACTGGATAATGACCTCGCGGAGGGCGGAAATTGTCTCGGAGTTGCGCAAATTCTCAATCTTTTTCTGGACGGAAATCCGCCTCTGTTGCAGCACCGATAGTTTTTTCGCGACGACGTACAGGGGCAACCCGGTCGTGTTTTCTTCGACGCGGATGTGCTCCGCCGGCAAGCCCGTTATTTCCGTCTCCAGTTCGGACAATTTCCGCAGATGGAAGCCCGAAATTTGGCGCAAATGGGTTTGGGTGTAGTTCAAAAAATCGCTATACTCAATATTTCGGGCCGATATTGCCGGGTCTTTGCGGCGTTTTGCCAGGGGTGCCGCGGACTTTACAGGATTCTGGAACCGGCGACGTTTTGCCAGCGGCACAAAATCGGCGCTGCCGTTTGTAAGCGTGTCGGGACCCTGGTAAGAGAAGGCGGCCGACGGCAAAACATCCGTCTTCTGGACAGTACTGGGCATTGGGGAAGTAGCCGTTGTTTTTACCATAAAGCGCATAATGCAGTTTCGCGACGTCATGTTGTTTAAGTCTGTGGTTGGTTGTGTTACTTTTTAAATGCGCGTTTTGGATGTGTATTTATTTTTAAAATTAAATAAATAGTAAAAAAATGGAAGGTGGAATTCCTACAATTGTGCTGTATGTGTGTGGCGCAATCGTCGTTGGGGCAATCATTCTTTTAATCAAAAAATTCTATAGCATCCAAAGCACTGTGGCGTCGCTCGAAGACGAAATCGCTCGTATAAAAACCCTCATAATGGACAAGGAGGACATTGACTCACTTGTGCAGGATGGTATGCGCAAAACAATGTCCACCCAGGCCAGTCGCCCACAGACGCAAGCCGCGGGTTTACAAAAAAATTCAGTGCCAGTGGCTACGAAATTCAGTGCTACGCCGGCAAAAAATGACAAACCGCGAGACGTGGCGCAAAAGCCCGTGGAAGTTGCTAGAAAACCCGCCTTTTTTACCAAAAAAGCAGATTTAGAGTCTAAAGTGAGGGCGTCTTTCGATAAAAAAGAAGAACGAGCAGAGGCACCTCGGCGGGCCGAAGCACTTCCGCGAGCCGAAGCACCTCCGCGAGCCGAAGCACCTTCGCTACAAAAAATTCCAAGAAGCGCGTCGATGTCGCCGGAAAGGAAAACAAACAGTGAAATACCAAGCGACAATAAAAAGGAGGCGGCCGAGGCTGTGCTAAATTTACGACGCCAGATGGCTAATATCGGAATTCATATGCCCGGCGAAGACTCGGCAATGGAAGCCGATGTGGAAGATGAAAATGACCCGCGGACCCGCCCCATGTTTAGTAGTATGTTTTTTATGAAGCCCCCGGGTGCTTCCAGTGGAGGCGGCTCAACTGTGGTCTTGCAAGAGTTGGTCGATGAGTCCGATACCGAATAAAGGCGAAACTCTGAATAAATTGCCTTAGCTGATTGGAGGGTCCTGGGTAAACTCGTGGTTCTTGTTCAAGATTTTGTCAAAAAAGAATCCGGTGCTTGTTGTATTTTGGTTTCCATTGATGCACGTCGGCCTGTCCAGGCGTTTCATAAAGTCTTCGAAACCGTACCGCCACGGGCTCGACAGCATGTAGGTTCCGGTGTCGTAGACCACGGTTCCACCGGTGTGCGCCTCTTGCGGAGGATACGGAAAAAATTTCATGCGGTTATCTTCGATTGCCCACTGTTGAAACCGGGATTGGGCGCGCCAGCCGAGCCACAGGTCCGTTATCCACATGTCAATGAACTTCCCGGTGAGCTCGTCGACATTGCTCACTGTTCGGTCCAGCTGGTTATTTGTATTAGCGTAGGACGAGTTACCGTACGCCGTGTCGGCCAGGGACTGCTGTAATTCAATTGTGTAAAACTCGCGGCAGATAAATTTTCCTTTTATCAGCTGGGACATGGCGCTATTGAGCATGCTCACAATGTACGCCACATTCAATGGATGCAAAAACCGCCGCGTAATGTCGGTGTGGCGAAAGTACATATTCGTGTAGAGCCAATAGCCCTGGCACAGACGACTCCAGTCTTCGGGATACATTTCTGCGGGCTTTTGGAGTAACCATGGGGGTTGAAAGTCAGCTTCCTCGGCCATGCTATTTATTTAGACACACAATAAAAGTTAACTTGTTACAAAAATTTTTTATTAGACGTACGAGAGTTTAAAAGCGACTTTCGTAACTGGGCGTGGAGAAGAGCTTGCGGTCGGCGTTGAGGGGCGCCCCGGTTGCAGAATAGCCCATAAGAGTAGGGCGTTTCACCGGCACTACACTGGCCTGGGTCAATCGATTTTGCGGAATAGCCTCACTGACTGTGCGGAAGTCAGCATTGAAGGTGTTTTGGTTAGCTTGGTTGGAAACAAATTGGGCAACTGTGCTGTTCTGGAAAGGATTGATCAGAGTGTCCTCGGTAAAAACGTTGCTGATATTTACGTCGATGGAACACTCTTTATGAAAAATGGACTCGGTGTTCCGGCAGACAGTTCCGGTATCGAAAGTATTTGAAGCATTCATTGTTTTTTTATTTTAGATTAACATAAAAAAATTTTGAAATTAAAAAATCCAAACTTTTTTTTAGAGTCTTGGTTTGGTGGTGGTGCAGGGCGGTGGCAGCACCAAGAACAGTTAACCACGGGGCGAGTAAGCAGAAGTGGCCTTGTCCTTTTGCAATACTACGCTTACATATTTCTGCAAAAGTTTTTTCTCCAACCGGTCTACCACATGTGGCCCATTTCAGTAAGATTTGGATAAGTCATTGCAGCTCTCGGCAAAATGGGCGCTTTCTCCCTCGGAATACGTGTCTCTCCACTAGCGCGCTGAGCCACCGGGTCAATGAAATTGGGTCCCGTGTAGTATGGATTATTATAGTTTGGCCCTATGAAGTTCCGGTCTTCGCACCGAATTTTCAGAGTAATTGGATCCTGAAAACAGCGCTTGGGCCACGACTCATAGTAATTGTAGTAGGGGTATGCATAGGCCTGACTTGGATCTTGTAGAGGATTTCCCGGTTTCTCGTGGTTAACAAAGGGCATTGGCGGCTCGCCCAGCGTTTCCCAATTAATTTTCGGGTTCCCGTATATTTTCGTAATTTTCATTTCTAGACTTTGTTTTTTTTTAAAGATATTTTTTTTAATTGTCCTTGTTTTGTGCTTTTTTTTATTTTTTCCGCAACAACGAACATGGAGGACAGCGAGCTTCTGGCCGACGCCGATGAAAATTCCCCCGCGTCTCTCTCCCTTCCAGTCTGGCTCCGATGCTGCAACACCCTGGAGGAAATGCTTCGCGATCGAGGCTGGAACTCGCTCAAATGGTCTGCGCCGGAGTCGGTTTTGTTTCGGCAGTTTTGCCATGCCCAGTCGCTTGTTGTGCAACTTCTTCAGGCCACCGACTACCGGTCGCCCACAGCCGAAACACAAACGTGCAACGTTTGCGGTGCCGGGAATGCGTGTTCTCTCGTTGTTTACTCGTGCCTCACTAAAAACCTAACGAGTCCGGCCATCCAAAACATCGAGACGCTTCGACATGCCGGAAATTTTCATTCGCTTGTTCTTTTTCAGGACAAAATAACCGCAATACCTCGTTACGACGCCAGTGGCTACACGCTGTTGCGTCGTTTTGAAGCCAAGCCGTTTCGCTGCCTCTACATTAACGTCTCGCGTCACAAATTGGTTCCACCGCATCGTCGCCTTACCAAGGCAGAGGTGTGTGACTTTTTGGTTAAGTTCAAGTGTACCGTAGACAAACTACCGGTGCTCTTTGTCACCGACCCGGTGTGTCGCTACTATGATTTTCCAGTGGGAAGCATCGTTGAAATATGTCGACCGGACCCACACTACCGTTACGTGACGCATGCGCCTGCCAATACAAATTACGAAAAATTTTTTGCTCAGTCTCTATTTATTGAAAACTAAGCGGGCGTTTAATAAAAAATATTTAATTTATTTTAGTTTATTTTTCAAATTTCTAAGCAATTTCTACTTTCGGAAGCAATTTTGCTATTTTTTTTGCAAACTTGTGTGGATGTCTTGCTAGTTTTTTTGTGCCGGCTTGGGTCATTAGGGCTTTAATTTCGGATTCGGGCAACTTTGTATATTCGGCCAAACGTGTCGACAGGGAATCTTCCGGTTTTTTGTTTCCGGGGCGGCGATTGCACTTTTCCCTCAGACGTTTACGAAGTTCCTCTCGGGTGGGTTTTTCCGGCTCGGCCTTCTCATAGGGAGTCGGAAATTCCATTTCCATTTTTTAAAAGACGTGAAATATTACAGCAAGATTGTTGCGTACGCATCTTTTATTTCTTCCCGGGGCAGTTTACATTAACTTTTATGTTAATGTTTCTCGGGGGTACACGGCCGTTGTTTCCACTGATTGAGCACATCGCCACTCCACCTCCTCCTCCGCCGCCACCTCCACCTCCTCCTCCGCCGCCACCACCACCTCCGCCGCCACCGCCGCTACCACCATTTATTCCGCCACCGCCACCTTTGCCACCACCTTTACCACTACCTTTTCCGCCGCCGCCACCGCTATTGCTATTACCACCGCCACCACCACCGCCCCCGCCACCACCGCCACCACCACCGCTTCCGTTTCTTACCTTGTAATTTACAATTCTGGCGGGGTTTTTGCGGTTACTGCCACGGGGACTCCTGACAGGTGAGCGCCTTCGTGGACTCTTGCATAGTGTACGCCCACGAGAACGGATCCTACCGGGACTCTTTCGGGGACTCTTTCTTTTTTTACTTTTATTTCCGCTCCCGCTCCCGCCACCGCCGCCGCCGCCACC